>JAEEGF011943984.1_pt1 | contig 10777 bp, 9 predicted proteins | sample 9134171 | NCBI WGS metagenome assembly JAEEGF01 (sample SAMN16246542, study PRJNA631951) | gut metagenome | biome: gut microbiome; feature: rumen; material: AP-attached | host: Bos | place: Iran: Karaj | collected 2018-10 | reverse complement strand
ATGCTGAAGATTTTATGGGATTAATGGCAAAGCATTATGATAAAAAGATAACTGATGCTTCTTATAATAATATAGATTGGTATAGTATATCTGTTACAAATAATGAAGGAACTACTTATTATAGTGCAGCGATGATTAAAGATAGACCAATAATATTTCAATACTTAAGTGGTGCTGATACACAAAGTGGAGAGTGTAATAAGTATTATATTCAAATATTAGAATCATTAAAAATAAAGGAAAAATAATTTTTCCTTTTTTTGTGATATAATTTTATTGGTGGTTTTTTATGAGAAAAACATTAGATGAGTTATCAAGATATGATAAGTTTATTTATGATAATTTTATGGTAAATTATAATGATGATTCTATAGCTATTGATTATGCATATGAAATAGTAGGTTTAAAAAAATTTAATCATCATCTGGTTTTGCCATGTTCAAATAAAAAAATAGATAAAGAATATGTTGAAAAGTTAGCTTTCAATATTGGTCTTTTAGAGATGATTAGTTATTGGAAAGCAACAATCTCTAAAAATGTGTTTATTAACTGCGGGTTGATTAATAAGGAACAAGAAGAATTTTTTAGGAAAATTTTTTATTATGGATTGGGAGAGTTTTTCTATGTTAATGAATTAAATCCTGATTATGATGATTTTATTAGTTTTGTTTCTTCTGGTAAAAAATATGATAAAGAAATTAAATACAATGGAACTGGTAGAATGATTGGAGTAGGTGGAGGAAAAGATAGCTGTGTATCTTTAGAACTTCTAAAAGATTTGGATGATAATAGTTGTTTTGTTATTAATCCTAAAAAGGTGACTTTGGATTGTGCTAAGGCTGCTGGCTTTGATAGCAATAATATATATATGGTTGAGAGATTAATAGATAATGGATTATTAGAATTAAATGAAGAAGGTTTTTTAAATGGACATGCTCCATTTAGTGCAATGGTTTCCTTTGTTTCCTTTTTATTAGCTTATCTAAACAATAAAAAAGATATTGTATTATCTAATGAATCTAGTGCTAATCAATCTAATGTTTTGGGAGAAAAAATTAATCATCAGTATTCTAAGTCTTATGAATATGAGGAAGATTTTCAAAAGTATGCTCTTAAGTATTTAGGAGATGGTATTAAGTATTTTTCTCTATTAAGACCATTAAGTGAATATCAAATAGGTTTATTGTTTTCTAAGAAATGTAATAATTATTATAAAATCTTTAAAAGTTGTAATGTTGGAAGTAAAGGAAAGAATTGGAATTGGTGTTGTAAATGCGCTAAGTGTTTGTTTGTTTTTTCATTATTATCTCCACATTTATATAGAGATGAATTAGTTGATATTTTTGGAATAGATATGTTTCAAGATAGTGATTTGTTAATAATGTTTCAAGAATTGTTAGGTAAAAAGAATATTAAACCTTTTGATTGTGTTGGAACCTTTGAAGAGATTAATTATGCAATTACAAAGACTATTAAAAAAATAGATAATGCTGAATTACCATATTTATTGAATTTTTATAAAGAGAATTATTATAATGAAGATATCTTAGAAATGAATTTGGAATCATATTATGACGAAGAGAATAGCTTAGATAAATTTTATGCAAGTATAGTGAAGGAAGCAATTGAATATGATAGATAAAATAGTTGATAAATTAAGGGGACTTAATGTAGCAATACTAGGATTTGCACGTGAGGGTAGATCTAGTTTTGAATTTATTAAAAAGTATTTACCAAATCAACATGTAACAATTATTGATAAAGAAGATTTTAGCGAAGAATTAAAAAATGAAAATGTTACATTTATTACAGGTGATAATTATTTAGATGGGTTAGATAAATATGATTTAGTTTTAAAAACACCTGGTATTAGTTTAATAGGGGTTGATTGCTCTAGTGTTGTAATATCAAGCCAAATAGAATTATTGTTAGAAGTTCATAAAGAACGAGTAATAGGTGTTACAGGAACAAAAGGTAAAAGTACAACTACATCATTAATATATGAAATATTAAGACAAAATGGAATTGATTGTGTTTTGACTGGCAATATAGGAATACCTACTTTTTCTTTATTAGAACAAGTTAATGAGAATACATATTTTGTGGTAGAAATGTCTTCTCATCAATTAGAGATGTTGGATATTTCTCCTCATATAGGAATCATTACAAATCTTTTTCAAGATCATTTAGATCATACTGGCGGAGTAAAAGAATACTATAAAGCTAAAATGAATATGTTTAAATTTCAAAATGAAAACGATTATAAGATTTATTATAAAGATAACAAAAATTTAAGAGATATTATTGATAAAGAAGATTATAAAGGGCAGGAATATACTGTTAGTACAAATGAATTGGCATCTATTTATTTAAAAGATAATAACGTTTATTATGATAATCGAGTTGTTTTTAATAAGGATATAAAAAGAAATCTATTGGGAGATCATAATTTTATTAATATAATGATAAGTTTTCTTGTTGGAAAGATTTTTAATATCGATGATGAGCAAATAATAAGAGTAATTAGCGATTTTAAAAGTTTACCTTATAGACTAGAATATTTTGCAACAGTAGATGATGTTAATTATTATGTTGATACATTGGCTACTATTCCAGAAGCTACAATAGAAGCAATAAAATCAATACCTAATGTTAATACTGTTATTATAGGTGGACTAAATAGAGGTATTTCTTATGACGGTTTTGCTGACGCTTTAAAAAGGACAAATGTTAAAAATATAATATGTATGCCATCAACAGGGCATGAAATAGCCAAAGATTTACCTAAAGATAGGGTTTATATTGTTGATACATTGAAAGAAGCGGCAGAGCTTGCTTTGAGAATAACTGAACATGGAACTTCTTGTGTTTTATCTCCCGGGGCAGCTAGTTATGATTATTTTAAAAACTATATAGAAAAAGGAGATAAGTTTAAAGAATATATTATTAATAATCATTAATAAAAATAATGTTTCTTAATTTTAAAAAATATAGTATAATATTATAGAGTAAGGTGGTTGGCAAAAATGAATGATAATGTTGTACCTAGTTTGAAATTAGTTTTTAAGCCTTTAATAATGTATTATGGTGAATGGGAGTTATTAGACGGTTTAAAAGATATTTCATTATGTAAAAAGGATAAGAATTTATTTGAAGAATTCTTAAATAGATATTATTATATGCCTTTAACTGTTATATTTAAGGATGAAGAATTAGCTAAGAGTTATAAATGGGCTATTTGTTCTAAATTAGGAAATAATGGTAGAAGTTTATATTTTTCTAAAAAGGCTTTTTTAAGAAACGTTATTGCAAATGCCAATGAAGTAGTAGATTCTGGTGGCGAAGATGTATTTAAAAATGTTAAAAAGGCTATTAGAGAAAGAAAAGATATATATAGAGACGTTTATAATAATGGCAAAGAATCAGAATACTATCAAATGGTAAAAAAAGAATATGTTAATTTTGATTTAGATCTTGATTTTGATGAATTCGTTGCTCTTTGTAAGAAAAAATATACAAAACTATTGACTGGTTATAATGCTGTTTTAGATTTGTTTGATAAAGCTATTAATGTAGATAAATTTATTGAATGTTTTGATCCTAATCAATTGTATTTATATACAGCATATTCTGTATTACAACACAGTAAAAAGCATTATGAAGAATACGGTAATGCTGATTATAATATAATAGTTTTAGATACATATCAAAAATTAGTTGATGATATAAGAAAGAAAGATTCATTCTATAATAGTCATATTCTTTTAAATGGTAATGTAGTATATACTATAGATGACTTGTTTAAAGAGTATGAGAAATTTATTAAAATGGTTGATGGAAAATAGATATTTATATATCTATTTTTTTTATTATGATATAATGTATATGGTGATAATATGAGTGATGATATAGAATCTTCTACAAGAAGTGTTAAGTATAAAAAGATACAAGAAGAACTAGATAAAGAGAATACACCAGTTAAAACAAAAGCAGAATTAAAAAGGGAAAGAAAAAAAAGAGAAGAAGAGTTATATTTAACAACTTCTTTAAAGCCACTTAGAAAAAGACTTACTTTAAAAAAATCTGTTAAAAGAGTATTGAGAGTTATATTATTGGTAGTTGTTTTATTTTCTTTTTGTCATTTTATTGCATTGCCTTTATATCATAAATATTTAGATAGTAGACCAAAGGCTATAATTGATAATTCAATAGATTATGTTTTTGATAATATTGAGACCTATTTAAATTTATCTGATGATGATCTTTCATTGAATATTACCAATAATGAAGATGGTGTTGTTTATGGTTATGCACTTGCTAGCAATGGTAATGAATATGTTGATAATTTATATATGTTAGAAGATGAAAATAATTATGGTATTACAAAAGTTATTAAGAAGGATGGCTCTTATGAGTTTGTAAACAATTCTTCTAAATATGTTGAGTTATCTAACAATAATAAAACATTTAATTTAAGAAATATTTATAGTAATTTTAATTACAGTAAAGAAGATATGATTTATTTAATTAAAACTAAAAAAGAGATGGTAAAAGCTATTATTAAAGATGAATATATTAAATCTAATAGACAGGATTTAGAAGTTAACGGTAAAAGTATGAAAGTAAGGAAAAATTCATTGCAACTTGATAAAAAGAGTTCTAAAACTTTCTATGAAGATTATATTAAAGAAGTAACTAGTAATAGTAAATATTTAGGTATAGTTAGTAAAGCTAAAGGTATAAGTGAAGAAGAATATAAAGCATTTCTAGAAAAAGAATTATTAAATGATTTAAAAGAAATAAGTTTTAATATTTATACTATTAATGGTGATGAATTTGTTGGTTTCGATTATGAAGTAAATGGTTTTAGACAAATATATTATTATAATGTTAAAGATAAAATGATTTTTTATATAAGCTTAGAAGAAGGAAAATATACATTTAATATAAATGGAGTCAAGAAAAAAGATGTTGTTGAAGCAACAGTAAAATGTAATGAAAAGTTATTAGGTGACATTACAATTAGAAGTAATACTTTAGAAAAACTTGATTTTGATTATAAATTAAATATCAATGGTAAGAATAATAACGGTAGTTTATTGTATGAGTTAGATAAAGAACAAAAGACAGCTACTATCAAGATTACTAATAATAATTCAGAAAAAAGTGTTAATGCTAATGGAACAATTAATTATAAACGTAGTAATTTATTAGATTATGATTTAGAAGATAAAAAGAAGGTTAGTGCTGAAGACTATAATGACGAACTAAATGATTTAAAGAGTTCAATTAAATATAATAGATTAGATTATGAATTGTATTCTAATTGGAATAGTTTTGTTAATGATCCTTTAGGTTTTATTTTACCAACAAAAAAAGGATAATGTAGTTTTATATTTAATATATATAATGAGAGGTGATTTTGTGGAACCAATATTGGAAGTATCAAATTTAGTTAAATATTTTGGAAAAAAGAAAGTATTAAATGATGTTTCGTTTTCAATTAATGAGGGTGAAATACTCGGTTTTATCGGACCGAATGGAGCTGGAAAAACAACGACTATAAAATTAATACTAGGCTTACAATCTATTAATAGTGGTACTGTAAAATTAAATGGTTATGATTTAGAAAAAGACTTTGAAAAAGCTATTAGAAGTGTAGGTGCAATTGTTGAGAGTCCTGATATGTATATGTATTTAACAGGTAGAAAAAATATAGAACTTGTAGCTAATATGTATAAAGGAATCGATAAAAAAAGAATTGATGAAGTAATTAAATTAGTTGGTTTAGAGAAAAGAATAGATGATAAAGTATCAAAGTATAGTTTGGGTATGAGACAACGTTTGGGTATAGCTGTTGCATTGCTTCATAAACCAAAATTATTAATACTTGATGAACCAACCAACGGATTAGATCCTGAAGGAATTAAAGAATTAAGGGATTTAATGAAGAAGTTGGCAAAAGAAGAAAATACAGGAATTCTTATTTCTAGCCATAATCTATCTGAGTTAGAAAGTTTTTGTACTAATGTATGCTTAATTCAAAATGGGGAAGTAATATCTACATCCACATTAAAAGAACTTAAGAAAATGGATAAGAATAGTTATGTAATAAAAGTTAATTCTACAAAAAACATTAAAAAGTTGTTGAATGAAAATGATAAGATAATCAACGATAATCATATTATGGTTAAAAGAAAAGAAGAGGATATTCCAGATTTGATTGAACAAATGGTTAAAGAAGGTTATAAAATATATCGAGTTCAAGAAAATACAGTTACTCTAGAAGAAGCGTTCTTGAAAAAGACAGGAGGTAATGTAATTGACTAGTTTAATTAAAAATGAATTAATTAAGATTTTTCACAAAAAAGGTTTATACTTTTTAAGCTTATTAGTAATATTATTTGCTGTTCTTAGTACTGTTATTACTAGATATGAAGACCGTATAGAAAAAACAATTGATAATATGATGGGTAATGCTTTATGTACTGATGAAGTTGATTTAAATAGTCCAGATATAGATCTTATTTCTAATATAGAGTTAAAAGTTAATTGTGATATAGCTGAAAAAAAGGTCAAATATGATTATAATTCAGAGGAGTATTATTACTTAACTCACGATTTAACTGACTTATTAAATGAGGCTTATAGTTCTAAATATATTGAACATGATGATGAGGCATATAATACGCTTATGACTCAATATAATCAAAGTATAGAAAATCTTGATAAAAAAGATTGGTTTGCTATGATAAAAGATAAAAAAGCACAAAAAGAACAAGAATTAGAACTGCTAAAAAAAGATTCATCTTCTAATTCTAATGATATTAAACAATTAAAAGATGAAATATATGTTTTAAATTATAGATTAGATCATAAAATTGCTTATACAAATAATAACGAATCTAAATTATTAGATGATTTTATAGATGCAGCAAATTTCTATTATTCTTATGATTTAGATGAGTCATCTATCAAGGAATATTCTCAATTAGTAAGCAAAAGAGATGCTGAGAGGGGTTATTATACTGTTAAATATCGAATAGATAATGAATTACATGGTATTTATGAAAGATCAATTGCTAATGACGTGTTTTTTACATTTAGTTCAATTAATCTTATGATATTGTTTGCAATCTTAATTATTATAGGGGGAATAGTAGCAGAAGAATTTAATAAAGGAACAATTAAACAATTATTGGTTAAACCGTTTTCAAGATACAAGATATTGTTGAGTAAAATGTTAGCTGGATTAATTGCTTTAGCGGCATTCTATGTGTTCTATGTTATTATTAACATATTGCAAGGAATTGCATCTTATGGAAATATTAAAACATTATTTGATCCGATCTTAATGTACAATTTTAATAGTGGTAAAGTCATGGAATTGAATTTACTTCAAGGCTTAGGTTTAAATATTATTCTGCAATTACCTAGATTTTTGATAATGTATATTTTCATCTTTATGATAGGAGTAATAACTACTAATACAGCTGCTACGATTGTATTTGGTTTTGGATTCTATGTTATTTGGGATTTGGCAATTGATTTGCTTTCAATACCTGCTAAAGTAGCATCATGGATTTTCTACTATTGTTGGGATTTCAAACAATATATAACGGGTGAGCTTCCGATGTATGGTAGTTTTGAGTTGATGAAAAACAGTTCACTATTGAAGAGTAGTATAGTTTGTTTGATTACTTTTGTAATACTTACAATAGTTGCATTTGTTGTCTTTAAAAAGAAAGATATAAAAAATCAATAAAGGAGAAATATTTTTCCTTTATTTTTTTTATTATGTTATAATATATAATAGAATAGGAGTTGGATGGTATGGGATTCTTTAATGTTAGCTCTAGCAAAAAAAAGAAAAATAGATTTATTAATCCTGATGCTGGTATGCCTAATAGCCAACAACCACCAACGGAAACTTTTGTATACAGTCAGAATCAAAAACCAATAAATGCTTCTGATATTAATAATAGAAATATTCGACCTGGTATGGGCCAACCTGTTCCAAATAACAATCAAATTAATATACAACAAAAACAGTCAGTTAATAATAATGTGGTTAGTTCTGCTATTCCTGATAGTGTAATGGGAAATCCATTAGGAACACCTCCTACAGGTAATGTTAACTCTCCTGGTGTTAGAGTTGAAAATGAAATTGAATCTTTAGAAGAACTTCCACGTCAATTGGGTGAAGTTCCAAAAGAAGCTAAAAAGGAAGAAAAATTAAATCCTTTAAACAATGCTGAAAATCCTATTCCAGTTAATCCAGTTGCTCCAGTAGAAGAGAAGAAAGAAGAAGAATTAGAAGTTGTAAATGCCAAAGCCAGTTTCTTTTCTGTCATTGGTATGACCATAGGTATGATGTTGTCACCAGGAAATACGATGATTAATAATTCCAAAAAGTATAGTAAGGTATCTAAAGCTATTTATATTCTTTTATGGACAACATTATTAACTATATTGTTGACTATAGTTGCTAGATTTGTTGTTGGTTCATTTAGTAGAACTTATAATGCAATAATAGGTACTTATAGTGTTACGCTTACTTTTGAAAATGTATTAGATATAAATAATTATTTAGAATACTTATTAATTGGAATATTAGTTTCTTTGGTGGCTGTTTTAGTAATAGCGACAGTATTCTATGGTTCTTCATTTATTAACAGTAAAGGGGTTAAGTTTGGGTCATATCTAATTATTAGTAATACTGCAATGATTCCATTTATTATTGGTGTTACTATTCTAGGACCGTTGTTATCTATATTATCTGGATATTTGGCTTTAGCAGCTTATGTATTTACATTTTTATATTCAATGATATGTTTGATGATTGGAATAGATGAGGTATTAATATTCAAATCTATTAATAAAAAGATTTTCTATTATGTACTAAATCTTACTATAATTGTTATTATTTTAATAACTGTTACATATGGTATGATACAAAGTGGATCTATTAGTGGAATTAATATTTAAAGCGTTTATAAAACGCTTTTTTTGTAACAAAAAAACTACTCAATAGAGTAGTTATTTTTAACTTGGTGACCCGTACGGGATTTGAACCCATGAATGTATGCGTGAAAGGCATATGTGTTAACCGCTTCACCAACGGGCCATAAATAAAATGGTGGGCCTGGGGGGACTTGAACCTCCGACCTCACGCTTATCAGGCGTGCGCTCTAACCAGCTGAGCTACAAGCCCATTTCTTTAAAGCCTTTTTAATTTTAACTTATTTCGCGTGTTTTTGCAAGTTTTTCTCGTGCTGACTAGATAAGTATACCAATTTAGATGGGAAAATGCAACAAAAAATTAATTATATTTAAAATAATGTTATAATAGCAATGTTGGTGGTTTAAATGGATAAATTAATACTTGTTAATAAAGATAATTTATTTGATGATAGATTATTAAACGAAATCGAATTATATGATTATATTACATTTGATGATAGGGATATTAGAATTGAAAGAGAAACGTTTGAAGCTTTTAAACAATTACAATCTCATTTGAGAGTTGATGGAATAGAAATCGAATTAGACGAAGGATATAGAAGTTTGGAAGCCCAAGAAAATATCATGTTAGATTATATTAGAAGATATGGAGAAGATTATGCATTAAGCATTGTAGCTATGCCTGGTACTTCTGAACATCATACTGGTATGGCAATTGATGTTGTAATAAAAAAAGATGGAAAATTCATTACCGAGAATGCAGATCTGTTAAAAGAAAAAGAAATATTTGAAAAGATTCATCATGATTTAAAATATTTTGGATTTATTTTAAGATATCCAGAAGGAAAAGAAGATATAACTGGATATTCATATGAACCTTGGCATTTTAGATATGTGGGAATTGAAAATGCTGATAAAATAGGTGAATTAACATTAGAGGAGTTTTGGGAAAAATATGGAGAAAAGCAAAGATATTAGAAACTTTATTGATAATATAAAAGGTAGAGAAGTTAATGAAAATGATTTTATTACATTAAATGAAATTTTTGGTGAGTTTGGTTCTATTCCATTGTATTTTAATTGTGGTTTAAATAATACAGCTTCTTTTAATCCTAATTTTTATAGAATAAATATAGATTTAAATAGAGTAGATAAATGGGCAAATGATATAACTCAAACTGCGTCTTTAATTTTTGATATTGATGATTTGGAATTAGCAAAAGCTTATTTTATAGTTCAAATGTATAGACACGAGTTAGAACATGTGAATGAATATTTAATTGCAACGGATCAAAAAGTTGTTGATTATGAGTTTTTAAAACAAGTATATAGAGATGTATTTGATTTTTTAATAATTAAAGAAAGAAAAGGACGTCTTTCTTTACTATCTACTATTAAAGATTCGAGGAAGCTATCATTATACAAAAAAAATGCTTATAATTATATTTTAGAAAGAAATGCTGATATTGAATCTTATGATTATTTGTCTAAAGTAGCTATGGATAGTGGAGACTCTTCTATTAAGCAATTAATGATTAGTTGTCGTAATACTTCTATGTTAATCGGATATACAGAGGATGAATCGGGATGTATTAAGAAAACGTATGAAGGTTTACATATGGAAAGTAAGTATGGTAGTTTATATTTTCCTTCATTATCAATGATGGAGAAGGTAAGATATGGTTTGGAACTTGAAGGGGAAGAGAGAAAGACATTAATTAAAACTTTTAAAACTAGTATTTATTTCAAATAAAAAACTACTCAATTGAGTAGTTATTTTTTAATGGTGTCCCCTTAGGGATTCGAACCCTAG
>JAEEGF012230876.1_pt1 | contig 10778 bp, 8 predicted proteins | sample 9134171 | NCBI WGS metagenome assembly JAEEGF01 (sample SAMN16246542, study PRJNA631951) | gut metagenome | biome: gut microbiome; feature: rumen; material: AP-attached | host: Bos | place: Iran: Karaj | collected 2018-10 | reverse complement strand
TGTTCAACATTTAAATTTAGATTTAACAAATGATTTAAAAAGTTTGAAAAGTCCTACATTATTAATATGGGGAACTGAAGATAGCGCAGTTCCATATGAAGATGCAGTTGCTTTAGAGAAAATAATACCTAATTGTGGTTTAGTAACATATGAAGGATGTACTCACTATGCTTATTTAGAAAGATTAAATCAAACAGTAAGTGTATTAAAAGTATTTTTAGGAGATGATAATAAATGAGAACATATTTCATAATATCGTTATTCCCATTCTTCTTTTATGTATTTAATAAAAGTAAGAAATTTATGCATATGCTACAACAAAACTGGTATAACGATGGTAATAGATATTTAAAATGGTTAAAAGATAATTTTAGTAAATCATTTATTAATATAGAATTTTTGTTCTTATTATTCTATTTTATTAAAGGTGATTATGCTATACCATTCTTTATATTATTCTACATAATAATGTTTATGTATTTAAGTAATAAAACTAGTAAAGAGCAAACTAAAAAACCTTTAGTAATAACAGCTAGAATAAAAAGATTATATGTTACGATGTCTATCATTTATTTAGTATGTTTAATACCAATATATAAATATTATGATATTGAACTTATAAATGGAATATATTTGAATTTAGGTATGTTAGGATTTTTAAATCCAATAATTATTTATTTAGCAAATATAATAAATAAACCTATAGAGAAGTTAGTATTTGAACATTATAAGAGACTTGCTTCTAGTAAATTAAAATCTATGAAAGATTTAAAGAAGATAGGTATTACTGGTAGTTATGGTAAAACTAGTACTAAGTATGCATTAAATGAAATATTAAATGTTAAGTTTAATTCATTTGCTACTGAAAAGAGTTTTAATACTATGAATGGTCTTATGATATCTATAAATAATAAACTTGATAAATTTAGTGAAATATTTATAGCAGAAATGGGAGCATTTAAAAGAGGAGAAATAAAAGAAAAATGTAATTTTATTAAACCTAAGTATGGAATACTTACTACTATTGGTACTGCTCATTTAGAAAGTTTTGGTTCTCAAGAAAATGTACAAAAAGCTAAATTTGAATTAATAGATTCACTTCCTGATGATGGTATTGCTGTATTAAATATGGATGATGAATATCAAAGAAATTATAAAACTAAATCAGATTGTATAAAGGTATGGGTATCAACTAAAAATGATAAAGCTGATGTTTATGCTAAAAATATAAAGTTAACTAATAAAGGAACTGAGTTCACTTGTGTATTTGATAAAAAGAAAACTCACAAGTTTGAAACTAGATTATTAGGTAATGCTAATGTATATAATATTTTAGAATCTATAGCAATGGCATATTCTTTAGGAATGAGTCTTGATGAAATAGCAACAGGTGTTAAAAGAATAAAGAATGTAGAACACAGATTAGAAATGAAGAAGTATGGTAATATTCATTTAATTGATGATGCTTATAACTCTAATCCTGTTGGTGCTAAAATGGCTCTAGATGTTCTTAAAATGATGGATGGTAAAAAGATTATTGTTACACCTGGTATGATTGAATTAGGTGATAAACAATATGAATTAAATAATGTATTTGGAAAACAAATAGCTGAAGTTTGTGATGAAGTTATATTAGTTGGTGTAGAACAAACTAAACCAATTTATGATGGATTAAAAGAAAAATCATTTCCAGAAAAGAAAATACATGTTTTAAACGATGTAATGGATGCCTTTCCATTAATGATGGAATTAAAAGAAGGTAACACATATGTATTACTTGAAAATGATTTACCAGATTCTTTTAATGAGAAAATAAGGAGTGATAAAAAATGATGAAAGTTGGTGTAATATTTGGTGGCGAATCAGTAGAGCACGAAGTAAGTATAATTACAGCTGTCCAAGCTATGAGTTACATGGATAAAAACAAATATGAAGCTATACCAATTTATGTTAGTAAAAATAGAAATTGGTATACAGGTGAATGCCTAAAAGAAATGACAACATACAAAGACTTAAAAGAAATACCAAATCTTGCAACAGAAATAACTTTAACAAGATTAGATAATGAATTTATTCTTCAAAAGAAAAAAGGGATGTTTAATAAAGCAGTCAATAAAATAGATGTTGCTTTTCCAATTGTTCATGGAAAAGGAGTAGAAGACGGATCATTATCTGGTTATATTGAAATGCTAGGTATTCCATATGTTGGTCCTTCAATGTTGGGTGCATCTGTTGGCCAAGACAAAGTTGTTCAAAAACAAGTAATGCAAGCGTGCAATATTCCGGTTGTTGACTATACATGGTTCTATGATACTGAATACCAAGAAAACGAAGAAAAATGTTTAAAAGATATTGAAAAAGTTGGTTATCCAGTAATAGTTAAACCAGCACGTTTAGGTAGTAGTGTTGGAATAGAAGTTGCTCACAATGAAGCCGAAGTAAAGGATGCCATTGAAGAAGCTATCAAATATGATGAAAAGATAGTTGTTGAAAAAATAGTAGAAAATCTAAAAGAAGTAGATTGTGCCGTATTAGGTAACTATAAAGAAATGGAATGCTCTTTGATTGGCGAAATGTTTACTGATAATGAACTATTAACATTTGAAGATAAATATCTAGGTAGCGGTGGTAAAAAAGGCGGCAAAAAAGCCCCTGCTAAAGGCACTCGTGGTGGAGCAATTACTACAGGTGGTTTTAAAATACCAGCAGATTTAGACAAACAAGTAGAAGAAGATGTTTATAAATATGCTAAAGAAGCATATCGTGCACTAAACTTAAGTGGTGTAACTAGATTCGACTTCTTAGTAGATACTAAGAAAAAACAAGTTTATGTTAACGAACCAAATACTATACCCGGTTGTTTAGCATTCTTCTTTTATACACCAAAAGGTAAGAACTATACTAAATTATTAGACGAAATGATTACCAATGGTATCAAAGAATTCAAAGATGCTAAAAAGAAAGTAACAAGCTTTGAATCTAATGTTCTATCAACTTACGATGGTAAGTCTGGAGCAAAGAATAAAATACAATAGAAGGCTAAGGCCTTCTTTTTATTTGACGTTAATTTACAACCATTTACCCAACACCTTTCCAAAAAGTGTTTACAAGATGGTATTTTTTATGTATTATTATTGTAGACAGTGGTACATTGTGGAGGAAAGTGGGGGATTTGAAAATGTTCATGGGCGAATATCATCATAACATTGATGAAAAAGGACGACTAATAATTCCTGCCAAGTTTAGAGACGAGCTTGGAACCAAGTTCGTTGTTACTCGCGGCTTAGAAAAATGTTTATATGTCTATTCTGAGACCGAGTGGAATAATATAGTTGCCAAATTAAAAACTCTACCTTTTACCAAAAAAGACGTCCGTACGTTCGTCAGATCCTTCTTCTCTGGTGCCACTGAATGTGAATTCGATCGCCAAGGTCGAATTAACATTACCTCCCCATTGGTTAGTTACGCCGATATCAAGAAAGAATGTGTTGTTATCGGCGCTAACGACCGTATCGAGATATGGTCAGAAGAGGGATGGGATAACTTCTTTGCTGAAAATGCAGATAAAATAGAAGACATCGCTGAAAACCTATTCATAGGAGAAGATATATAATGAAACACTATAGCGTAATGCTAAAAGAATCAATTGAAGGATTAAATATTAATCCTGATGGAATATATGTTGATGCAACACTTGGATATGGTGGCCACAGTAGTGAAATATTAAAAAAATTGAACCATGGTCATCTATATGCATTTGATCAAGACAAAGAAGCTATTGAATATTCTAAAGATAGACTTTTAAAAATTAATAATAATTTTACCTTAATATATAGTAATTTTTGTAATTTAAAAGAGAAATTAAAAGAACAAAAAATAAATAAAGTTGATGGAATAATATTTGATTTAGGACTATCAAGTCCTCAAATCGATGATTCTAGTAGAGGTTTTACATTTATGAAAGAAGCCCCACTAGATATGAGAATGAATCAAGCAAATAAATTAACTGCTGAAAAGATAGTTAATGAATATAGTATAGAAGAACTCACAAACATATTTTATACATATGGCGAAGAAAAAATGTCAAAAGTAATTGCTAAAAAAATATGTAGTGAAAGAGAAAACAAAGAAATAAAAACTACTAAAGAACTAGTAGATATTATTGCAAATGCAGTTGGAGCAAAGTACTTCAACAAACAACATCCAGAAAGGCAAGTATTTCAAGCAATCAGAATTGAAGTTAATCAAGAATTAACCGTATTAGCGAGTGTTTTACCAGATGCAATTGAAATGCTAAAACCTGGTGGAAGAATTTCAGTTATTACATTTCATTCATTAGAAGATAGAATTGTAAAACAAATATTTAAAAAAGAAAGTGAAGTTAATGAATTGGTTAAAGGTTTACCTGAAATTCCAGAAGAATATAAACCAAAAATTAAAATAATAAATAAAAAACCAATTCTACCAAGTGAAAAAGAATTAAAAGAGAATTCACGCAGTAAAAGTGCAAAACTTCGAATAGTCGAAAGGATTTGATAATATGGCAAAAAAGAACAAGAAAAAAGCCACTAAGTTTAAAAAAATGCTTAGAGGAGAAAGAGTAATCTACTTGACAATTGCTCTTATTTTACTTGCAATACCAATCTGTAAAGTTTATACTAATGCTATACTATCACAAAGTAATATCGCTTTAGAAGACATAAAAACTGATATTAAAAATCAAGAAGAAATAAATGAAGGATTGAAAATGGAAATCAGTGAGTTGGCATCACTAGATACAATTCAAAATGTAGCGAATGCACATGGTCTTACATATCAAAATGATAATATAAAAGTTGTCACAAGCGATAATTAAGGAGCAATGCAAAATGAAAAGGAAAACGAGGACAATAACAATTAGTAAATTGATTTTTGTTGTTCTTGTAATTTCCTTTTTTTCAATTGTCATAAAATTATCTCTAGTTTCATTAACCAAAACAACGGATGGCGTTGATTTAACTGCCTTTGTAGAAGCTAGAAATAGTGAAAAAGAAATAATCAAAGCAACTAGGGGAAGTATTTATTCGGCAGATGGCGAAGTACTTGCCCAAAGTGTTAATTCATATACTGTAATAGCGTATCTTTCTGATACGAGAACTAAAAATCCTGATAATCCAAAACATGTTGTCGATAAAGAAATGACTGCTAAGAAATTATCAGAAATTCTTGGTATGAGTGAAGAATACATTTTAAAACTACTTAATAAAGACAAATACCAAGTAGAACTAGGACCTGCTGGTAGAAGTATTACTATCGCTGTAAAAAAACAAATAGAATCACTAGGTTTACCTGGTATTGATTTTATAGAGTCATCTAAAAGATACTATCCAATGAGTAGTTTTGCATCTTATATTATTGGTTATGCTCAAGTCGCTGATGATAATGTCATGACAGGTCGAATGGGTATAGAAGCTTATTTCGACGATGAACTACAAGGAATAGATGGGTACACTATTTATCAAAAAGATGCTTATGGCTACACAATGCCTAATACCCTAACTATTACAGAACCTGCTCAAGCGGGAAAAGATGTACATTTAACAATAGATAGTAAAATTCAATTATTTGTTGAAAATGGTATCAAAGAAATAAAAAGTAATAATAAAATGGATTGGGTTACATTCTCAGTATTAGATGCCAAAACTGGAGCAGTAGTGGCATCTAGTTCTGATATGAATTTTAACTTAAACACTAAAGAAGACATTCAAAGTTATTTAAATCCATTAACAACGTATACATATGAACCAGGTAGTACAATGAAAATTTTCTCGTTCTTAGCGTCTATGGAAAATGGTAAATATAATGGCGATGCTAAATATAAATCAGGTACGATCAAAGTTGATGATGCAACAATTAAAGACTTTAATGGTGTCGGATGGGGAACAATTACTTTCGATAGAGGATTCTCATACTCATCAAATGTTGCAGCAACCAAACTTGCTTTAAATCTTGGAAGAGAAAAACTATATAATTATTATTCTAGTTTAGGATTTGGTAAAAAAACAGGAATAACATTGCCAAATGAAGCTAAAGGAGATATCGACTTTACATATCGTAGTGAAGTAGCAACATCATCATTTGGTCAAGGTATTACAACAACACCAATTCAAAATCTTCAAGCACTAACTATACTAACTAATGATGGTATTGAATTACAACCATATATAGTAGAAAAAATAATAGATAGTCAAACTGGTGATGTAACATACCAACACAAAAGAACAGAATTAGGAAGAAAAGCTTCTTCAGAAAATGTTAAAAAAATGCTTTCAATGATGCATAACGTTGTATATAGTGGTCTGACAGATGCAAAATTCTATAAAGCTGATAATGTAACCTTAATTGGTAAAACAGGTACTGCAGAAATAGTTGGAGCAAATGGATACATGAAAGGATCATATGACTATATTAGATCATTTGCGGGTATCTTTCCATATGAAGATCCACAGTATATAATATATATATCAGTAAAAAGATACGATGGAAAATATCGCGATTTTGCAGGTATGGTAAAAAAAGTCGTAGAAGAAATAGCAAAATACAAAAATATTACAGAATTAACTGAAAAAATAGATGAAAATAAAATAATTACATTGAATAATTATATTAGTACAGAAATATCTTCATCATCTGAACAGATTAAGAAATTAGGATTAAACCCTATAATACTAGGAAGTGGCAAATACATAATAAAACAGTATCCTACTAAAGGAACAACTATTCTTTCTGGTAATAAAGTATTCTTAGTAACAAATGATGAAAAATATAAAATGCCAAATGTAATTGGTTGGAGTAGCAATGAGGTATCAACATTATGTAAATTATTAAATATCAATTTAAAAGAAAATGGTTATGGTAGCGTTAAAGCTCAATCTATTGCTGCCAATACTGATGTTAAAGCAGGAATGACTTTAGAAGTAACACTAGGATAGGTGACAATATGGAAATATTAGATTTAGAAAAACAAGTAGATAGATTCTTAAGGGATGATATTCCTTTAACTGTTTTAACAGATAATATCTATCTAACAAAACACCAATGGGCACTTTTAATTAGTAAATTAAGAGGATATGAAGAATTAAGACGTCAAGATCGTTTTAATGATAGTGTTCCTGCTGAATACTTTGAGTTTGCTCATGAAGTTCCAGAAGAATATCCAACTTCTCACGAAGAAAGAAGAGATTTATTTGTTAAATTAAGAGAACTAGAAAAAAAAGTATCAGAGTATAAAAAAGAAGTAAGAAAATATAGAACTATTCTTTATGATATCGATGAAGGATTAATAGAAAAAATATCTGGTTTAATTAAAGAATTAGATTCTGGTAAAACAATAGAATATAGTAAATTAGAAGAACTATTTAATAAAAATGGTCTTTCTCTACATAAAATAAATTTCTATGAAGCATTATATGAAAGATATGAAAGAGCAACTAAGAAACTAGAAGAATTAGAACCAGAACAAGAAAAATATAAAGAAATAGAATTTGAAATCGAAGATATAAAAAAGGAATTAATAAAAACAAATATCAAGCTTCCTAACTGGGTTATTAGGACTTTCTTTAGAGGCATATCATTACCGATAGAAGATACCCAACAAGTAGCATATCGTGGATTATTAAGTGCTATAGACCATTTTGATCCTCAAAGAGGTACTGCCTTTTCGACATTTGCTGTTCCTGTAATAATTCACGAAATAGAAAAAAATTTCAAAGAATTATATGGAATTTCTTGGACTGATTACATGAATATGGAAAAAATAGCGAGTTATAGAGCAGGAGATCAAGAAGAAGATATACATGAACATACTGGCTTAAGTAAAAAGCAAATCGATAACTTAGATAGCATGGTAAAGGAAACAATTCCTTTCTCTGATGTTTTCCCAGAAGAGCCTACAGCTGATAGAGTAACTAGATATAAGTTAGATAGTCCTCTTGATGGAGTTGATTTTATAGATATCTATTCCGAAGGAGATTTAGAAAATATTCCAGATCCAGCAGCAGATGCTGCAGTAGAAGAAATGGAATTAAAAGAATTAAGAGAACTTCTTGTAGAAAGAATAGATAGATCTTTAAATGAACAAGAAAAATTAGTTATAGAATTAAGATTTAATTTTTCTGGAAAACAAGATCATGAATATACTTTAAAAGAAGTTGGAAAAATACTAAATTTACAAACAGAAAGAGTAAGACAAATAGAAGCCAAAGCCATTAGAAAACTTAGACATCCAAGGAATTCTAGAGGACTAAGAGATTATCATGTTTCACAACCACATAGTTGGTTATTTAGAGCAAACAATATTGATTATGATAAAATATACAAAAAGCTTATAAGTCTTTTGTCAACTGATTTATCCGATGAATCTATATTAATCTTTATGAATATGGAAGGAATCCATTGGGATTTAATAGAGTTATATACTCAAATCGATCAAATAAATGAAATAACCGACTTAGCAGTTGAAAAATATGAAGATGGTTATAATTACTATATGATTAGAAATTTAGTTGATAGTAGGTACCATGTTTATTTAAGTAGTGAATTCATTGCTTACTTGATTCATGTATATATGAAAATAGATAAAAAAGAGGATATAACAGAAAATAAAAAATCGATTTAAATCGATTTTTTTATTTTACTATATCTTCTTCGTCTAATTCGACATCTCTTCGAGTTAGTATTTCATATCCGTCTTTAGTAACTAATACAGTATGTTCGAAATGAGCACTGTTTTCACCATCAGCTGTTTTAATCGTCCAATCATCATCTAACATATAAATATGTCTAGTACCCAAATTAAGCATTGGTTCAACCGCTATTACATTTCCTTCTACTAAAACGGGTCCGTGATGAGCTTCGCCAAAGTTTGGAACATTAGGATCCATATGAACTTTATCTCCAACTCCATGACCAACTAATTCTCTTACAACACCTAAATGATATTTATTAGCAACTCTTTCAACTCCATGGCTAATGTCACCAACATGACAACCGTCATGAATTTCATCTAGTCCTGCAAATAAAGATTCTTCAGTATGTTTAAGTAGTTTTTCGTCTCTCTCTGTTCCTTTACCAACTATATAACTCCATGCTGAGTCACCGTGATAACCTTCAAAGCAAGCTCCAATATCTAGTTTTAGAATATCTCCTTCTTCTATTTTTCTACCACCAGGTATACCATGAACAACTTCATCATTAAGACTAATACATATTGCACCAGGGAAACCATATAATCCCTCGAAAGAACATGTACAACCTTTACTTTCAATAAATTTTTTGGCCAAATTATCTAATTCTTTAGTAGTGATTCCAGGCTTGATAAACTGTTGCAAATATTTATGACATAAACCAACAATTTTACCAGCTTGTCTTAATTTATTTATTTCGTCTTCAGTTCTAACAACAATATTCATATAGACATCCCCAATCACTAAACATTATAACACTAAAATCATAATATATGAACTATATTTCATTTTACATCTTTACACTCAAATTAGCCGAAAAAGCAATACTTAACATATTATAAATGATACAATATAAGCAATAATAGAGGTGAGTTTATGAAGAAAGTAAAATTATTATTATTTATGTTATGTGGTTTATTATTATTTGTAGCTACAGCCAAGGCTGCAGATGGACCATATATATTTGATTGGGACACTAATTCAGAATCGAATGTTTCCTTAACAAACAACATTCCATTTAAAGATGGATATATCATTTATAGTATAAAATACAATAATGAGAATTATTCATCAAAAATAGTTGGTTATGATAAATCAGGAAAAGAAATAAAAACCTTAACTACAAACAATTTGGTAGTAGCAATGGTAACTGATGATGATTATGCATATGGACTCTATATAACAGAAGATGAAAAAACTATACTTGTTAAATATGATTCAAAACTAGAAAAAGTAAAAGAAGTGGTTATATCTAACGAAGAACCACAATATCCATACTTTGTTGCATATCGAGATCCATATATGAGCGTTACCGACAAAATTGCGATGCTTAATATTATTGATAATAAAATAACTGTAATTGATAAAGATTTGAATGAAAAAACAGATGTTAGAGATACATATGCAAATTATAAAAAATATTTTAAAGAAACTATAGAACTATATGATGCATGGGAAGAAGTAAATCCTTCTTCATATGGTGATAGTTGGGCAGATTTGAAAAACAATCAATTTGTCTATACATCTAATGAGAACACATGCCCAGACGATATCCCATCAAACGCATCGGGTCATAGCTTCAATGCAAACCAAAGCGAACCTTCACATTGCTATAAGGCATATATTACTTTATTAGATAAAAACTATGATGAAATATGGGAAAAAGAATTCGATGAATATGCATATTTCAATGCTGTTAAATTTGTTGACGATTATATCATTGTTGCAGGAGTAAAAGAAAATAGTCAAAAAGGAGATTTACTTGTACTTGATTTAAAAGGAAATGTACTTCAAACAATTTCTGATAGTTCATACTATGAAAGTATTGTTGATACTCCTAGAGGATTCATAGTAACAGAGACAACATGTCCTATGACATTAGGGGCTATTGGAGGTTTAGGAGATTTAGACGATGTAGATTTAGCGAATATACCTAATTCAAATGTTTCAGACGCTTCACCATTATCAGGCATAAAAAAAGACTCCACAAAAGGTTATCTTAATATATCTCCAATCCCAATCATGAATTTTTCAACAAAACATCAATTTTATGAT
>JAEEGF010262390.1_pt1 | contig 10778 bp, 6 predicted proteins | sample 9134171 | NCBI WGS metagenome assembly JAEEGF01 (sample SAMN16246542, study PRJNA631951) | gut metagenome | biome: gut microbiome; feature: rumen; material: AP-attached | host: Bos | place: Iran: Karaj | collected 2018-10 | reverse complement strand
GGGATGTAGTCCATGGGACCTGGGCGATAGAGGGCATTCATGGCAATGAGGTCCTCGAAGGAAGAAGGTTGCAACTCACGCAGATACTTCTGCATGCCAGCCGACTCGAACTGGAACGTTCCAACGGTTCTGCCGTCACAATAGAGTTGGAACGTGGCAGGGTCATTAATGTCGAGTTTGTCCACGTTCACTTCTATACCCAAACTGTCGCGGATGTTTTGCTGGCATTCCTTAATCTGAGAGAGCGTCTTCAGTCCCAGGAAGTCCATTTTGATGAGGCCCGTTTCTTCAATGACGGAACCTTCATATTGCGTGCAAAGCAGTTTCTCGCCCGTTTCCTTATCGTCGGCTGTGGAGATGGGAACCCAGTCAGATACGTCATCCCTGCAGATAATGACTCCACAGGCATGAACGCCCGTGTTTCTGACGTTTCCTTCTAACTTCTTTGCATATCGAATAGTGTCGCTAAGGGTCTTGTCAGACGAACTTTCGGCTTGTTGCAGTTCTGGAACGATGCTGATGACATTGGTTAGGTTCATCTTCATGGCCTTGCCATTGACTTCGGGCATGCGTTCGGGTATGAGTTTGCAAAGTTCATTTGATTTGTCCAAAGGAAGTTTCTCTACGCGTGCAACGTCCTTGATGGCCAGTTTTGTGGCCATTGTACCATAGGTGATGATATGGGCAACCTTTTCTTCTCCATACTTTTGCGTGACCCACGAAAGCACTTTGCCACGACCGTCGTCATCAAAGTCGACATCAATATCAGGCAAGGAGATGCGGTCGGGATTGAGGAAACGCTCGAACAGAAGATCGTACTGAATTGGGTCTATCTGAGTGATGCCCAGGCAATAAGCCACAGCACTTCCTGCCGCAGACCCACGACCGGGACCAACACTGACTTTGAGTTCATGGCGTGCAGCATTGATGTAATCTTGCACAATAAGGAAATATCCCGGGAAACCCATCGACTTCATGACGTGCAACTCAAACGTGAGGCGTTCCATAACCTCGTCGGGAATGGGGTTGCCATAGACACGCTTTGCTCCTTTGAAGGTAAGGTGAGCCAGATAGTCGGCTTCCAGTTTCAGTCGATACAGCTTTTGCACGCCTCCCATTCTCTCGACCTTCTTCTTCGCCTCTTCTTCGCTCATGACGACATTCCCGTGTTCGTCGCGTGTGAACTCGTTGAACAGTTCTTCGTCAGTAAACTTTTCATGATACAGTTCCTCTGTGCCAAAGCTTTCGGGAATCTCAAAGTTCGGCATGATGGGCGCATGGTCGATGCTGTAGGCCTCTACTTTTTCGAGAATCTCAATGGTATTTTCCATTGCCTCAGGCACATCGGCAAATATCTCTGCCATCTCGGCTTTGGTCTTGAACCATTCTTGCTTGGAATAGAGCATGCGAGTTGGGTCGTCGAGGTCTCTGCTTGTTGAAAGGCAAATGAGTCGGTCATGAGCCTCGGCGTCGTCCTCGTCTACAAAGTGCACATCATTGGTACAGATGAGCTTGACATTATGTTTCCGTCCCAGTTCGATGAGGACTTTGTTCACTTGCTGCTGGATAGGGAATGTCTCGCGATTGGCGCGCTGGTTGGGGTTCTTCACTTCATGGCGTTGCAGTTCCAAGTAGTAATCCTCACCAAAGATTCCTTTATACCAACGTATGGTTTCCTCTGCCCCTTCGATGTCTCCATTGTAGATCTTCCTTGGAACCTCGCCTGCGATGCAAGCCGAACAGATGATGAGTCCTTCGTGAAAGAGTTCCAGGTCGTGGCGGTCGGTTCTGGGTTTGTTGTAGAATCCGTCAATCCACGAGCGCGAAACCAATTTGACCAGGTTGTGATAGCCCTTCTGGTTTTTCGCCAGCACGATAAGATGATAGCGCACACCGTCGCCCAACTCCTTGTCTTTCGATTCCTTATTACGTGGGGCAACGTACATTTCACAGCCGATAATAGGTTTGAAGGGTTCCAGGCCCTCGTCCTTGCGCTTCTTGTTAAGTTTGTTGCATGCGTTGCAGAATTCCTTGACACCCATCATGTTACCATGATCGGTGATGGCCATGCCTCGCATGCCGTCGGCAGAGGCTTTGTCGAGGAGTTTCGCTATACTGGCTTGTCCGTCGAGTAGCGAATATTGAGTGTGCACATGAAGATGTACAAAGTCGGGCATATATAATATGGTATAAAATGAAATAAAGGTGAAATTTGGGATAAAGGTACATTTCTTTCTTGAATTATCCAACCAATGCATGGAATTTTATTTAGTTCGAAAGAAAATAAAATCTTTTCCCGACATTTCTTTGATTATTTATAAGAAAACCATTAACTTTGGCATGTATTTGAGGACAAATGTCCTCCGATTGACTGCGTTCAATGGGTAAGAGACTAAGAAAATTACGTAAATTAAGAATACATCGCGAGGGCGTTCACATCCTCGTCATTTCTGCCTTTTTGATGGCATTATTGTTTGCCGCGTTGTATTATATTTTTGAGACGAAGGTTCCCTTTATTGTCGTCACCGTCGTCTGTGGTCTCCTTTATGCCTTAATGCTTAACTTCTTCCGTTGTCCCATTCGTGAGTTTGAGGAGAATACGGAAGGCGTAGTCATTGCTCCTGCCGACGGTAAGGTAGTAGTGATTGAAGAGGTGGAAGAGAACGAGTATTTCCACGATCGTCGCCTGATGATTTCCATCTTCATGAGCATCCTGAACGTGCATGCTAACTGGATTCCTGTCGACGGACGAGTAAAGATGGTTCGCCATCACAAAGGTAATTTCCATGCTGCTTGGCTACCCAAAGCCAGCATCGAGAACGAGCGTTCGACGATTGTCATCGTTACGCCTGAGGGGAAGGAAATACTGACCCGCCAGATAGCAGGCGCTGTTGCTCGTCGTGTCGTGACTTATTTGGAGGAGGGGATGGATTATGAGATTGACGACCACATGGGCTTCATCAAGTTCGGTTCGCGTGTCGACGTTTACCTGCCTTTGGGCACTAAAGTCTGCGTGAAACTGGGTCAGAAGACCACTGGAAACGAAACCATCATTGCCCGTCTGTAAGCCTTCTGCCCATTACTCTTCCGAGTGAGGGCTTATGAACTAACATTAAAGAAGAATATGAATAATACACAACCTTCGAAGGTCGCACTTTTTACCCTGCCCAATCTGCTGACTTGTTGCAATCTGATGTGCGGATGCATGGCCACGGGTGCTGCTTTCTATGGCAACTATCGCTGGGCTTTGTTGATGATAATCTGTGGTGCCGTGTTCGACTTCTTCGACGGAATGGTAGCGCGCCTTTTAGGGATTTCGTCGCCAATAGGGAAGGAACTCGATTCGCTGGCCGACATCGTCACTTTTGGCGTTGCCCCCTCGGCCGTACTGTTCTATCTGTTCCACGAGGTGCACTATCCCGCGATGCTTCAGCCCGTTGAGAAGTTCGTTCCGTACACAGCTTTCCTGATGGCTGCATTCTCGGCTTTGCGTCTGGCAAAGTTCAATCTCGACACGCGTCAGACTACTTCGTTCATCGGACTTCCTACGCCTGCCAACGCCCTCTTCTGGGCTTCGTTGGTGGTGGGTCAGCATGCATTTCTGGCTTCACTGAAGTTCAATGCCGTTTTCCTCTTCCTCTTCATGGTGCTTTCCTGCTTGCTTTTGGTGGCAGAGATACCTTTGTTTGCCTTGAAGTTTAAGGACTACACGTGGCGAAACAATAGTGTGAAGTACATCTTCCTTTTTGGTTGCGCCATGTGCCTTTGTTTGGGTGTTAGCGGCATTGCAGCCATGATTGTGTGGTATGTGGCTTTGTCGATGGCCACTAATGGTAGACCGGGTCGCTGATATAAACCTTCTATTCTCGAGATATGCGTGTATTGGGTTGCTTAGGCATGTTGCTCCTTGCGGGCATCTTTGTAGTGCTCAGTTTCGGTTTTTCGATACTGAACCTGATTATGCGTTTCTTCGGCATCAATCTGCCAGACCTTACTAGCAAGGATAATGTCGCAGAACCCCCAAACAAGGAACCTCAGTCGAAAAAGACGATTCCTGACGACGAGGGAGAATATGTGGAATTTGAGGAGGTCGAGTGACCTCCTTTTTTTCGTTTTATGGTTCTTCCGTTGTCGAACCTGATTCTTCAGTCAGTGAGATATAGACCTTCCGGGATTGAACCTTAGGCCTTCCGAATTTGCACCTTAGGTTCGATGCTCCTCGTACATAGGTTCGATGCCTCTCGAATATAGGTTCGATTCGTTTGCGCCTTAGGTCCATTTTGTTGTACCATAGGTTCACTGCGAATGAGGCATAAGTCTTCCGCATCTCGCCTCTTCGACTACCGTCGAAAGGAGTTAATACTTGTTTTTGGGATATCTTGGTACAAAAAACGAACGGTTTGTTTTGTTCTGCGCTCTATTTTCATTATCTTTGCAGCCGAATTATTGGCGCCCCTGTAGTTCAATGGATAGAACTACGGTTTCCTAAACCGCCAATCCGGGTTCGATTCCCGGCGGGGGTACATCCGAAATTAAGGTTTAAAGATTAAAAGATTAAGTTAAGATGGAAATTAAGGAGCTGGACAGTGTGGTTGTCCGTTTCTCTGGTGATTCCGGCGACGGTATGCAGTTGGCTGGAAACATTTTTTCAACGGTATCTGCTACCGTAGGAAACAGTATCAGCACTTTCCCTGACTATCCTGCCGACATTCGCGCCCCGCAAGGTTCGCTTACGGGTGTGAGTGGTTATCAGGTACACATCGGTGCAGGACAAGTTTATACGCCTGGCGACAAGTGCGATGTGCTGGTGGCCATGAATGCAGCTGCACTGAAGACTCAGTACCGTTATGCCAAGCCTGGAGCCACGATTATCATCGACACGGACGCTTTTGGTCCTAAGGATTTGCAAAAGGCCGAGTTCCAGACAGAAGACCCCATCCAGGAGATGGGCATCGACCCGGATCGCGTCATTGCTTGTCCCTTGACCACGATGGTGAAGGATTGCCTGGCAGAGACCGGTATGGATGTGAAGTCGATGCTGAAGTGTCGCAACATGTTTGCCGTAGGTCTGGTGTGCTGGCTGTTTAGTCGCGACCTCGAGGTGGCTTTCAACTTCCTGCGTGAGAAATTTGCCAAGAAGCCTGCCATAGCTGAGGCCAACATCCGTGTGATTCAGGCAGGTTACGACTACGGACACAATACCCATTCGTCGGCAACCAATGTCTATCGCATCGAGACTCGTGAGAAAGTGCCTGGCAGATATATGGACATCACGGGTAACAAAGCCACTGCTTACGGCTTTATTGCTGCTGCAGAGAAGGCCGGACTTAAGCTCTATCTAGGTTCCTATCCCATCACTCCTGCCACAGACGTGCTTCACGAACTCTCAAAGCATAAGAGTCTTGGCGTTGTCACGGTTCAGTGTGAGGACGAGATTTCTGGTTGTGCCTCTGCCGTAGGTGCGTCCTATGCCGGTGCTTTGGCTGTTACCAGCACCAGCGGCCCTGGTGTTTGCCTGAAGAGCGAAGCCATGAACCTGGCTGTGATTATGGAACTTCCCTTGGTACTGCTCGATGTCCAGCGTGGAGGTCCTGCTACAGGTCTGCCCACGAAATCGGAACAGACCGACCTCTTGCAGGTTCTCTTCGGCAGAAATGGCGAGAGTCCCATGCCCGTGTTGGCGGCTTTGAGTCCTGCCGATTGCTTCGATGCTGCCTATGACGCTTCGAAGATGGCATTGGAACATATGACTCCTGTCGTTCTCCTGACCGATGCGTACATCGCAAACGGTTCAGCAGCATTCCGTCTGCCTAATCTCGATGAGTATCCTGCTATCAATCCTCCTTACGTGCCTGAGCAGTTGCGTGGCGAGTGGACTCCATATCAGCGCAATGCTGAGGGCGTTCGCTATTGGGCAATCCCAGGTCGAGAGGGCTTTACTCATATTCTTGGCGGACTTGAGAAAGATAACAAGACTGGTGCCATCTCCACCAATCCCGAGAACCACGACCTGATGACGCGTTTGCGCCAGCAGAAGATTGACAACATTCAAGTGCCCGACCTCGAAGTGCTGGGCGACAAGGACGATGCAGAATTGCTCATCGTAGGCTTCGGTTCTACTTACGGTCATCTGCATACGGCGATGGACGAGCTTCGCGCTCAGGGTCACAAAGTGGCAATGGCGCAGTTCCGCTACATCAATCCCTTGCCCAAGAACACCGCAGAAGTGCTCAAGAAGTATCCGAAGGTTGTTGTGGCCGAGCAGAACATGGGTCAACTTGCCTCTTACCTCCGCATGAAGGTCGATGGCTTTGTGCCCCAGCAGTTCAACCAAGTCAAGGGACAGCCCTTTGTCGTTAGCGAGTTAGTCAACGCATTTATGAATATCTTAAAGAAGTAAAGTTATGAGTTCCTATACAGCACAGGATTATAAGAAGGGCCAACCAAGATGGTGCCCTGGATGTGGCGATCACTTCTTCCTCGCTTCGTTTCATAAGGCGTTGGCAGAGATAGGTACGGCGCCCGAGAATATTGCAGTCATCAGTGGTATTGGTTGTTCCAGTCGTCTGCCACACTATATGGCAACGTATGGCATGAATACCATTCACGGTCGTGCAGCTGCAATTGCAACAGGTTGCAAGGTGGCTAACTCCAAGCTCGACGTATGGCAGGTGAGTGGTGACGGCGATGGACTGGCCATCGGAGGTAACCATTTCATTCATGCCAATCGCAGGAACATCGACCTGAACATGATTCTTCTGAACAATCGCATCTATGGTTTGACCAAAGGACAATACTCGCCCACTAGCCCAAGAGGCTTCGTTTCCAAGTCTAGTCCTTACGGTACAGTTGAAGACCCCTTCCGTCCTGCCGAACTTTGCTTTGGTGCTCGCGGACGCTTCTTCGCTCGTGCTGTGGCCACTGATGCTCCAGGCACTATAGCCATATTGAAGGCTGCTCATGCCCACAAGGGTGCTTCCGTTTGCGAGATTCTGCAGAACTGCGTCATCTTTAACGATGGTACGCACGAGAGCGTATACTCGAAGGAAGGTCGCCAGAAGAATGCCATCTACGTGGAGCACGGAAAGCCTCTGGTGTTCGGTGAGAATAACGAGTTCGGACTGGTGCAGGATGGCTTCGGCCTGAAGAAGGTGGAAATAGGCAAGGATGGTTACACCATCGACGACATTCTTGTTCACGATGCCCATTGTCAGGACAATACCTTACAACTGAAGCTCGCTTTGATGGGCGACGGCGATGGGTTCCCCATTGCTCTGGGTGTTATTCGCGATGTGGAAGCTCCTACCTACAACGATGCCGTAGAGGCTCAGATTGAGGAAGTTAGTGCAAAGAAGCACTATCACACCTTTGCTGAACTCCTCGAAACCAACGATATCTGGGAAGTCAAGTAATACATCTCTTTTATCTCCCTGCTTAGGCGAGAGGAAAGAGAAAAGATAAAGAGAGACTGTGCCATTAGGCATGGTCTCTTTTGTTGTTAAATTGAAAGGGTTATTCCTCTTTATATATGTATTTTACCGCTTCTTTTTTCTTAAAAAGTTGTAAAGGCGTAATAATTTGAAACATGGAGATAAGGTTGTTTCATAGATTATGTTTAACTTTGCGGCGTATTATTACATGAAATCACTAAAAACTCATACTTTTATGCGTAAGTTTACTCGAGTATTATCATCATTTGCGTTGACACTTCTTGTGGGCTCAGCTTGCATGCTGCCTTCAAAGGTTCATGCTCAGTTGTCATCGAACCCAGACAAGTTCCTGGGCAATATCACCACCGAATATCAGGTGGACTACGGTAAGGAGAAGTTTTACACGCTTTGGAACCAGATTACCTGTGAGAACGAATCGAAATGGGCTTCAGTTGAGGGCACGAGGGGCAGTTTCAACTGGAGTGGGGCAGACAGAGCCTTCAACTATGCCAAACAGCACAGTTTTACCTATAAGTTCCACGCTCTGGTGTGGGGTGCGCAGTATCCTAGTTGGCTCGAGAACCTGTCGGCAAGCGAGCGATTTGCTGCCGTCGTGACTTGGTTCGATGCAGCGAAAAGCCATTATTCTACATTGCCCATGATTGATGTGGTGAACGAGGCCGTGGGTATGCACCAAAATGGAAACCCGATGATAAAGGAAACATTGGGAGGAGGCGGCAAGACGGGTTATGACTGGCTCATCAAAGCCTTCGAGATGGCCTACGAGCGCTGGCCCAATTCCATTCTCATCTACAACGACTACAACACCTTCCAGTGGGACACTGACAACTATATCGACCTTGTGCGCACCCTGCGCGATGCTGGTGCACCCATCGATGCCTACGGTTGTCAGAGTCACGACCTAACGGATTGCGCTGTAGATAAGTTTAAGACTGCGGAGAAAAAGATTCAAGACGCCCTGAAGATGCCAATGTTCAGTACAGAATATGACATAGGTACGACTGACGATGTCTTGCAGGAGCAGCGCTACAAAGAGCAGATTCCCTACATGTGGGAAAAGGACTACTGTGCAGGCATTACCCTTTGGGGCTACATCTATGGGCACACCTGGACCTCTGGAGGAAACTCTGGTATTATCCGCGATAATACTTGGGAAGACCGTCCTGCTATGACTTGGTTGCGTGAATACATGCAGACGGAAGCTGCCAAGAATGCGAAGAGTCCATTCCCGGGCATGAAGAAAGAGGCCTCAGTATATATTCGTCCTGCCTCCTTGAACGTAGCCAGAGGTGACACTCTGCCCATCATGGTGCGTGCAAAGATGGCCACAAAGACCATCGAAAAGGTGGAACTGTACGATGGAACGACACTGGTAGCCACAATGACCGAGGCTCCTTATCTTGCAGAATACACATCATCCGCACCTGGCCAGAAGACGTTGAAGGCTGTGGTTACCACAACCGATGGTGCTACATACGAGCGTTTGTCTCGTATAACTGTCTTGAATGTGGCCACCAAGCATAGACCTTATTCCGAGACTATTCCTCAATTGCCTGGAACGATTAATATAATTGAGTTCGACAGAGGTGCATCGGGCGTTTCCTATTATAATGCTGCACGCACTTTGACTACGACCAACAGCGACGGTGCATGGATGGAATACACTGTTGACGTGACTGAAGACGGAATCTATGCTTTTGACGCAGAGGTTGCTTCGGGCAATTCTAGTGGCATGTTCCATATCGCGGAATACACGTTCGACAATCTTACCTATCTTTCCGAGTTTATTTCTGTGCCCAATACAGGTAGCGTCAACACTTACAAGACTATGCACGGCCAGCTCTTGGTACCTCTGACCGCAGGCAGGCATGTACTTAGCTTGTTGATAGACAAGGGTGGTTTCAAGATCAAGAACATCACGTTTACACGTTACGAAGAAGACAAGTACATCACTTCCACCGTTTCTTCGGTAAGACCTAATATTGTTTCCGTGGGTGACACAACCGTGATAACAGCATCTGCAAGATCAACGACAAGCACCATTGACCACGTGGATATTTATGCCAACAACCTATTGTTGGGTACACTGACTGAAGCACCTTACACGGTTGAGTTCGTTCCTACGGAAAAGGGTACATATAACATTGTGGCTATTGCCACTAGTGTTGAAGGCAAGTGCCGCACTTCTGCAGTCAAGACCCTGAGAGTGAATGCCAAGCGTCAGCCTTATAGAAGCGTGATTACCATTCCTGGATTGATAGAGGTTGAAAACTTCGATAGAGGCGGTGAAGGCTTTACCTTCCACGACAGCGATGCAACCCGTGAGGGCGATGTCAACTATCGTACTGATGCCGAAGGCGTTGACTTTGTGAAAGGCAATGGTGGTACGTGCATTGGCTATACTGCAGCCAACGAATGGTTGGAGTACAGCATCAATGTGACAGAACCCGGTAAATACAGCTATGAGGCTGTGGTTTCTTCGGGTACTACCAATTCGGGCTTCAGCATTGGGCTTGTTAGTGGCAGCAGGGTAACTACTGTGGCAAAGGTTAATGTTCCGCAGACAGCCAGCAACGACTGGGGTACCTATAAGACTGTGACAGGTGACTTCACTCAAGATTTGAAGGAAGGCAACCAGATCCTGCGCATAACCATCACTGGTGCTAATTGCAACATCGACAAACTGAAATTAATCTGCACCTTGAACACAGGCGTAGAGGAAGTTCAGACTATTGAATCCAAGCAGCAAGTAGCCTATAATCTCCAGGGAATGAAGGTTGACGATACCTACAAGGGTATTGTAATCATCAATGGCAGAAAGGTACTGAGAAAGTAAACAAGTACTGGCATAATAAACGAAGAGGGACGACAAAACTGCCGTCCCTCTTTTTGTTTGTCTCTAGCTTTAACTCTTAGTTTTTCGCTTGGCCTTTAGAACGCTTGTGAGCAATGCGGAGCAAGAACTCTTAACTCTTAATTCTTAACTCTTAATTATTCCTACAATTTCTCTCCGTAGCATAGGTCACCGCAGTCGCCGAAGCCAGGAACGATGTATTTGTGTTCGTTCATGCCCGGATCGATAGCCGCACACCAAAGGGTGACATCTTCACCGACATTCTTCTCGAGCATCTCCACTCCTTCGGGAGTACCAATGACGCTTGCGATGTGCACTTGATGCGGTTTGCCAGTCTTGAGTAAAGCCTCGTAGGCTGCTACCATGCTTCCGCCTGTGGCCAACATCGGGTCGACGATGATGACGGTCTTACCCTTGACAGACGGCGATGCCATATATTCGGTGTGAATGCCCACTTCTGTGTGCTCGCGGTT
>JAEEGF010085739.1_pt1 | contig 10778 bp, 8 predicted proteins | sample 9134171 | NCBI WGS metagenome assembly JAEEGF01 (sample SAMN16246542, study PRJNA631951) | gut metagenome | biome: gut microbiome; feature: rumen; material: AP-attached | host: Bos | place: Iran: Karaj | collected 2018-10 | reverse complement strand
GATGAAGCTCTTGCCGCCGATGCCGGTGTTCAGGGTCTTTTTCATAGCGTGAGGTCCCGCCCCCGATAGAAATCGAGCAGCCGGGTTTGATAAAGGAATTCGTAACGGGCCTGTGCCAGGTCGGAGCAGGCTTTGAGATATTGGTTTTTGGATTCGTTGAATTCGGTGAGCGTGGCCTTGCCGTTCTCGTATTTCGCCTGTGCGAGGGCGAAGCTTTCGGCTGCCGCAGCGGCGGCCTGCGTACCGCTCTCATACTTGCTCTGCGCGGCAAGGGCGTTGTACCATGCCTGCTGGATTTCCTTGAAGAGCTGCTTCTTCGCCGTCTCGAGCTGCAGCTGCTGATTGTCGTAATTGATACGCGCGCTCTTCACCTGGTTGCGGTTGGCCATGCGCGAGAAGATCGGCACGTTGAGCGAAAGGCCGACATACTGGCTGAAGTTGTTGCCCAACTGCTCGAAGAAGGTCTTCGACGGATAACCCGAACTAGTATAATAGTTCGTTCCGATACCGCCGTTGAGCGAAAGGGAAGGCATGTAGCCGCTGCGGGCCAGGTCGATGTTGCGTTCCGCATAGGCCAGCCGGGTCTCTTCGGCCCGCACGGCGGGCTTGATGCCGACGGCTTCCTCATAGATCGTCTCCGGTCCGGCAGGCATCGGGATGGCCAGCACGTCTTCATCCGGAACCACCACGTCGAATCCTTCGGGCGAAGGAAGTTCCAGCAACTGGGCCAAGTCGAGCCGGGCCAGGCGGAGATTGTTGTCAGCCTGCACGCAGGTCAGACGGCTCTGTGCCAGCGAGGCCTGCTGCGCGGCCACCTCGGCCGCCGTCGATTTCCCGTTGGCCTTCAGGGTCTCCAGCCGGACCACCTGCATCGAATCAATCTCGATCTGGCGCTGCGCCACGGCCAGGATCTCCCGGTTGTAGAGAATCTGCACGTAGGCCTTGGCCACGGCCACGCGGATATCATCTTTCGCCTTTTCCAGATCGACCGTCGCCGCTTCAAGATTCAATTTGCTCAGCAAAATGTTGTTGCGCAGACGGAATCCGTTGAACAGGGTCATGTCGGCACCCAGGCTGAACGACGTGTTGGTCGTATTCGTATTGGCGTAAGTGTTGTCAGCGGTCAGGCCACGGCCGAACGAGAAGTTCTGCGACGCGCTGCCCCGCACGCCCGGAAGCCGGTCGTTCTCCGCCGTATTGACATCGATCTCGCGCTGCAGGACCTGCAGGGCGCTCCGCTGCACGTTCAGGTTGTGGTCGATCGCATAGCCGATGCAATCCTGCAGGGTCCAGGGCTTTTCCTGGGCGCCGGCCGTCCATGCGACGCAAAGCAAGGCTGCGAACAGTATGATTCTTTTCATGTTACTTCTCCTCGATGATCTGGTTGCCACGGACGGTATCGCCTTCTTTCAGGCCGCTCGTGATTTCGATGTTGAGGCCGTCGCTGATGCCGGTCGTGACAGGAGTGCGGGTGAACTTGCCGTCAGCGCCTTTCAGCCACACGAAGGTCGAGTCACCGGAGAACTCCAGTGCGCTTTCCGACACGGACAGGGCCTGTTCGACCCGCTGCAGCACGATTTCCGCATTGGCGCTGTAGCCCGAGCGGATGGTTTTGCCAGAATCCGTCCGCACGGCGGCTTTGATCTCAAACTGGTTGGTTCCGTTGCTTTCCACCGCCTTCGGCGAAATATACTCCAGCGTGGCGTCGAACGAGTAGTCCTGCAGGGCGCCGATCGTGATAACCACCGGCATTCCTTCCGACAGGGCCCCTACCTCGGTCTCGTCGATCTGGCCGTCGAAGATCAGGTCGTTCATGTCGGCCACGGTGGCCACAGTCGTACCGTCGTTCATCGTATTGGCCTGGATCACGGAGTTGCCCACTTTCACGGGAATATCGAGAATCAGGCCGGTCACGGTGGAACGCACCAGCGTGGAACTCGACTTGGCGTTGGCTTTCGACACGCCGTCCCGGATCACTTCCAGGGCGTCCTGGGCGGCGGCTCTTTCTTCCTTGGCCTGGTTGAACTGCTGCTCCACCTTGTCGTACTCCTCAGCACTGACCAGATTCTTCTCATAAAGGGCCTTTTCGCGGTCCAGATTGGTCTGGGCCTGCTTGAGATTGATCTCGGCCAGGCGCACGCGGCTCTGGGCGGAACTCAGCGAGTTCATATCCGGAATCACCTTCAATTTGGCAATCACCTCGTTCTGCTGCACCGGCTGGCCCGCCTCCTTGTAGAGTTCGGCGATGATGCCGTTGATCTGCGGCTTGATGTTCACCTCGTTGCGCGGCACGATCTTGCCCGTGACTACGGCGCTCCGCTGGATGTCGGTGCGGGCCACAGTGACTTCCTGATACTGCAACTCCTTCGGTTTCGAATTCCAGAACAGGAAGATAAAGGTTCCGAGGAACACGATCGCGATCAGCGCGACCAAAATGTACTTGAAAATGCGTTTCATATCGTTTGTTACTATTTTTTATTCGTCTCGCATGGCATCGACCGGTTTGATCTTCATGGCCCGCAGGGCAGGCGCCAGTCCGGCCAGCACGCCCAGCACACTCAGCAGCAGCGCCGAGATGATGGCCGTCCAGAAACTGATCTGGAACACGGCCTGGTGCTTGGCCAGGGCCTCCACCACATTGAGGATCAGCACCGAGAAGACGATGCCCGCACTGCCGGCGGCCAGGGTCAGCGCCACGCTCTCCCAAATGATCTGGGAAAGGATGTCGCGCGGCACGGCACCGATGGCCCGGCGGATGCCGATCTCCACGGTCCGCTCGCGCACCGTCACCATCATGATGTTGCTCACACCCACCGCACCGGCCAGCAGCGTGCCGATACCCACCAGCCAGATCAGGAAGTTCACGCCCCGGAAGAGCCGGTCGATGATGCCGAAGATCTGTTCGGTATTGATGAGCGGCATCGCCAGGTTGTCGGTCGGGTCGAACTGGTGCTCGCGGGCCATGATGCTCCGCACCCGGCTTTCCAGCGAACTCATCTTCACGCCCGGTTTGCCGGACATACAGATCAGGTCGACGTTCTGGCCGCGATGATAGAGCTGCGCGGCCAGCGAGTAAGGGACCAGCACGGCATCGGAAGACTGGCCGTTGATGTTCATGTTGCCACTTGATACGTCCACGCCGATCACTTGCAGGAAGACCGATCCGACCTGGATGAATTCGCCGCACGGATTGCCGCCCTGCGGGAAGAGGTCGTTATAGATGCGCTTGCCCAGCACACAGACCTTGCGGACCTGTTCCACATCCGCATCGCTGATGGTACGGCCGTACTTGAGGATCGGTTCCTCAATCTTATGATAATCGCCGGCCACGCCCTTCACATTGGGTGCAGCGGTATTTCCTTGATAATAGGCGGTTTGATTCCACATGCTCACAATCGGGGCCACGACTTCCAGCTCGGGGACCAAGGCTTTCAGGCGCCGCACGTCCCGGGTCGTCATGCTCCAATAGCGGCCCTCCTTCATTCCTTTGTAAGGTTTCGAGGTATTGGAAGAGATCATCACCATCGTATTGGTGGCGAAGCCCTCGAAATTCATCGCAAGCATCTGCTTGAGGCCCTGGCCGCCGCCCACCAGGAACAGGAGCATGAAGAGGCCCCAGAAGATGCCGAAGCCGGTCAGGATCGTCCGCCGTTTGTTGCGGAAGAGCGAATCGCCAATCTCGCGGAGTGTGTCGATATCGAAACGGTGTCTCATCTTACTCGGCCCTCAATGCTTCGATGGGTTTGACTTTGGCGGCTTTCATGGCCGGGAAGATGCCGGCGACGGTGCCGGCGATAATCAGGACGATCGTGGCGCCGATCGCGGTACTCAGGCCGACCGTCGGATTCTCAAGCATCTTGAAACTCTCGCCGAAAATCTCCATCTTCGACTGTCCGACGGTCATGTCCAGGATCTGGCAGGCAATCATGCCCAACAGCATGCCGATGTAGCCGAAGAAAGCCGTGATCAGCACACTTTCGGTGACGATCAGTTTCAGGATGCTGCCCGGACGGGCACCGAGCGCCTTACGGATGCCGAATTCGTGGGTCCGTTCCTTCACGGTGATCAGCATGATGTTGCTGACACCCACGATACCGCTCACCAGCGTGAACAAACCGATGATCCACAAGGCCGTGAGCAGCAGCGACCGCCCCTTCGCCATCTGGATGCTCTGCGTGAAACGGTTCCAGATCCAGAAAGCCCGGTTGTCATCGGGAGCGACCCGATGCGCCGCGTGCAGCGCCGCCCGGACTTCGTCCTCAAAGGCCTGGGCTTCGGCTTCGGTCTCCAGCCCCTTGAACGAGATGTTGAGTTCGTCAATCCGGTTGCCCAGGCTGAACAGATGCTTGTAGGTGGAATAGGGAATGTAAACCGCGCGGTCGTCTTCGTTTTCGGCACCGTGGCGGATACCGACGATGATGAAGGAAAGATTACCTACTTTGATCCGTTTGCCCAGAAGCCGGTCATAGTCCGTTCCGCCGGAGAGGAAGTTCTTGGCGTGAAGATGCGTGATGACGGCAACCTTCCGCTGGGCTTTCATGTCTTTTTCGTTGATGAAACGGCCGGCGTGCATCTGGATCCGGTCGGTCTTTTCGACATCCGGCATGCAGCCGGTCAGCACGATGTTCTGGAAATAGCGGCGGCCATAGGTCATCGTGTAGCCGCCCTGATTCGCCTGCGTGGAAACCGTTTCCACATGATCGGCGAAAGCAGGCTGCCGCAACATTTCCATATCCTGTTCGGTCAACCGGATGCGACGGCCTTGCTTCAGCCCGTCATAAGGCTTGGAGGTCACGCCGGGAAACACATTCATCGTATTGGCGGCGAAATCGTCGGTATCGCCCATGAACGCGTTGAGCAGACCGTTCCCGGCGCCGAGCAGTACAATCAGCATGAAGATGCCCCATGCCACGGCCAGACCCGTCAGGCAGGTGCGCACCTTGTTGCGCCGGATGGACTCCCAGATTTCTATGAAGAGGTCTCGCATCGCTTATTTCATAATGGTATCGGTACCGAACTGCGAAGCGTGGTGCAGCCGGTTGTCTTCTACTTTTTCAATCAGGCCGTCCTTGATGTGGACGATCTTGTCGGCGCAGTTGGCCACGCCGCTTTCGTGGGTGACCACGATGATGGTCACACCGTCTTCACGGTTGAGGCGGGTCAGCAGTTCCATCACTTCGACGGACGTTTTCGAATCCAGGGCACCGGTCGGTTCGTCAGCCAGGATGATCTCGGGATGTGTGATCAACGCCCGGGCGATCGCCACACGCTGCTTCTGCCCGCCGGACATCTCATTCGGATAGTGCGAAGCCCAGTCGGTAAGGCCCATCTTTTCGAGGTAAGCCATCGCCGCCTCATGACGGCGATGGCGGTTGACCCCCTGATAAAACAAAGGAAGTTCCACATTCTCGACAGCGGTCTTGAAGCCGATCAGGTTGAAGCTCTGGAACACGAAACCGATCATCTGGTTGCGATAGGTCGCACTTTCGCGTTCACTCAGGTTCTTGATCAGCTTGCCTGCCAGATGATACGTCCCTTCATCATAGTTGTCGAGGATGCCCAGGATGTTGAGCAACGTCGATTTCCCCGAACCTGACGCACCCATGATCGACACGAATTCACCCTTCTCGATCGCCAGGTCGATCCCCTTCAGCACGTGGAGCGGCTGCCCGTTGTCGTAAGTCTTGTGGACTCCTTTGAGTTCGATTAGCATACAGTGTTTAGTTTTGACGATGCAAAGATATATAAAAATTTTAGTACCTTGTATCACAAAGTACCAAATTTTTCAAAATATTTTGAGAAAATCAAAAACGGATGAAGAATCGGCAAATCTTCCTATCTTTGCGGCATTATGAAGAACATCCGGAATTTCTGCATCATCGCGCATATCGACCACGGCAAGAGTACGTTGGCGGACCGCATGCTTGAGCGGACGCATACGCTCGACCAGCGGGACATGGAGAACCAGGTACTCGACTCGATGGACCTGGAACGCGAGAAGGGCATCACCATCAAGAGCCACGCCATCCAGATGGAATACAGCCGCGGCGGTGAGAAATATATCCTCAACCTGATTGACACCCCCGGCCACGTGGATTTCTCCTACGAAGTCTCGCGGGCCATCGCTTCGTGCGAGGGAGCGCTGCTGGTGGTCGATGCCACGCAGGGCATCCAGGCGCAGACCATCTCGAATCTCTATCTGGCCATTGAGCACGACCTGGAGATCGTCCCTGTCCTCAACAAGATCGACATGGATGCCGCCATGGTGGATGTGGTCCGCGACCAGGTGGTGGACCTGCTGGGTTGCGATCCGGACGACGTGCTGCTGGCCTCGGCCCGGACGGGCGAGGGCGTGGATGCCATCCTCGATGCCATCGTGGACCGCATCCCCGCGCCGAAGGGCAATCCCGAGGCTCCGCTCCAGGCCCTGATTTTTGACTCGGTGTTCAACTCGTTCCGCGGCATCATCGCCTATTTCAAAGTCAAGAACGGCTCGATTCGCACGGGCGACCGCGTGAAGTTCGTCAACACGGGCAAAGAATACACGGCCGACGAGGTGGGCGTGCTCAAGATGAAACTCTGCCCCACGGGCGAAATCCCCTGCGGCTCGGTGGGTTATATCATTTCCGGCATCAAGACGGCCGTTGAGGTAAAGGTGGGTGATACCATCACGCACGTGGCCAACCCGTGCAGCGAAGCCATCGCCGGTTTTGAGGATGTGAAGCCTATGCTTTATGCCGGCATGTTCCCCGTGACGGCCGACCAGTACGAAGACCTGCGCGCCTCGCTCGAGAAATTCCAGCTCAACGACGCGTCGCTCGTCTTTGAGCCCGAGAGTTCGCTGGCCCTGGGCTTCGGCTTCCGCTGCGGCTTCCTGGGGCTGCTCCATATGGAGATCGTGCAGGAACGTCTCTTCCGCGAATTCGACATGGACGTCGTGACCACGGTCCCGAACGTCTCCTATAAAGTCTATACCACACAGGGGGCCGTTATCGACGTCCACAATCCTTCCGGACTGCCGGCTCCGACCCTCATCGACCATATCGAAGAACCGTTCATCCAGGCCCAGGTCATCAGCAAAAGTGAATTCTACGGTCCGATCATGAAGCTCTGCCTCGACAAGCGCGGCATCCTCAAGAGCGAACATTACCTGACGGCCGACCGCGTGGAACTGACCTACGAGATGCCGCTTTCCGAAATTGTCTTCGACTTTTACGACAAGCTCAAGAGCATTTCGAAGGGCTACGCCTCGTTCGACTACCATGTCATCGGTTTCCGTCCGGCCAAGCTCGTGAAACTCGACATCCTTTTGAATGGCGAGCCGGCCGACGCCCTCTCGACGCTCATCCACCAGGACCACGCCTACGATTTCGGCCGCAAGATCTGCGAGAAGCTCAAGGAACTCATTCCGCGCCAGCAGTTCGACATCGCCATCCAGGCTGCCATCGGGGCGAAGATCATTGCCCGCGAGACGGTGCGCCAGGTCCGCAAGGACGTCACCGCCAAATGTTACGGCGGCGACATCACCCGCAAGCGGAAACTGCTCGAAAAGCAGAAACAAGGCAAGAAGCGCATGCGGCAGATCGGGCAGGTGGAAGTGCCGCAGTCGGCGTTCATGGCGGTGCTGAAATTAGATTAACATAGGGTTTCTCCCCTCGTCCCTTTTCGTCCCTTCCGCCCCTTCCCGTCTTTCTGTCCCGGCGGGGATAGAAAGATGATAGCAATCCGTTTATAATCATCGTGTTAGGTAACTGTTTTTGGGCCATGTCGGAATGCCGCGGACCGAGCGACACAAATTCTCTGCCGCGACAGGATTGTAGCTGCCTGTTCAGTCCTGTCTCGGCCGCGTTTCCAGTGAATTGACCGTTTTTCCTGCCGCGACAGGATGCCATAGCGTAGGAGCGTCCTGTCGTGGCCCAAAAACGGCAAACCACGGCTGGACAGACAGGCACTTGGGTCAACCTAAAAATCACCTTCCACACGAACCCTTGTTATAAGCGGCCAGACGCGTCTTAGTGTGAAAGGTCATCCCGGATCGGGAGCATCTTCCACGGGCAAAGGCCTCTCACGGCAACGTGATGGGTCGGCATGTGGAAGATGATTGTCGGGTTAGCGGGAAGCTGTTTTGCCCAGCCTTTCCCAGGTCAGGACGCAAACGAAGGTTTCCCTTGTTTGTGTAACCATCAAGTTTTCTCTTGTTTTTGAATAATCCGTATATTTGTAAAAACCGACGTCGCCGTCATGAAACATTTCCCCAGTTTCCACCTTGTAGTTCTTATCCTGGGCGCCATCGCCTTGCTTGCTTCCTGTTCGAACCGCCGGACAGCTGCGACGCTGAATGATGTTGAAAGCTATATCGCTTCGCGCCCGGACAGCGCCCTGGCAACCCTCCGGGCCATCGACACCACAACCCTGACAACCCGCGCCCTCAAGGCACACTACGCCCTCCTCCATGCCATGGCCCTCGACAAAAACTGGATCGATACGACCGATGTCGGTGTGGTGATGCCGGCAGTGACGTACTACTCCCGTCACAAGTCCCTGGACCGACGTGCCAAGGCGTATTATTACTTGGGGAGGATTCAACAGAATGCCAAACAATTCGACGAGGCGGGTGTTTCTTTTTTAATTGCAGAAGAATTAACCGCCCCCTCAGCGGATGATGCATTTAAAGCGCTTGTTTATCAAGCTATATCTGATGTGTACAATCAGACACATTACTATGACGAAGCGTTGCGCTATTCTGAACGTTCTTATCTGTCGTCTCTGGCTGTTGGTGACACGATAGGTGCTAATGCCTCTTTGTTCCGAATGGCACAAGACCTTAATAATGTTAGACGTTTCAACGAATCAGACTCATTATTTAGACTACTGATCTACCAACGACAGGTTCATCCGAACCTACGCGCCCCTATTTTATGCAATTATGCGCTAAACCTCGTAACGCGTAACGAGAAATTTGAGCAAGCCGCCACTATTTTTGAAGATGTCCTGAATGCTTATGGGTCTTTTCAGAATATCAATTATTGGGGAGCTTATGCGTATTCATTATTGCGCATCGGTCAGCAACAAAAAGCAATCGATATTTTTACCAAATTGGAAGCTTTCGACCAAAAAAACGGTGTATATTATAAAACATGGAAAAGCCTCGCAGATGCTTACTTAAAAGACTATGAAGCAGCTTATTATTTGCACAAGAAAGCATCGGACATACAAAATGACAATGTGCAGGCCGTGTTACGGCAATCAGCGGTGAAAGCACAGAAGATATTCTTGGAACAAACTAAAACAGAGACGGAAAGAGCGTCAAGGAGACGTCAGGCAATTGCAGGGTGCTTTAGTGTTTTGTTGATTCTAACCACGTCTCTCTTGTTCCTTTTTATAAAGTATCGAAAAGATCAGGTTGTCCAAGAGAAGGATCTTCTCTTGGACACCTATATGGATTTGACAAGACACCATTCAGCATTGAATACACAGTATCTTGATTTATCTGCACAAACCGAGCGTCTTGAGAATGAAAAAGCTACTGTAAGGAATCAGTACATTCAAATGTGCCAAAGATACTTCGCCCAAATCGGCCGTATCAATGAGATACTGTCTTATTTCGCAAATGACTCTGACAACAATCTTTATAGAGAAATCAAGAAAGCGATTCAACAAATAAGATCGGATGAGCAGAGCCAACGCGATTTTGAAACATTGCTCAATGATTCCTTCAACAACATAATGCTCCATTTCAGGGAATCTTTTCCGAACAAGAAATCGAAATACTATCAGTTGGTCAGTTTTCTTTTTGCTGGCTTCAGCGCCGCTACGATTTGCGCCATCATACCTAGCTACAACAAGCATAATATCTATGTAGAAAAATCGCGTCTTAAAAGAATGATTGCCGATTCAGACGCTCCCGACAAAGAAGCGTTTCTCAAGATGCTTTTGTAAACCCTTGGTTCATAACGGATTACAAAGAATCTCACACAAGCTGTTTTATTGTCTATGTAAAGCGCTGAGAAATAGCACCTTATAAAAAATGAGAGATTCTTGCTTTCTCTCAATCCATAAAAACGGACCCAGACGTTCTTCTGAGGCCGTTTTCATTTTTGAAAATGAGAGGTTTTTCTTCATCCGTATCTTTACTCAAACTTGTAGTTTTGCAATAAAACAACAAAGCAATGAAAACGACATTCTTGTATGTAACGATGCTTCTTATGATGCTCATTCAGTTTACAAACTCGGGGTATGCACAAAATAATCCTGACGAGGATGATGTCATAGAGATTACTATTACTGAAAACACTGTTGAAACACCTCCCAAAAGAACTCCTTCAATTATTCCTTTAAGAGCTTTTTATCTCACGGGTTCTAATACCCTAGAGATTGATTTTACTCATAGTGTTGGAGAAGTATCTTTCATTTTGACCAACTATACGACATTGAACAGTTCGATCTACGTGGTGGAATCATCGAACTTGACGATTCTCCTTCCTTTTGCAAATGAAACCGGTTCTTATCGTCTAGAGATTTACACAGAAACAGACGAGTCATATATAGGTTATTTCATTAAATACTAAAATCAACAACTACTCATCGTTCGATAATTGTCTTCTGCTCATTATTGCCGGTTCGGGGCCCTATGTGGCTATTCCCTGTTCTATAAATAAAATACACACAGTATGACAATAGTTCGTTAGTTTTATAGTATTTACGCCACGGCGCGAACGCCGTAGAATAAGAGTTCTTTGAAATCAGTGTTATTTAATCGCAAGTTCGCGTGTTTCGCG
>JAEEGF011810641.1_pt1 | contig 10781 bp, 10 predicted proteins | sample 9134171 | NCBI WGS metagenome assembly JAEEGF01 (sample SAMN16246542, study PRJNA631951) | gut metagenome | biome: gut microbiome; feature: rumen; material: AP-attached | host: Bos | place: Iran: Karaj | collected 2018-10 | reverse complement strand
TTTAGTAACTTTGTAGTACCACCCATAAAGTTGAACTAAAGAATATCGCTAATGTTTACCGAGGACAAAGTTACTGAAATTTTCTGTATGGCAGATGATTTTTGCAAATTTTATGATGCAATGATGGCAAAATATACCATTAAAGAGGCAAAAAAGCGGGAATATCACCGTGATGGGACTCTTTCCAAGGCAGAAGTCATGGTGATTATGATTCTGTTTCACGGCTCGGGCTACCGTTGCCTGAAGCATTTCTATCTGGAGCATGTCACCAACCATCTCCGACACCTGTTCCCAGAACTGGTATCCTATAACCGCTTTGTGGAACTGGAGAAGGAAGTTGCTATTCCCCTGGCACTTTTCATCAAGAAAGTACTACTGGGCAAATGCACGGGTATCAGCTTCGTTGACAGCACGCCACTCAGGGTCTGCAAGAATCAGCGTATCCATATTCACAGGACATTCAAGGGTATTGCCCAAAGAGGAAAGTGCTCGATGGGGTGGTTCTTCGGATTCAAGCTGCACCTCATCTGCAATGAGAAGGGAGAAATACTCAACTTCATGATTACTCCTGGCGATGTTGATGACCGCAAGCCGCTTGAGTACAAGGCCTTCGTAGAATTCCTGTATGGCAAGCTCGTTGGGGACAAAGGATATATTGGCAAGGAACTCTTCCAACGCCTCTTCGTTGACGGCATTCAGCTGATAACAAAACTCAAAAGCAACATGAAAGGCGCACTGATGAGTATGTCAGACAGACTGCTGACCAGAAAGAGGGCTATCATAGAGACCGTCAATGACGAGTTGAAGAACATCGCTCAAGTAGAGCATTCCAGGCACAGATCGTTTGACAATTTCATGGTTAACCTGCTTGGCGCCTTGGCTGCATATTGCTTCTTCCCCAAGAAGCCGTGCATCTCATGTGAAAGGGCTTGGGATAACCAATTAGCATTGTTCTAAATTCGTCGAACTCACGTTAATTACCAATAGATGTTACGTCGTTTCCAATAACAAGATTCTCTATATTTCCCCTATAATTATACCAAGGACTTTTTGAGTTAAATGAAGAATAATTAGTCATATCTCCATTTCCCAATATAGATAAGGTATGTGTAGCTTCGTCATAGGTGTATGTAACATTATCACCACAAGAGCCGTTGTCATTGGCCCATGTCAACATCAGCTGCAAAATCATCGCGAGTAATAGTAGTTGTTTCTTCATAATCTTATAGCTTTAGTCGTTATTATTGTTTGAATACATACAAAAGAAAACGTGGACAAGTACTTCGTCTACGTTTCAGAGGCATCGGCAAACGCCCTATAATCTTAAACGAGTAATGCCCACGCCTTTCAGCGTGAACTCCTACTTCTGTTCTTGATTATATCTTTGAAACTTTTGCCGAATTTCGAGAACAAGAATCTAAAAGCGGATATTCATCCTATATGTCCTTGGTGCTTAATAGCATCGGTAGTTTATATCATTCCTTGCCCATAGGCAACTACGGTTTTAAAGGGTTCAACATATCATATCGCAGGCAAAGATACGAATAATTATTGAAATGGCAATGAAAAAGTGCAAGAAATTTGGATTCTTGCAGGTTAAAGGAAGCAGATAGGCAGTCCTCACGGGAGTCAATCTCGTCACCTTACGGGCTGAACGGCGGAGAGCTACGGGCTGTGCGGCGAAGAGCAGGAAGGGAACCGATGGAGAGCCAGTAAGGTGTCGACGAAGAGGCAAGAAGGTATTAAACTCTGACTTTAGTGACGGTAAACTTGGAGTTTAGTGCCGCTAAACTCTATCAGCGGGAAGTAAGCACGCAGTCGTTGGGAAGTAAGCACGCTGCCATCAAGAAGCAAGCAGTCAAGAAAAGACCTCCCCTCCTCCCGTCAGAGTTCTATTGGGCTTTATTAATATAAGGATTACTTTATCCTACGAACTAAAGCTTTGGGATCCATTCTTGTGTCCCAAATGTCCATGATATGAACGACGTCTTCAGTTTCGTCATAGAAATAAAGGTGTCCATTCAATTATAGCCATGGATGGAGTTTTTTAAGTTCAGCATGTAGGTCATCGATCCTAATTCTTTTGGCAGGATTCTTTAGGTTGTCTTTTGCCTTTTGTATTCTCGCTATGGCTTCCTCTTCTGAGAAAGGTCCATAACTGGGGAAACGATCCCAATCGAGATCGTCAATCCAATCGTGGACTAATGTACCACCATCAGTCAACTTTGTAGTTTGGAATGATGTATCGGCAACAGCCTCGGCCATTGGCTCACAGCACATTTCGATGCCCTGTTCCTCATCAATCTGTGGATATCTCTTTTCTTCCATATCTTCTTCTATTTGTTGGCAAAGATACGGAATATTTTTGAAATGACAATGAAAAAGTGCAAGAAAGTAGAATTCCTTAAATCTATAAGCCCATCATCATGGCCGAAGCTACGATGATGGGCTTAGTATAGTGAACTCTATGGGAGTTGTTATTCTTTGATATTGGGCTCTTCAAGTCCGATACCCTTCTTCTTGTCGACAACCTTCAGCACAAAGCCGAGGATGAGGGCAGCGACACCCAGACCTGCCAGCATGAGCAGTGGGGCGGTGTAGTCGAACTTCGTAGGATCGGTTACGCCAGGATTTGTAGCATCGAGTACCTTACCAATGAGCAGGGGGAACAGCCAAAGACCGATATTCTGAATCCAGAAGATGAGGGCGTAGGCAGAACCGATGACCTTGGCATCAACCAACTTAGGCACTGAGGGCCACAGTGAAGCAGGAACCAGCGAGAAGCTGGAACCGAGGACAAGGATGGTGATGTAGGCAATGATGATGCCGCCAACAGCGCTGTCCTTGAACAGAGGCAGCACGAAGGCGAAGGTCAAGTGGCAGGCAATCAACAGCAGTGAACCCAAGACGAGCATGGATGCAGCCTTACCTTTGTGATCGACATACGAACCCAGAATAGGCGTGATAAGCACTGCCAAGAGGGGGAATACGGCGAAGATGGACTCTGCCGACTGACGCATGAAGCCCATATAGCAGTAGATGACGAGACACAGGATGGAGAAACCTAACATGCCGTACTGACGAGACTTCTGCTTCTGGAAATTAGAAGCAAAACCGAAGCCTGCCACCAAGAGCATGATGATATACTGTACGATGGTGACGCTGGAAGATGCCCAAAAAGAATCGCTGGCGGGCTCGGTCAATGTCAGGTTGCACTGCAACATGTTGACGGCATACTTCTGGAAGGGGAAGATGGCGCTATAGTAGAGCACGCACAGCAGAGCCACGAGCCAGAAACCGCTGCTCGTAAGTATCTTGCCGATGTCGCTTACTTTGAACGGGTCGTCCTTTTCCTCGGCCTCGCCGGTCTGCGCGTCGAGTTTCTTGTCCATGAAGAAGTAAACGATGAACATTATCAGGGCAATCATCAGCAACACCACGCCGAAGGCCACCGAACGGCTCACGTCGATATTTCCGCCCCACTTGGCAAACACGGGCGAGAATATCATGCAGGTGGCCACGCCCAAACGCGCCAGAGCCATTTCAGAACCCATGGCCAACGCCATTTCGCGGCCTTTGAACCATTTCACGATACCGCGGCTCACCGTGATACCGGCCATCTCCACGCCGCAACCGAAAATCATGAAGCCCACGGCAGAGAACTTCGCGCTGGCGGGCATGCCAAGGTAGAACGGCGAAATGCCTAATTCGTCAAACCCGGGAATGTAGTTCAGGTTGTTCGTAAACCACGTTTCCAAGGCACTGCCCTGAAACGCCTCCGTCACGGCATACCAGTTGATGGTGGCGCCCACCAACATGACCACGCCCGAGAGTATCGCCGTAAAGCGCACACCCATCTTGTCGAGAATGATGCCGGCAAAAATCAGGAAGAACACGAACACATTCAGGAACGTTTCCGAACCCTGCATGGTGCCGAAAGCCGTGGAGTCCCATCCACGCGTGGACTCCATCAACGCCTTGATGGGCGACAGGATGTCCATGAAAATGTATGAACAGAACATGGCCAAGGCCAACAGCAGGAGCGCCGTCCACCGCATACCGGCGGAATCACTCAGTTTCTTAGTCACAATTTGATTTGTCATTTCTTTTTACATTTTGAGTTATTTGGGTACAAAATTAGCAAAACCACACGGAAAACACCCGTTGTCGCTCCGATTTTCTTCAAAACCGCCCCAAAACAGGCCGGAGCGAAATCATCATTCCTACAGTCACCCTCCATCGCTCTCATAAAGACCGGTCCCTCCAATAACCCCAAAACCGCGCGCGTTTTTTCACATTTCCCATCCAGAGGTCCGGTTGCGGGGCTCAAAAGTGGGACTTCGGGCCACAGAAGCGGCGTCTCAAACTTTTGAGACGCCGCTTCCTTTTCTATCCAAAGACAGGTCATACGTTGCGCGAACGCAGGCCATAGGCGACAATCACTATGAAGCAGATGATGGGTACAACGAACGAAACGTTGACTGCCGGCCAGCCGAAGATTTCTTCCATATCGATGATGCGCGCCTGGAACAAAGGCAACACGCTGCCTCCGACGATGGACATGATGAGACCCGCGGAACCCAACTTGGCGTCCTCACCGAGTCCGGTGAGCGCTATACCATAGATGGTGGGGAACATGAGCGACATGCAGATGGAGACGGCAACCAGGCAATAGAGTCCACGGACATCGCGGAACATGACGACCATGACACAGAGAATGATGGCGACAGAGGCCAAAACAGTGAGCAATGTGCCGGGGCGGACATACTTGAGCAGGAACGTGCAGATGAAGCGGCTGGCACAGAAGCATACCATGGCGACAATGTTGTACTTCTGCGACAACACCGCCGCAGCGGCCTCCGTCATGCCTTCGGCTACGAAGATGCGCGTGCCGTACTGAATGATGAACGTCCAACACATAATCTGCACACCAACGTAGAAGAACTGGGCTATGACTCCTTCACGGTAGCGCGGCAAACGGACGAGACGGCAGAAGGTGGACTTGACCGACTGCTCTCCCATGGTCATCTCGCCAACTCGGGGCACCTTACAAAGCCATACCAACAAAAAGATGAAGAGAATGACTATCCCGATAAAGAGATAGGGCCCGATGAGAATGCCCAAGTCACTCTGCTTGACGGCTTCGAATTCAACGTCTGACAACGTGGCGCGCTCGGCTGCAGGCATGGGATTGATACGGGCCTGAATGAAATTCATGGCAACAAACATACCGCACAACGAGCCCATGGGATTGAAGGCCTGTGCCAAGTTGAGCCGGCGCGTGGCCGTGGCTTCTTCGCCCATCGAGAGGATGTAGGGATTACAACTCGTTTCAAGAAACGAAAGGCCGCATGTCAGTATGAAATACGCTATCAGGAAAGGGTAGTAATTTCCCGTCATCCTGGCGGGGAAAAACAGGAAACACCCTATAGCATAAAGCCCGAGCCCCATGAGAACTCCGGCCTTAAACGAATACCGGCGAATGAATAGCGCGGCGGGTAACGCCATGGCGAAGTAACCGCCATAGAAGGCTACTTGAACGAGTGTCCCGTCGGTGACACTCATGCGGAATATTTTGGAGAACGCCGCCACCATGGGATTGGTAATGTCGTTGGCGAATCCCCACAACGCAAAACAACTTGTGACCAAGACAAAGGGCACAGCAAAACTGACTTCGCCCTTCGAAAGAATCTTTGGACCTTTCAACTTATTCAAAAGAAAAGTAGCCGTTTACTTAATTGAAGACAATGACATTTTCATCGGCAGCTTCTTCTTGCGACGGTTCTGCCGAATCTTTCGTCTGAAGCATGCTCAGACTTACCGTTTTGATCTGCTTCAATGTTGTGGAATCACGCTTGTACGTCGGCGTAGACTCTACCATTGCGATAACCTCGTCATTGTCCAAATCGTTGGATTTAAAGTGGAAGCAATTGTAATGGCGCTTGTTCGCCCCTTCTTCGTCGCTGTAGAATTGTTTGCGACGTTCACGCATACGTTCTTCCGTTTCTTCATCCAACTGTCCCTCACGACTGCCAGAGCCGGAGCCCACGTCACTTAACACGTCGCTCAGTCCGAAGCCAGTGGCCAAAATCGTAATCTTCACTTTCTTGCCAAGTTCTTCATCGGTTCCCAGACCAAATTTGGTCTCAACGTATGGATCAAACTTGCTCATGAACTCATGCACCTCGTTCATTTCGTCCATCATCAGGCTTTCACCTTCCTTAGCGGCACAGAATGCAATGTTCACCAAGATTTTTTTCGATTTGAACACATCGCTGTGATTGAGCAACGGCGAATTGAGTGCTTCGTCAATGGCTTTACTGATACGTCCTTCGCCTTCCCCATAGGCCGTACTCATGATGGCCACGCCGCCATCCTTGAGCACGGTCTTTACATCCTGGAAGTCAAGGTTCATCGTGCCACGCAGGGTGATGATTTCTGCTATGCTCTTGGCGGCAACGCTCAGGGTATCGTCCGCCTTGGCGAAGGCATCGAGCAGGGTCAGGTTCGGATAGATTTCGCGCAAACGTTCATTGTTTATTACCAACAGCGCATCCACGTGCTTTTTCATCTCCTCCAGTCCGTCAAGAGCCTGGTCAATCTTACGGTTGCCTTCGAACCGGAAGGGAATGGTAACGATGCCTACCGTGAGGATGTCGAGAGCCTTGGCTTCGCGTGCTATCACGGGAGCAGCACCGGTTCCGGTGCCTCCGCCCATACCTGCGGTTATAAATACCATTTTGGTGCCGTCGTTCAGCATATTGCGAATGCCTTCTATGCTTTCTTCGGCAGCTGCACGGGCACGGGCCGGACGGTTACCGGCACCGAGTCCCTCCTGCCCCAATTGCAGATGGGCTGGTACGGGAGAACTGTCAAGAGCCTGGTTGTCGGTATTACATACAACGAACGATACGTCGTGAATGCCTTCGTTGTACATGTGGTTTACGGCATTGCCGCCACCACCGCCCACACCTATCACCTTAATGATAGTTGACTTCTTTTGAGGCAGGTCGAAACCCAAGACGCTGCCTGTGTTCTGCATGTTATCTTCCATGTCGTATTCTTGTTTTTTCTTTTATTATTTCCTACTTCTGCGTTTGACCTTGTGCCGTCTTTAGAGCTTGGCGTTCGAGTCCTTTTATTTCGTTCAATACGCCGGCATTGCGTTTGTATGTCGGCACTGACATCACTTTAGCTATCACTTCGTTGTTGTCCAGGCTTTCGGGCGTGAACGTGTATATGTAATAGTTCTTCTGGTTGTTGGGCGTCGGGGGATAATACAAATCATAAAGTTCATTCGACACTTTCACCGGCCGGTTCTCTCTTTCGTCTTCTTCGGAACTAAACCCGGACACCAATATGGTCACTTTCACTTTGTCGCCTAGAGAATCGTCCATGGCCAGGCCGTATTTCACCCAGTTCGACGTTTCCTCAAAACCTTTCAGGAAGTCCATCACTTCGTTCATTTCGTCGGTCATGAGCGGTGCCTGCTTCTGACTGAAAGTGAGGCTTATCAAGATTCTGTGAGCCTCGTACATTTCCTTATAATTCAGCAGCGGAGAATTGAGCGCCTGACCGATAGCTTTCGACACGCGGGCTGGCCCTTCGGCATAAGCTGTACTGATATATGCTTTCTGCCCCTTGCGCAGGACTTCCTCCACATCGTGGAAATCCACGGCATGGTAGTAGCCCTTTCCCATGATAATGTCAACGATGCTGCCGGCAGCATTGTAAAGCATGTCGTCAGCATAACCGTATGCTGTCACGCAGGGCGTGTCCTTGTAGAAGTCGAACAGGCGCTGGTTGCTTATAACTATCATGGCGTCCACATAACCTTCCATCTGTTCCAGCCCGCGCAAGGCGTTGCGAATTTTCGTCTTGCTCTCGCTGCGCATGGGCAGTGTCACGATGCCTATGGTCAGTATGCCACGAGCCTGTGCTTCCCGGGCGATGACGGGGGCAGCACCTGTGCCGGTGCCGCCGCCCAGACAGGCTGCGATGAACACCATGCGCGTGCCGTCGCTCAGCATGGTGCGTATGGCATCTACGCTCTCCTCAGCGGCCTGACGCCCCCGGTCGGGGATGTTGCCTGCTCCCAGACCGTCTTTGCCCAACAACAGGTGCATGGGTACGGGCGAACGTTGCAGGGAGGCTTCGTCGGTGTTGCAATTGACAAAAGCGACACCCTCTATTCCTTTGTGAAACATGTGGTCCACGGCATTGCTGCCGCCACCGCCCACGCCGACGACCTTAATGATAGGCACCTGTTTGTTGCGCTCGGGCAGTTTGAAGTTGATGGACTCTGCCTGCAGACGTTCGGCCACATCTTCTGCATCCGGCGCAGCTGATTGTTGCACGTCGGGTACACTTTCCACTGAGATGAAATCCAACACTTGATCGTCGCTCATGTTTCCGTCTGCTGGAATAGGGTTATCTTTTTTCTAACTGCCGTTTCGTCTTCCCGAGACGCCGTTTCAAAATTTTGAGGCGCCGTTTCTAACTTTTGAAGTCCGACTTCGTCCGTCCAAGGGCACGAGGTTACGACAAAAGACGTTTTACCACTTCCGAGATGGCCTTGCCTTCGGCGCGACCCGCCAGTTTCTTCGAAGCCAATCCCATCACACGGCCCATATCCTTCATGGACGCAGCTCCGGTTTCGGCTATCATAGCCTGTACCTCACGCTCCAACTCATCGGCCGACAATTGCTTGGGCAAATAGCTTTCGATAACGGCAGCCTGCGCGGCTTCTTCCTCGGCAAGGTCGGCACGTCCCTTCTCCGTATAGAGAGCGGCGGCATCACGGCCCTGCTTCGACAATTTCACCAGTATCTTGAGGGCGGCATCGTCGGTCAACTCGTCATTGGCTCCGGGGGCCGTCTTGGCCTCCAGAAAAACCTTCTTTATGTTGCGCAAGGCCTCCAGACGCACCTTGTCCTTCGCCTTCATTGCGGCTATAATGTCTTTACTTATCTGGTCAAATAAACTCATAACTTGTCTCTTGTTTTAATCGTCTTCTGCCACCTCGTCTGCAAAATCTTTAATCCATTTCCAAGCACGTGACATAACTCCCGGACCTTTGTGTTTCTTCGGTTTCTTTGGTTTCTTAACTTCAGATGTGGTTTCCACCGTGGCGATTGCAGGTTCATCAATCGAGGGCGTTACATGCTCTTGAGCTACGGACGTTGTGTCGTTAAATAAATCTTCAGGCTTCCTGTCTTCAGTTATGATGCCGGTGCAAGGCTGTTTGCCCTTGGCCAAAATGCTGATGGCGGCGATAAAGGCACCATTCTCCAGAGATGATCTCAACGGACCCTTCACAGCCTGCGTACGTACGTTGGTCTGCGTCGATTTCACAACACTGACTTTATTGATTCCAGGAACAAAATTCTTGAACGCCAAAGTAATGTTTTTCAAATTGGCGCCGCCGCCTATCAACACGGCACCACCCATCAGCAGGTTAGGAGGATAATTGGAAGCCGTGATTTGGTCTTTCACATTGACCATAATTTCTTCCAATCTGGCATCAATCACTTCGGCCAACACACGCTTGGTGATGATTTCACCGTCCGAAAGGGTATAGGCCGGCATTTCACCTTCCACGTCGGCCAGTCCGCCTCCTGTGTAGCCATAGGACACTTTCAGTTGTTCGGCGTCACTTTCCGTCATCTGCAACGAAGCAATGTCCTTCGTAATGCTTCCGCTGCCCAGCGGAATTACACTCAGATAACGCAGCAAACCGCCCTTGTAGATGGAAACAGCGGTCGTGTCGGCACCGAAATCCACCAGTACGCAACCGGAACGCTTGTCATCGTTCGAAAGAACTTCGTCGGCCACCGTCAGCGGGGTGCATTTGTATTCCACGATACCCTTGCCCACCTGCTTCATGCAGTCGTTAATACTGCCGCGCAAAGAAGGACGGGCAACGATGTTTACAAAATGACCTTCAATATGGTCGCTTAACACACCTACCGGATCTATCTGTTTCTGCGTGCCCACACTATACTCTTGCGCCACAGCTTCCAAAATCTCCAGATTATCGAGATCCATGTTACTGTTCTCATTCATCAACTCGCTCACCACCTCTGGCGAGATGGGCTTGACGGCCTCAAAACGACGCGACACCGCCTTGTTGATGGAATGGAGACCTTGGCCACCGTTGCCGATGTACACCTGTGTTACCGTTCTTTCCAATTGGCCTTCCAGATCAGAAATAATTTTCTTCACACTGTTCACGGCCTTATCCAAATTAAAGATGGCACCGTTGCGCATAAAAGCAGACGAATTCTCCACTGCCAGACCTTTGATTTCAAAGCTGCCGTCGGCAAGTCGCTTGCCACCTATGCCCGTCATTTTCGACGAGCCCAGTTCAATCGCGATGATATACAATTCTTCCGTAACCATATATTTAATTTTCTTATATTATTCGCTTTTTGTGCATACTATTTGATTGTCGTACTCCAGATTGATGCGGCTGTACTTATTCCAACCTACTTCATTCAAGACTTTCTTGTAGAACACCGTCAAGCGCGCCAACTTCTTTTCGAAATCAGCGGCACTACCCAGATAGATGACATGGTTACCCACACGAGGCACCAGTTCTACCGTTGTGTCACTCAGGACATGAATCTGCTCTATCTGGCTGTTCCAAAAATCGTTCTTCTGCAAATAACGCCCTATGGGTGCCAAGCACTGCTCGGCATACTGTTGCGAAATATGTCCAGTGGCAACCACTACATCGGCGGGATAGTCTACCTGCTTTAACGGTTTGCCCTGACCATCGA
>JAEEGF010683764.1_pt1 | contig 10781 bp, 11 predicted proteins | sample 9134171 | NCBI WGS metagenome assembly JAEEGF01 (sample SAMN16246542, study PRJNA631951) | gut metagenome | biome: gut microbiome; feature: rumen; material: AP-attached | host: Bos | place: Iran: Karaj | collected 2018-10 | reverse complement strand
CGAAAACGCAAAGGTTGAGACTGTAACCGACGTCAACGGACTCGAGGCTATCAAGATAACCTTCGAGAGCGGACTTCTTTTCAAGACCGGAAAGAGCGACCTTTCAGCCGCTTCAAAGAACGATTTGGCAAAGTTTGCCACATCCATGAAAGACATGGCAGACACGGACATCACCATCTACGGCCATACCGACAACACCGGAACAGCCGCAGTAAACGAAAGACTGTCTCTTGAAAGGGCCGGAGCCGTAAAGAACTACCTGAAGAGCCTTGGCATCGCAGACGCCAGAACGACCAGCGAAGGCAAGTCATTCACCGAGCCAGTTGCCGACAACTCTACCGAGGCTGGAAGAGCCCAGAACAGAAGGGTTGAGGTTTACATTACCGCCAACAAGGCTATGATCGAGCAGGCAGAGGCCGGAACTCTCAACTAGTCCCGTCTATTCCTGAAAGAAAAAGCGTCCCTTGCGGGGCGCTTTTTTGTTTAAACCAGTTTTCTGAATTCTTCCACGGTGGAGCAGACAAAAATCCTGTCGCGATAGTTGCCCCTAATCATATTTTCTTTTTCCAGATGGTCCAGAAGGCTTACAAGCGGATTCCAGAAACCGTCTATGTTCATCAGGACCATCTTCTTTGAATGATAGCCTATCGTCGCTGAGGAAACAACGGTAAATATCTCGTCCAAGGTTCCTATTCCGCCGGGAAGAGCAACCAGAACATCGCTGTTCTCGATGATAATGTCCTTTCTCTCGGACAGGTTGTTGCAGCTGATGGTTTTGTCCATCGCGGAAAAAGTCTTTCCCCTTTCTTCTATTATTGCGGGAACCACTCCTATCAGGGATCCTTTGGTTCTGGTTTCAAGAAAACTGCGTCCTACTGTATCCATAAGTCCCAGGGAGCAGTCGCCCCAAACCAATGTGTGGCCGTTTGCCCCGATCCAGCGCCCGAGATCTTCAGCGGCCCTGTAACAGGAAGCGGACACGGCAGAATTAGCCGAGCAGAAAACACCGATATTCATATTCCGAATTTTTTCCAAAGATAATAAAATGAAAAAGCCGGCGGCCATCCAAAGCCACCGGCTCTTCACACTCCGGGATATTACTGCACCGGAGCCTTTATAATCACAACACTACTGTCAGGGATGCAAAGTCTGGCGTCCACATAGGTTCCGTCGTACTTTTTCTTCTTGGTTATCACGATTGGATTTAGGGTGATCAGCGAATCCTTTATCTCGACAAGGGTCTGTGCCTGTTCCGATTTGTCCTCAAACTTTCTCCATCTGTCCAGGAACGGCACGCTTCCTACTGAAATCTCCAGGTCGGCGGTAATGGTAGTGTCTCTGATTACCTTCAGGGCGTCAAGGGAAGTGGTGTCATCGACAATGGTGGTGGAAGACTTGTGGTCTATGCTCAGCCTCGGATAAAGGGCATAGGCTTTCTTCGTCTTTTTTCCGGACGATACAAATATGTAGTAATCTCCATAGTAAGACCGCTCTGAATCCACGGTATAGCTTTCGCCCTCAGAATCATCATCCATCTGGTGGCCGTTCCAGGTAACATAGACTCCCGGGCGGTGGCGCCTTGTCCTGCGGAACCTGTCTTCCATCTTCTCCCACTTGAACTGTTCGCCGTCTTGGGTGTCAGGAAGCTGTGCATACTGCACATAGAGGGTGTCGTAATGTTTCGGGAACGCCTTTGTTTCGGAAGCATAACTTCCGCCTCTTCCAGGCCACATGTCTGAAGAAGTCCCGCCGATGGCAGATGCGGTAATGACTGCCGCCAGCCACAAAAGGAGCATAATCAGTCCCGGGTGGTACTTCGGCCGCTTAAGGTTGAACAGCCATCTGATTCCATAATACAGGAACGCGATGCAAGGAATCACAGTCACCAGAATCATTGTAATCTTCATCAGAATCCTCAGCCAAGGGCTCATTTCCAGGAAACTGACAGCCTTGACCGGATTCACGCCGAACAGCATGTCCGAGCCGGCAATCACTCCTCCGACAGCCGCAATGCCCATCAGTCCGAATGCAATGAACATCAGTCCCAGTATCACCTTCAGGATTCTGCCCAGCAGCCAGCCGGCCGGCTTTTGCGGATTAATGTAGTTTTCCTCTGCCCCTCTGATTCCGGGATCAGAACCCATCATCTGGCATCTCTGGCTGTAGGTCTTGGCAGAAGGCACTACAATCCAAAGGATTAGATAAGCAAAAAAACAGAGCGAGAACAAAGAAGGCAGGCCGCGGATTCCATAGAATCCATACCAGCCCCAAATAGCCTTTCCGAAGAAATGCAGCACGATTATCACGCCGAGAATTATCCTCAGAACAGAAGGGTCAAACTTGAAATAGTGGGCAAGACCGCTGCACACGCCGCCAATCATCCTGTCTTCATTGTCTCTGAAAAGACGGCGTGGAGGATTAGGCTGGGATGGTGTAAAGCCCGTGGCCTGGCCGGATGGCTGTCCTTCTCCCTCCTGGCTGTCCTGCTGGTCGTCGAACTGGCTCGGGGTTCCCATAACTGCTATAACGCTGTCAACTCTCTCGAGAGTCACCACATCATCTTTGGTGTGCTTTTCCAGAAGCAGCTCGGCGATGCGGCTTTCAATGTCATCCACAATCTCCTTTCCGCCAGGACGCTTTGCATAATGAGACTCAATGCCTCTGAGGTAACCGTCCATACGGGCATATCCGTCTTTGTTAATAGCGAAAGAAACGCCACCTATGCTTACTTTCAATACTTCTTCCATAATTAAGCCTCCTTGTCCTGTTCTATTCCTGTTTTCAGATAATCTACCGTCTTGACGACCTCTCCCCAGGCCTCGTCCATAAGCTCAAGAGCCTTGCGGCCTTTATCGGTGAGAGAATAATACTTTCTTGGCGGGCCGCTCGGGCTCTCTTCCCATCTGTAAGACAGAAGTCCCTGGTTTTTCTGGCGGGCCAGAAGCGGGTACAGCGTGCCTTCCACCACAATCATCTTTGCCGCCTTGAGTTCGGAAATCATAGGAGAAACGTAGGAGTCTCCCTTTCTGAGAATGCTCAGAATACAGTATTCCAGCACTCCCTTTCTCATCTGAGCCTTAATGTTCTCGGCATTAAGCTCAAGATCCGCGTTGTTTATGTTGTCTCTTATTTCCATAGCCGTATTTATCTTCTTGTGAATCTTGCAAGGTTTTCTGCCGTAATCGGCCATCCCCTCATCTCGCATTTCTCAACCGGAGTCTTTGCCGCAGGAGCAACTATCCACAAAACAATGTAGAGCAGAAGTCCGCCGCCCACGAACAGGAAGAGGATAATGAATATAATCTTCAAAACCGTGGAGTCGAAATCCAGATAATGTCCCAGTCCGGCGCAGACACCACCTATAAAAGCGTTGTCAACGTCGCGATAGAGCTTTTTCTTCGGTGAATAGGCATACCCGCCGGAGTAATAGGCCCTGTTCTGCGTGTAGGCATTGCCTGTCTGCTGATAAGACTGGTTTTGGATTCGGCTGTAAGGCGTTCCGTCCGGCATTCCGAGCTGGGCGGTAATCTCGTCAATCATCGCGATGTTGACCACATTCCTTTCCGGAGTGATTTTCATCGACAGTATTTCAGCGATCCTGTCCTCAAGCTCATACATTGTAGCGTCAGACTGGACCCCTGCAGAAGATTTTGTCCTGAAGGCGTCGAGATATTCTCTCAAGGCCTGGTAAGCATCTGTCTCCAGAGTGAAACCTTTGTTGCCCACGGCAACGTTTACAACTTCTTTCATATCCGTAATATTTATAATGTTATTTTCTTTTTTGTCCAGAAAGGTACTGTGCCTTCGCTGGTATTTTGCAATGCAAACATACAACATTTTATAGGTACTTTGTATTGCAAGGTAGTAGATTTTTAAGAAAACCTGATACGTCGCTGACTTGATTCACCTCAGTATCAGGTTATTGTAAAATTGTTACGTTTTTGTTACAAAACCGCCGGTCTGGCTGTTATTCAGCCGGAGTCTCGGTTGCAGGAGCTTCTGTTGATGGAGCCTGCTCGGTTGTAATAGGGAACGTAGGCGCTGCGTTAACCGGAGCGCTCTGCTGGATATCCTTGGTGATATCCATCTGAGCCCTGCTTCTTGTAGAGATAGCTGCGGTTGCGGCAATGCTGAAAACTATAATAATGGCGGCGAACCACCAGGTTGCCTTTTCAAGTATGTCGGCAGCCTGTCTTACACCAAAAGTCTGGTTGCCGGCTGCAAAGTTGGAAGCAAGTCCGCCACCCTTTGAATTCTGAAGAAGGACGGCGATGGTAAGCAGAACACTTGCTATCACGATTATTGTTACAAAAACTCCGTACATATTAATCTGTCTATTTTGTTCTTTTTCAGACCATTTCGCCCGCCTTGCAAGGTATCGCGCTATGCGGAAGGCGATTCGGAATGGTTTTTCAAATCATTTACAAGGGCTGCAAAGTAAGCACTTTTTTGCGGATATAGCAAAATTAGTTTAGAGAAAACTTCTATTGCCTTGTCGTAAAAGCCCTGCTGGGCGTATATGTGGCCGAGGGTTTCCGTGCAGAAAGCCAGGTCATCAAAATTGACTTTTCCGTCTTCGGTAAGCATGGAAGATTTCTTTGCCTGAGGCTGGGCTGGAGTTTCCTCCTGCTTGTTTGGAGCCTCCTCCGCCTGGCGGTAAAACGGACTGTTCCTGAGCTTCAGCTCCATGTCATCCTCTGGCGATATGCTTTTAAGGTCGTCTTTGGAGAAAAAGTCAGCACCGGCCACTATGACTCTCGGTTTGTGGACAGGCTCTATTACTTCCGGTTCCGGAAGAACTGGCTCGGCGGCCACTTCCTCTTCTATCTCTTCTGCAGGCGAGCTGATCCTGTTGTAAAGGGTCTGCCTGGAAGACAGGAAAACGGCGGACTCCGACAGTTTTTGCCTGAAGGCTTCCTCGTCTATGCGGTAGAGTTTTTCCATCATTATCTCCCGCAAATAAGCAAACCACGGGCACTGCTTGAGCAGAGTCTCCATCTCCATCACGTCCAGGGACGGCACGTTGCCATATTTAATGCCGCTTATCTCCATTCGGCTACGGTAGCGTTGAATATGTCCTCGACAAGTGTTTCTATAATCTGCTGGCAGAGAACATCCTGCACGGCGTCCAGAGAATTGGTTGAGTCATAGTCCTGATATGCCGCAAAGGACCTTCCCTCAGGAAATGCCTCGTCCGGATATTTGTTGTTCTTGTAGAAAATCCTGACAGTGATGGTCAGGCGGTTTCTTGCGGCAACCTCGTCTGCGGTAACGGCGGTCGGTGTCACTTCATAGCCTGTAATATATCCCGAAACCTCCAGGTCGGCATCCTCATACACCATCTCCAGCTTGGTCAGCCGGCGGTACTTGTCCTGCAGCTCCTGAGTCAGGTTGCCCGCCAGGGTAGGATTTATCTGCATTGCCTTGTTCTCAAGGTTGGCCACAAATATAGTCTTTATGTCAGGCTGAAGAGATGTTCCTGAAAAAGAATAGATTCCACATCCGCACAAGGCAAACGGAATCACAACAAACATCAGTATCCTAGTCAGTTTTTTCATTGCTTTTTCTTCCTTTCGTTTTGAATGCCGTATTCTTTTATCTTGCGGTACAGTGTCCTTTCTGATATCTTCAGTTCCTTGGCGGCGGCTTTGCGGTTGCGGGGGTATTTGTTCAGAACCTCCCTGATCATTTTTTCCTCCATTGCCTGAAGCGAATGATTGTCGATGCTCTCGGCGACAGGTTCCGGCTCTACAGTTTCAGTAAAGACAGCGTCATCCGGCGTCTGGTCTACCGGCTGGGCGGCTACCTGAATGTTAGGCATCGGTGTCTGCGCAGATATCTTGTTTTTCAGTTCGTCGACCTCCTGCTTCAGGGTCAATATCATCTTGATTATCATTTTCTTGTCGCCACCAAAAAAGTCATCTTGAGCCAAGTCCACCGGATGAAGGTCTTCGCCATAGAAAGGAAGATACTTCTTGATGGTGGCGGGTGTTATCTGGCGTGAAGGCTCAAGGATGGTAATCTGGTCCACGATGTTTTTCAGCTGGCGGATGTTTCCCGGCCATCTGTATGAAATCAGAATAGACTGTGCATCCTTGTCAAGAGAAACCGGGGCAAGATTGTAGCGGTCTGCGCAGTCTGAGGCGAACTTCCTGAAAAGCATCAGTATATCGCTCTTCCTTTCCCTGAGAGGAGGAAGATAGATCGGCACCTGGTTAAGCCTGTAGTAAAGGTCCTCCCTGAACCTTCTCTGGCGGATGGCCTCCTGCAGATCCACGTTTGTGGCCGCAATCACCCTGACGTCGGTTTTCTGGACCGTGGAAGAACCTACCTTATAGAACTCGCCGCTTTCCAGAACCCTGAGCAGCCTCTTCTGCGATTCTGCAGAAAGCTCGCCGACTTCATCCAGGAAAATTGTTCCTCCGTCGGCTTCCTCAAAATAGCCCTTGCGGTTATCGTTGGCTCCCGTAAAAGAACCCTTTATATGGCCGAAAAGCTCCGATTCCATTGTTCCCTCCGGAATAGCGCCGCAGTTTACTGCAATATACTTTTTGTGCTTTCTCGGGCTGCTAAAATGAATAATTTTTGGTATAGATTCCTTTCCCACGCCGCTCTCCCCGCTTACCAGCACGGAAACATCCGTAGAAGCAACTCTTTCGGCCACCGTCAGGGCATAGTTGAACCGCGGATCATCTCCTATCAGGTCGAATCTGTTTTTCAAACTCTGCAATTCCATTCTCAATCTTTTTTATACCTGTTGGGCAAAGTTAATAAAAACTGACATTTTTTCAGTATTTTTGTCTGATGGCAAGACAGCGCTTGCCTGATTTTTGCATTTGACAACAAGCTTACTTGTCATACGATGAATAACATATTGGCAATTATACCTTCCAGATACGCTTCTACACGCTTTCCGGGAAAGCCGCTGGCCCTTGTCCACGGCGTTCCGATGGTGGTCAGGGTTTACGGGCAGGCAAAGAAAGTCTTCAGCCACGTATGCGTGGCCACGGATGACCAAAGGATTTTCGACACCGTGACAAGGCACGGAGGCTTTGCGGTAATGACCTCCACATCCCACAGAAGCGGTACCGACAGATGCCTGGAAGCTTTAAGAATATATACGGCAAAAACCGGAGAGTCTTTCAGCGGCGTGGTGAACGTCCAGGGAGACGAGCCTTTCATATCCCCGCTCCAGATAGAGACTCTTGCAAACACCCTGATGCAGGATGGAGTGGACATCGCGACCATCGTGAAAAAGGCTTCCGGCGTCAATGAGCTCAAAGACCCTAACCGTCCTAAGGTTGTTGTGGACAAAAACATGAACGCGCTGTACTTTTCCCGCAGCATGATTCCTTTTCATCGCGGAGGAGAACTCCAGGACCCGATTCCGGAAGACCTGCCATATTACCTTCACGTGGGTCTGTACGGATACCGGAGCCAGTCGCTGGAAAGAATATGCGCAATGGAAGAAAGTTTCCTGGAAAAGACGGAGAAGCTCGAGCAGCTCAGATGGCTGGAAAACGGACTTAAAATCAGGGTTGCCCTTTGCAACGAGCCGTCTTTCGGGATAGACACCCCGGAAGACCTTGAACGCATTAACAAAATGCGCTTTGAAGAATAATAGCAAAACAATGATTATATGAAGAGATTTTTCAAATTCACTCTCATTGCGGCAGTTGCCGCTCTGGCCGCATTCTGCGCCAATCCGCAGCAGATGGCAAAGCTGGCCTCTATGGTAAAGACAGAATGCAACCCGGCTGTTCTGGAATGTGTAGGCGGGCAGATCAAGGCCACATACACTATCACTTTCCCGGCAAAGTATTTTCTCCAGAACGCATATATGAAGGTTACTCCGGAACTCGTTTACGGAGACAAGAAGGAAGTTGGCCCGGATTTCTGGATGCAGGGAGAAAAAATCCGCGACAACTATGCCGTCATTCCTTTCAAAACCTCAAGCCAGACAAGCAGAGACGTTGTCTTCCCGTATAAAAAAGGAATGGAAAAGGCAACTCTTCAGTTAAGGGTAACTATCTATAACGCGGCTAAGTCCAAGAGCTGGGAATATCCTGTGGCATTCAAGATCGCCGAAGGAACCAACTGCACATCCATGCTCGTCCAGTCTAACGGCATTCCTTACTTTGAAAAAGACAACTATGAACTGGAAACCGTAGAGCAGGTCGAGACCCAGATTCTCTACGACGTGAACAAGTCTGACGTAAAGGCTTCCCGCCTCAACTCAGAAGAAGTGAAAGCCTTCGAGAAATTCCTCAAGGATTCCAAGAACGACTCCAGAACCAGTGTAACCGGCGGAAAGATTATCGGATACGCTTCTCCTGAAGGCCCTGAGGACAAGAACAACAAACTCTCGATCCAGAGAGCCAAGAGCGCCAAGGCGGCATACGACAAGACCATCTCCAAGAATGCCGAAATGAATCTGGACATGACCGTTGAAGAGAAGGGAGAGGACTGGGAAGGATTCAAGAAACTTGTCGAGCAGTCTAACATAGAAGACAAGGACCTTATTATCAGAGTGCTCAGCATGTACTCGGATCCTGTGGTAAGAGAGCGTGAAATCAGGAATATGTCTCAGGTGTTCCAGACCCTGAACACAAAGGTTCTCCCTCAGCTTCGCCGCAGCCGCATCGTGGCACAGGTCAACAGAAAGAACTTCACCGATGAAGAGCTGATGACAATGATTGAGACCGACGACAACCGCCTGACCGAAGAAGCTCTGCTTTATTCAGCCAACCTTCTGTCCGACAACGCAAAGAAGGAGGCTGTTCTAAAGAAAGCTGCACAGAGATTCAAGAGCCAGAGGGCTTACAACAACCTGGCGGCTCTGGCTATCCAGAACAACAGGCCAGACGAGGCCAAGACATGGCTCGACAAGGTCGAGAAGAAAACAGCAGGCTACTACAACAACCTGGGCGCCATTGAGATGCAGAAGGGCAACATAGACCAGGCCGCTGAATACTTCTATATGGCCAAGGGAGAAAACGGAGAAATCATTGATGTTGCAAAGGATAATCTCGGAGGTCTTCTGATTATGGACGGAGACTATGACGGAGCTCTTGAAGTCCTGGACGGAGTTGACGGATTCAACCACGGCCTGGCTCTGATTCTCAAGGGCAGAAACGACGAGGCGCAGAAGGTTCTCAAGAAAGAACTCGATCCGGACGAATCTTATCTGAGAGCCATCATAGCAGCTCGCAAGGGACAGGTTTCCAACTGCGAGATGGAGCTTGTAAAAGCCTTTGCAAAACCAGTTTACGAAGAGAGGATAGACACCGACATTGAGTTCGCCCCTCTCCAGTAACCTGCAAGATTTCTCAAAATGAATGATCCGTACAGAGTGAAGCTCGTCCTTTTCTCGAACACCTATCCGTTCGGAGGGGGCGAGACTTTTCTTGCGGACGAAGTGCCGTATCTGGCAAAAGCGTTCCACCGCATCACCATATTTCCTCTCTACCGGCCAGAGGGCAACCGGCGTGACATTCCTGAAAATGTGGACATTGCCACGCCTCTGCTTCCTTTCGACCATAAGGACAAAAAAGGGTTTCTAAAGCACGGCCTGTTCAACACCGCCCCGTTCTTTTTCGCGACAAAAGAGTTTTTCCGCGCTCTGGCGGGAACGGGAATCAAGCTTGAACCGGAGAAAGGGAAAAAGTCCAGTCCTACACACAAAAAGGCAGGCCTGTTCACACGCCTTCGCATCTTTTTCAACTATTTCCTGATGATGAGGACGATTCTCTCCAACAGGAAACTTATGGAAGAAATAACCCGTGAATGCTGCTTTGCGGACAAGATCTACTTCTACTGGGGAGACAAGAGCGCCATGCTTGTTCCGTTTTTGAAGAAGCTTGTTAAACCTAACGTGGAAATTATGCCTATGTTCTGCGTAAGATTCCACGGTTCAGACCTTTATGAGGGAGCTAAGGGCTATCTTCCATTCCGCGACAGGATAATGGAGCACACCGATTACGCCATTCCAGTTTCATACGACGGAATGAACTATATCAAGTCAAACTACAATCCTTGCCCAAAGATTATCGAGGTCTGGCATCTGGGCTCCACTCATCACGATGAAAACTTCAAGAACAGCATCGCTGAGGAAAACAATGTCTTCAGTATTGTTGGCTGTTCCAACCTGATTCCTCTAAAACGCGTTGACCTTGTAATCAGCGCATTGCACATGCTCGTCCAAGACCTGGCCGCCCTGCAGCAAATCAAAAACCGCGGCTTTGACAAGATAACCTACACCCATTTCGGGGGCGGCAACATGCTTCAATCGCTGAGGAAAACAGCAGAAACAATTAACTCCGAAATAATAAACCTTGATTTCAAGGGCTCCCGGCCTCACGACGAGATACTTAAATACTACAAGGAAAACGGGGCGGACCTTTTCATCCTTGCCAGCCGGAGCGAGGGCATTCCGGTTTCAATAATGGAGGCCATGAGCTACGGCATTCCTGTGATAGCCACCAACGTAGGCGGCGTAAAGGAACTCTTCCGCAACTGCCCTCTCGGCTACATAATAGACGCCGACATTACCGCCGAAGACCTCAAGAACCAGATACTGGAATACATCCTTCTTCCTGAAAATATCCATCGCCAGATGAAGCAGAACTGCTATTTCAACTGGCAGGAAGAATGGGATGCCCAGACCAACTACACCCGCTTTGCCGAAGAACTCCTCGGCGTATAGTCAAAACACAGAAATCCCATGAAAAAGAGATTAATCCTTTCCGCAAGTATACTCCTCTGCGCCCCGGCGATTACCC
>JAEEGF012346351.1_pt1 | contig 10784 bp, 9 predicted proteins | sample 9134171 | NCBI WGS metagenome assembly JAEEGF01 (sample SAMN16246542, study PRJNA631951) | gut metagenome | biome: gut microbiome; feature: rumen; material: AP-attached | host: Bos | place: Iran: Karaj | collected 2018-10 | reverse complement strand
CAGATTTTGTATTTCTTCACGTTTGCCTCGGCGTCCATCTCCATAACGACCGAGTGGGTGAGTTTGTCCTCATCGGGACGCAACGAGCAGATGTTGTTGCACAACTTCTCGGGCAGCATGGGGATGGTGCGGTCCACCAGGTAGACCGACGTGGCGCGTTCATAAGCCTCCTTGTCGATAATAGAGCCAGGCGTCACATAGTGGCTCACATCGGCGATGTGAACACCGATTTCCCAATTGCCGTTCTTCAGTTTCTCGATTGACAGGGCATCATCAAAGTCCTTGGCATCGGCGGGGTCGATGGTGAAGGTGGTCACATCGCGCATGTCGCGGCGGCGGGCTATCTCCTCGGGCGTGATGCCGTCATCGAGGGCCTCGGCGGCCTCAGTGACATTCTCGGGATACTTGTAAGGCAGACCAAACTCGGCAAGAATGGCGTGGATCTCGGCATTGTTCTCACCGGCGACACCCAGCACGTCGACCACCTCGCCGATGGGCGAGTTGGCGTCCTCGGGCCACTCCACAATCTTGACGACGACCTTGTCGCCCGTCTTGCCCCCAGCGAGTTTGTCCAGCGGGATGAAGATATCGGTGGCCAGGAACTTGCTGTCGGTGGCCAACTGGGCGAAGTACTTCAGCACCTGCAGCGTGCCGACAAACACCTGTTCCTTGCGTTCCAGAATCTTCACTACCTCGGCCTCGGGCTCCATGCCATGGCGTGCAGCGCTGATGTGTACCAGCACGCGGTCACCGTTCAAGGCGTGCATCGAGTTGCGCTCGGCCACCATGATGGGTTGGCCGTCATCGCTGGCAGTATCGACACTGTTCTTGCCGTTGCTACGCCGGATGAAAATGCCCTCGGCCACCGACGAACGGCCGGCAGCCTTGTAGCGGCCAGGACCCACCGGCACCAGGAAGCCGTCGACGGCCAACTGGTCCAGGATCTCGACAATGAGTGTGCGGCGCTTGGGCGTGTTGGCACCCACTGCCGATGACACCTGTTTGTAGTTGAACGGCGCCTCGCCCTGCTCATTGAAGAAATTGATGACCCTGTCGTGGAACTCACGACGCTCTTGTTTCAACGATTGTAATCCGCTCTTTCTTGCCATATCTTATATCGTATTATTCTTGATGACTTTTTGTTTAACCTACAAAGATAGTGCAAGCCGAGCGGAGAACAAAACAAAAACGGAGATTTTTGTTTTTTTATCCCGAGGCGAAGCCTATCTTGCCCAAGGCGCATAACGCCGAAGGGAACGAGAGTGCAAGCCGAGCGGAGAACAAAACAAAAACGGAGATTTTTGTTTTTTATCCCGAGGCGAAGCCTATCTTGCCCGAGAAACATAGCGCCGACGGGAACGATAGTGCAAGCCGTACACAATGCTAAACAAAAAATCTTATTTTTCTTGTCATTCCGCTCGGCTTGCATTATCTTTGCAGCCACATTTTTCTTGAAGGGATACCCTGTAACAATAATCTGATATGCGCAAAAGTACTATATACAGCCTTTTTTTGATGGTCATGCTCTGGACACTGCCCCTGCCGGCAGTGGCTCAGCAGGTTTCGGACGTGAAGAAACCCACGCGCACCAGAGTGGATAAAGACAAAAAATCCAACGACAAGAAGAACAACGAGACCAAGGATAATAAGAAAGACACCAAGAACACCAGCAAGAAAGACGAGAAGCCGGCTTCCCAACAGGCTGCAAGCAAGCCTGCCACACAGCAGTCCTCCAGTAAGCCTGCTGCGCAGCAGACAACCAACAAGCCCGCTGAGCCTGCTAAACCCGCGCAAACCCAAACCGCTAACGACACTGCCGCCAAAAAACCTGAGCCGCCCAAGCCCAAGCCCCGCAACAAGGTCAACACCGACGTGACGCAGTTTGACGGCATCGATATTTCCAAGCACCAAGGCACCATCAACTGGGAAGAACTCAAGAGGAATCCCAGCATCAAATATGTGTACATCAAGGCTACCGAGGGCAGCGACTATGTTGACCCGAAGTACAGAGAGAACATCCGCAATGCCCGCAAGCATGGCTTCAAGGTGGGCAGTTACCACTTCCTGACCAACAAATCCAGCGCCAGGGCCCAATTCCAGAACTTCGTGCGTAACGTCAACCGTGACGAACAGGACCTGTTGCCCATCATCGATGTGGAGGTGTGCAGGCAATGGTCTTCCCAACAGTTGCGTGACAGCATCAAGGTCTTTGCCGACCTGCTCGAGGAATACTACGGATGCAAGCCGATGATTTACACCAGTGAGAAATTCTTCTCGAAGCACCTAGGCCGTGCCTTTGCCGACTACCCATTATTCATCGCGAAGTACAGCAACAGCCAACCCAACATCGGATACAAATGGATCCTGTGGCAGTTCAGCGATTGCGGTTATTTCAAGGCCGTCAAGGGCAACTATGGCGAGGTGGACCTGAGCCGCTTCAACAAGGGCTGCTCGATGAAGGACATTCTGTACAATCCCACCAAAGCCAAACCCAAGAGCAGCGTCAGGGACGCTGTGGACCACAAGGAGAAACCTTCACAGATCAACATGAAGGAGGAAAAGAACAAACCTGCGCCCACCGAGTCCAAGAAGCAGCAAGAAGAAAAGAAGAAAAAGGCTGAACGGGAGAAGAAGGCCCAAGAACGCAACAAGAAGATAGCCGAGGACGAAGCCAAAAAGAAGGCCGAGGCCGAGAAAAAAGAACGCGAGAAAGCCGAACGCATAAAGAAGGAGAAAGCGCGCCAACAGGCTCGTGAGGCCGCTGCCAAGAAAGAAGCCGACGCCAAGGCCAAACGTAAAGCCGAGGCTCAGAAGGCCAAGCAGCAAAAGGCCCAAAACAACGCCAACAAGCCTAAGAAATCGGCCAGTTTCACCCAAAACAACAATTCCAAACTGTCGCAGTCACAACGCAACGACAGCATACGCAACGCTCAACAACAAGGCCGCAAAACCAATAAAAGTTCGGCCGACAATGATTAAACAGGTTCATCATAGGAACTTCAGGCCACTGCTGGCGACCGGGTTGGCAATGGCGTTGTTGTGTGCTTGCACGCAGAATGACGGCAAGGCTGTGGCTACACGTTCACAAGTGGCGCCACGCAACAGCGCGGCCAAGTATGACGGCATTGATATTTCCAGCCACCAGGGTTTTATCGACTGGGCGAAGGTCAGCAGCGACAAGGACATCAGATTTGTGTACATCAAGGCCACCGAGGGTTCCACCTACCATTCCCCGCACTATGTCCACAACATGACACAGGCCAAACGCCATGGCCTGCTGGTCGGCAGTTACCACTACCTCACCGCAAGTTCGCCGATAAATGAGCAATTTGACAATTTCTCACAATTGGCCCTCAAGGACCTGCAGGACCTGATTCCCATGCTCGACGTTGAGGTGCGCGGCGACTGGTCCCGCACCCAACTCATCGACAGCGTGGAGAAGTTCTGTGCCCTGACCGAGAGGCACTACGGTGTGCAGCCCATGATTTACAGCACCATGGGTTTCTACAACAAGAACCTCGCCCCGCGCTTCAACAAGTATCATCTCTACATCGGCCGCTATTCCAACAGCGAACCCGAAATCAACTGGGAGGGCGAGTACACCATCTGGCAATACAGCGAGACCGGTATCATCCCCGGCATCGACGCCTATGTTGACCTGTGCCGCTACCGCAAGGACGGATGGATTGACGAGATCATGCTGCCACATGAGGAGAATACTGCTGAGCAAAATGCTGATAGCGAATAGCCATCAAGATGACACTGATAGACATTTTATTGATATTGATCGTCGTGGGCGCCATCGTCGTGGGCTACCACAAGGGGCTTGTCAAGCAGATGGCCTCGATTGTGTCGTGGCTCATTGCCATCTTGCTGTGCTATCAGTTCAGCGACCTGGTCCAAGGGATATTCCTGGCGATAGTGCCCAGTGCCGTCGACTGGCCCTTGTCGAGCATTACCGTCAGAACGGTATCCCTCGCCTTTGCCTTCCTCATCGTCTCTTTTCTCATCAGGCTTGCCATGCGCCTGTTCAAGGGAGTCCTGAGGGCGGCAAAACTATCCTTCCTGGACCGCATGGGTGGCGCCTTGCTGTTCATGTTCAAGTATGTGTTCGTGCTGAGCATCGCGTTAAACCTGCTCTATGCCGTCAATCCCGACATGGAGACCTTCGGCACCAGGCACATGCTCAATAACAAGCCCTATGAGTTCACATTGGACTTGATGCCGCGCGTCCTGGGCAGCGACAAGATGCCCAGCGACTCATTGAGACTGTATCGTGAGGACCTGGACAAGAATCATCCCAAACCATGAAACTGAAACTCACCGCACCGGCACAGGCTAACGCCACCCTGACGTTGCCTTTCTCCAAGAGCATCAGCAACCGCGCGCTGCTCATCGCGGCCCTGTGCGGTAACCAGCCACAAGTCATCCATCCCGCCCTGTGTGACGACACCGCCGTGATGGTTGAGGCGCTTTCACGCGACAGTGGCGCCATCAACGTGGGAGCGGCGGGAACAGCCATGCGCTTCCTGACCGCCTATTTCGCCACTCGCCCCACGACGACAGTCACCCTCGACGGCACGGCACGCATGCGTGAGCGGCCTATCGGCCCGCTCGTCGATGCCCTTCGCCAATTGGGTGCCCAGATCGACTACCTGGGCAAGGAGGGGTTCCCGCCACTGCGCATCACCGGCACTGCCATGCACGGCGGCGACGTGGAGATGACGGGAGGCGTGAGTTCACAATTCGTCTCGGCTGTGATGATGATTCTACCCGCCACCGGTGGCGGTACTATCCGCCTCACGGGAGATATCGTGTCCCTACCCTACATCCACATGACCGCGGCAGTAATGCGCGAGATGGGAGCCAATGTGGACATCACGGGCGACCGCATCACGATTGCTGACGGATATAACGGCAACGACTATGTCGTCGAGGGCGACTGGAGTTCCGCGGCACCATGGTATGCGCTTGCCGCCCTGATTCCAAACTCATCGTTCTCCCTCCAGGGACTCACTGCCGACAGCATCCAGGGTGATGCCGGTCTGGTCGAGTTGGGTAGGAAACTGGGCATCGGCACCCGCTTTGACGCCAAGGGCGCGACCCTTGACACCAGCCACTTCATCGGCTGCTGCTGTTCCTGCTTTGCCGACATGAGCGCCACCCCCGACCTCGTGCCCTCATGGACAGTGCTGATGTGCCTGTTGGAACGCTCGTTCCGCATCACGGGCGTGCGCACCCTGCGCCTCAAGGAGAGCGACCGCATTGCTGCCCTGGGCGAAGAACTGTCTAAACTGGGCTACGTGCTGAAGATTGAGGGTGACGACGCCATCTCGTGGTACGGCGAGCGCTGTGACACCGGCCAGCAGCCGCCCGTCATCGACCCGCACGGTGATCACCGCCTGGCCATGGCTTTCGCCCCCGCCGCCACACGGTTTCCGGGACTCGTCATCAACGATGCCGACGTGGTGAGCAAATCCTATCCCGCCTTCTGGCGGCACCTGCAGCAATCAGGGTTTACTGTTGAATCAATATAATGGCACAAGAAATGCACTACAATCTTGAAAATATGAAAACAAGGTTTAGAATCATAATGGTATTATCCACGTTGTTCACACTGAAGGCTTTGGCGGGCGATGCCGTCGGCAGCATGGTAGTCATCAGCGACATGCACTTGCTCAGTTCAGAACTGGTGACACCCGGCAGTGCCATTGACAAGGCTGACGCCGGTGACAGCAAGATGTTGGCAATGAGCGACGACATCATGGCCGCGCTCACCGACAGCATCATCGGCCTCAAGCCCACACTGGTGCTGCTCACCGGAGACCTCACCTACAACGGCGAGCGGTTGAGCCACGAACGCATGGCACAATATCTGGACCGCATGGCCTCACACGGCATCCAGCCGCTGGTCATCCCCGGCAACCACGACTGCAACAACCCCTATGCCCGCCGCTTTGACGGTGACAAGACATCGGCAACCCCCACAGTGACACGCGAGGAGTTTGCGCAGATTTACCGCAACTACGGTTACGGCGAAAAGTTCCAGCGCGACACCGCCTCGCTGAGTTATTGCTGCGAGCCCATCCCGGGAGTGGTCATCATCGGCATCGACAGCAACATGGACGAGCGCAACACCCTCACCAGCAGGGGCGACAAGGCCGATACCTACTATAATGGAGGATTCATCAAGCCCGAGACGCTGCAATGGGTTACCGACCGTGCCAACCAAGCCCGTGAACAGGACAAGCGCGTCATCGCCATGATGCACCACCACCTGGTGCCGCATTTTGACCAGGAAGACAGATTCCTGGCCAATTATATCGTCAAGGGACACGATGAAGTCGCCAGGCGATTCATGCAGGCCGGCATCCACACCATCTTCACGGGTCACCTCCACGTAACCGACGCTACCACACAGTATAACGAGTCTCACACCGACAGCATCGTCGAGGTGGCGACCGGCTCGGCTGTCTGCTACCCCTTTGCCCTGCGTGTGGCGACACTCGACCGTGACCTCAGCAGCCTCGATATCAGCACCCGATGGCTCAATGCGACAGCAGCCTGCCCCACCCTGCGCGAACTGGGACGGCAACGCATCATCAACTCTACGCCAGGCATGGCGGCAACGCTTTCCAACAAGGCCTGGAACAGGCTGGGAGGACGCATCGACCAGATTAAAGCCATGCTCGAGATGAATGGCGGTAAGGCCAACGTTCCCGAGAATCCCCAGCAGGCGACCCAACTTGTCCTGCGCCACCTCAATGAGGTGCTCTCACGCGCTTTGCTTGCCGTGGTCGAGGGCAATGAGCAGGAGAAGGATGTTGAGGACATCATCGAACAGGGTAAACAAGGCCTGCGCGCCATGATTGCCGAAGTCGTCCCCGATCAGGCCGACGACCTGTGGGAGTTCTTCCTCGGCAGCGTCTATCCCAATCTGGAACCGATGGTGCGCAGCATCCTCGAGGACCGCAATGCCGTGGGCACCGATAACGAGTCACATACCGACGACCTGCGTCTCAACGTCACATTATAGAAAATCATGATTTTTGGAACCCTCCTGATGCGGTTCAAAAAATAATCGCTATATTTGTGGTCACTGAATCCCAGGGCCTCACAATGTGGCCCTGCTATCCCTTGGGTTACATCAACATCGGCGACGGCTACTGGCAGGGACGCGGTAACGATGGCCTGATCATGCCCGACATCGATATGATGGAACTCAATTAACCACATTATACAATGAGCGACACTCCCAGAAATCTCATCAAGATTGCCGTCATCAGCGACCTGCATGTGATGGCACCGCAACTGGTTGTCAACGATGGAACCGCATTCCAGAAGTACCTGAACCAGGACCGGAAAATGCTGCACGAGAGTCCCGAAATCCTCGACACGCTCATCAACGGAATTCTCAAACTCAAGCCTGACCTGACACTCGTGACTGGTGACCTCACCAAGGATGGCGAACTGGCCAGCCACCAACTCGTGGCCGAGAAACTGCAGGGCCTTGTAGACGCGGGCATTCAAGTGCTCGTCGTGCCGGGGAACCACGACATCAACAATCCAGATGCCAAAATCTATGACGGAGACGACACCGAACCCGCACAGACGATAACACGCAAGCAGTTTGCCGACATCTACCGCAACATGGGCTATGACGGCCTATCGCAGCGCGACCCTGACACGTTGAGTTACCGCCGGGACATCAATGACAAACTCACCATCCTCGGCATTGATGCCTGCATGGACAGGCTCAACACCTTCGTTTCAAGGGGTGATGCACAGGACCACTGCAAGACCAGTGGTTTCCTTGAAGCATCCAGCCAGCAATGGATTGTGGACCAGGCCGAGAAGGCCAAAGCAAGCGGGCGGCGTGTCATCGCCATGATGCACCACCACATGGTGCCCCATTTCCACATGGAGGACACCCTCGCTGCCCCTTATATGGTCAAGGACGCGCAGCCACTGTGCCACCAACTTGTCAAAGCCGGCGTGCACGTCGTCTTCACCGGACACCTGCACATCAGCGACATCAGCCAGACCAGTTCACGAGACGGCGACATGGTGGAAGTGGCCACATCGGCAGCCGTGGGATACCCCTGCCAGTGGCGCGTGGTCACCTGTAATCCCTATAGCGGGAAACTGCAACTGCACACACGGTGGGTCGAGAGCCTGCCCTCGCAGCCCGACTTCGGCGAACGGGCACGACAGATGTTTGTCAACTGCATACCCACCATCGTCAGGGGAGTGCTCAACCGCTACTGGACCGAAATCAGCCAGGCTCTCGACAATTACAGGCACAAGCATCCCTTCATCATGAAGTATGTCAACCTGCCCGACTCTCCCGACAGCATAGCCGACCTGTTGCTCAAGCACCTTCAGGAACCCGTCACCAAGGCCTATATCGCCTTTGCCGAGGGTAACGAGGGCGGTAATGACCACCAGTTACTTGTAGAGCAACTCATCAAGGGCATGGGACATGTCGTCAACGAGACCGTGCGCGGTATCCTCAAGCCAATTGCCTGGATTGTGCTGCGGGTGCGCATCTACGGCATCGTCAGGCTCGTGCTGCGCAGCATCCTCGAGGACCGCAACGATATCGGCACAGCGCATGAGGCCGTCATCAATGACCACACGGCCATCATCTCCTTCTAAACCGCCAACGAATTGGCATACAGATATCGATAACAGCACTGATTGGTTGGACTGAAAAAGACATGGCGGCTGTGGTTTTTCGCAAAAGCACAGCCGCCTCGTTTTTCGAGTATGAGAAAATTTACTTTATTAAAGAAAAGTTTTGATTTGTGCCTGCAAATATAGTAGATGTTTGAGAAACACAAAACATTTTATACAAAAATTTTACTATTTATTATCAAAATCAGTAATTTTATAGCAATCCACTACTATTTTAAGTGAGGGTTAATCAGAGCTTTAACATATCCGACATGAACTTCAGCGCTGTCACCCAAGTGCTGCTTGCATCAGAAAAGCCAGCACCCCATCAAGCCTTATACCGCCATTACCGGATCCAGCGATAACCATATTGTAAACCATCACCAAATTCACATGTCTTAAAGAGGCTATTTGCGCTAACAAATGGTTGCATTTCTTCATTTATTTTTACTGAAATACATAGTTTTGATATCATTTTGTCCAATTAATTGCCGTTTTGTTTGGAATGACACATTTTACTATCTAATTTTGCAACTATGCTAATATAAGCAACTTATCAAAATTCGTAATATAAATATGAGTGCCCCCAAAATTGAACTGACTTCCCGTGAAAAGGAAGTACTCGAATTGCTGTCATCTGGGTATAACAGCAAGGAAATAGGAGAGAAAATTTTCATCTCCTCAAACACTGTTGAGTATCACCGCAAGCAATTACTGCGCAAAACCAATTCGCGTAATGTGGCTGAATTGATTGGAAAAGCTTATCGCACAGGCTTGTTGAAAATCAGCGATTAAACTTATAATTTATACCCGAACATGAGGCTGTACCATGCAAGTGGCGCAGCTTTCGTTTTTTATTAGGGCGAGTGGGGCGGAATTAACGGAGAGTGGACGGATGAAGCAGCTGAGAACGGGGGAAAGTTAACCAGACAACAGTATAGAAAAAAGCACCCGCACCCTGTGCCATCCTCAAGAGGGGAGGGTAAGGGGGTGCGGGTGTTAGCGCGCATGCACTGTCAATTCACCCGAGCCTGGCGGGCAATCACCATGACAGTGTGACAGAGTTGCTTACTGCTTCTTGAGCAGGTCGCGGATCTCGGTGAGCAGTTCTTCCTGGGTGGGACCAGCGGGAGCCTCGGGCTCTTCCTTCTTGGGAGCGAGCTTGTTCATGAACTTGATCATCAAGAAGATGCACAGTGCGATGATGATGAAGTCGATAACGTTCTGGAGGAATACGCCATACTTAATAACGGCACCAGCGGTTTCGCCGGCGATTCCTGCGGCAGCGGCAGCGTTGTTTGCTGCCTCTGTCACTGCCTCGACGGCGCCATCGGCACCAACAGTGCTTGCGGCATCCTCAACAAGCTTGCTGACAGGCTTGATCTTGTACTCAAGGCTGGTTAAATCTACGTTGCCGGTCAACAGGCCGATAAAAGGCATCAGCACATCATCAACAAGCGAAGAGACAATCTTACCGAAAGCACCACCGATGATAACACCGACAGCCATGTCCATCACATTGCCCCTCATGGCAAACTCCTTAAATTCTTTGATAAAACCCATAATCTTTAAAGTTTAAAAAATTATACTAATGTAATCTATCACTTGTCACTTAATGAGTTAACTATTAAACATTCTTAATTGTTGGAAAAAAACAGCTGATTTTACTGTTTTAAATACACATTATAAGAATAAAATAGTTAATTTTGCAGCCGTATATCACCACTGCATGACTTAAAGTCCATGCAAAGATAACAAAAAAACAAGACAAGACTTAAATAACTGCATTATTTATTAAAAAATCATTAAAAAAAGCATTATGGAGAAGATTAAAATCGGTATTAATGGATTCGGACGTATTGGCCGTTTTGTGTTCCGTTCAGCTTTTGAAGCCGAGAACGTTAACGACATCGAGGTTGTAGGTATCAATGACCTGCTGGATGTTGACTACATGGCCTATATGCTCAAGTATGACACCATGCATGGCCGCTTCGAGGGCACCGTGGACTATGACCTGGACAAGAAGGAACTCATCGTCAATGGTCAGCACATCCACATCTATGCCGAGAAGGAAGCCCAGAACATCCCTTGGGGTGAGAGTGGTGCCG
>JAEEGF011471574.1_pt1 | contig 10784 bp, 5 predicted proteins | sample 9134171 | NCBI WGS metagenome assembly JAEEGF01 (sample SAMN16246542, study PRJNA631951) | gut metagenome | biome: gut microbiome; feature: rumen; material: AP-attached | host: Bos | place: Iran: Karaj | collected 2018-10 | reverse complement strand
AGATCTCATTGAGAATATCCCCATGCCCGACACCACCACCGTCAGTGGCAGTCGGCTGTGCGGTACGCTGCCCGTCAGCGTCACCATGCAGCGGAGCCAGGGCTACAACCAGAACGTGATGGTGAACGTAGACCGCCAACAGGTGCTCGACCTGATGGGGCTTGACAGCCAACAGCTCAACGACGCGAATGTCACCATGGTGCCCCTCTATAACGACGGCAGCGAAGGACCTAACAACACCAATGGCGTCTATGGCGGATGGTTCAACGAAGACGGCGAGCCGCAGGACTGGGGGCATGGCCATGTCTACATCGAGGTGAAGGAAGACCTGTGGAACTGGTATTGCGGTGTGCACCCCGACAACTGTTGGGACGACAGCCACACCGTCACCATGCAGATACAATATCCCCATCAGGGCACGCTGCTGAAAGTAAACGTGGAGGTGCGCTTCACAATCAGGTCTGGATGGTGGTGGGGGAAGCGGCCTTCGGCTGAAGGCCGAAGGCCTAATGAATAATGAACAATGAAAAAAGAATAATGATTAATGAATAAAGAATAATAAGCAATAATAATGATGATAATTAATAAGGAAGGAGAGATGGGTTATGAGGGAGAATAATGTGTTGGCAGATAAAACGATTAATTTTTCCATTAGGATAGTGAAATGCTATAACTATCTGATGAAAGAGAAGAATGAGCTTATTATGTCAAAGCAGATGATGCGTAGTGGCACGAGCATAGGTGCCAATGTGCATGAGGGCATTTTTGCCCAATCGCGTTTAGATTTCATTTCAAAGCTGAACATCGCGTTGAAAGAAGCCAGTGAGACATCCTATTGGTTGGTTCTTTTGCACAAGACCGACTATTTGGAAGAGCCTCTCTATAAATCTCTCAAGTGAGATGTTGACGAGATTGTCAGAATCATCATTTCATCAATAAAAACATCAAGGAACAATGAAAGCAACGAACAGTGAAAAGAGCAGATGGCAGGTAACAGCGTCGGTCTTCTTTATCCTTTTTTCATTATTCATTAGCAGCGCAGCTGCGCAGAAGACGGTTTACATCCCCAACGAGTGGCGGAACCCGTGGCCCAGCGACTCGCTGCTCTACAAGGAGAGCGACCCCGATGGGCGCTACACCTGGTCGAAGACGCGCTCGGTGGAGAGCGACAACGTCATCATCTTTTGGGACAAGTACTACAAGGTGGCCCCCAACCAGCTGCCAAAGAACGACTGGAACTACGTTGACATCCCCGACCTGCTGCAGAAGTGCGAGTCGTTCTTCGACTTGGAAATCAACAAGCTGGGATTTGTCGACCCTGTCACGTCGAACCTCTCGAAGTATAAGGTGATGGTGCTGATGAACTATTCGCAGCCTGGCGACTGGGCCTGCTATGGCGGCGGCTACGACTTCCAGGTGTCGGCGCTGTGGCTCAACTCGGCCACCTGCAAGCCTGTGGGACAGTCGGTGGCGCACGAGGTGGGCCATTCGTTCCACTATATGTGCTTCGCCGAGCACGGTGGCCACCGCGACTCTGACACCGACAACACCGGCTTCCACCTGGCTTGCGGCAGTGGCCAGGCCATCTGGGAGCAGACGGCACAGTGGCAGTCGCTGCAGAGCTATCCCAGCCTGATGTACGACCAGAGCATCGGCATCTTCCGCAACTCACACAACTATGCTTATTCTCACGAGTGGCATCGCTACCAGAGCTATTGGTTCCACTACTATCTGTGCCAATACTACAACGACATCACCACGGTGGCGCAGGTGTGGAACACCCCCATGACGGGGCAGAGCCGAGGTCGCGGCAGCGACTTCAACGAGGCACTGAGGAAGCTGAAGAGCCTGTCGGTTCGCGACCTCTTCAAGCTCTACTTCGACTACGCTTGCCGACTGGTGACGTGGGACCTCGACGTGTGCAAACCCTACCGCAACAACTACATCGGCGACTTCAACTATCGCTGCGTGCTCACCGACGACGGCGAGTATCAGGTGGCGCTGGCCAGCTGTCCGCAGGGGTCGGGCTTCAATGTCATCCCCCTGCAGGTGCCCGCTGCTGGCACCGATGTCACCACCCATTTCACCGCCCTGCGTGTGGGCGACAAGCTGCTGGATGCCGACCCCGGCGAATATCTCAATGGCGACTCGCGCTTCGTGAAAGCCCCGCAGCGCATCTACAATGCCGTGTCGCGCTCGGCGCGTGGCTTCCGCCTGGGCTATGTGGCTCTGATGAAGGATGGCTCGCGCCAGTATTTCTCCGAGGACAGCGTCTACTGCCAGGGGCAGGCCATCAAGACCGAGGATGTGGCGTTCACCGTGCCCGAGGGTGTCAGTCGTCTGTGGCTCGTGGTGTCGCCGGCGCTGAAGACCTATATCATCCATCGCTGGGACGACTCGCTCGCCGATGACGACATGTGGCCCTACCGCTTCAGTCTGGAGGGCACCGACATCGGCGGCTCTGCCACGGTGTATGCTGGTGCCACCCTCGACGGGCGCGAGGTGAGCAATGTCACACTGACCTACGATGTCACCTTCCCCCTCTCTTCCGATGCATATACAGGCACCAACGTTGGTGTCAGTGGGCGTGCCGCAGCCACGTTGGGCACCGCCTTGCAATTGCAGCCTACTGACATTGCCTCCAAGATGCAGAACTACAGCAGCAGCGGCCCCTCGGCCGGGCGCATCATGTTCTATGCCTGCAATCCCAATGGCACATTGGCGCAGAGGAGCTCCACGGCCAACGGCTATGGCCACTGGTTCAATGCCTCGGGCAACGTGAGCGACTGGGGCTCGGGTTATGTCTTCTCTGAGTTCGACCCCTCTTCGCTTACTTTCAGTTTGGGTCAATATCCCGGCCGATGCGGCAACGGTTCGAAGTACACCATCCGTCAGGCGCTGCGCTATCGCACCGCCGACAACCACTATGCCGTGGCCACCTTCGTGTTCAACATCACCACGGGGCCGGTCGCCTCGGTGACGCTGACGAACATCGACTATCAGGCCGAGACCGCCATTAACGACGTTCAACGTTCAACGTTCAACGTTCAACGTGTTTACGACCTACAGGGGCGTCATCTTGGCCAGCCTCGTCACGGACTGAACATCATGGGAGGTCGCAAGGTGTTGGTGAAGTGATTTTAGGGGAGATGAGGAGATGAGGAGTTCGGTCGATAGTTATGACGCGCGAAGATGGTGCACCGACACATCGAAGTAGGAACGAAAAGACTATCGTCTAAACTCCTCAACTCCCAAACTCCTAAACTCCTCATCTCCTTATCTCCTCAACTCCTCAAAAAAACTGACAAGCCGGGGCGCAACAGGAGGTTGATCCTATTGCGCCCCGGCTTGTTGTGATGCCTGTTGGCAGTCTATTCCGTCGGCAGTGCCTGATAGTTTTTCAGACCCTTTTGCAGGAATTCGATGTACTGTGCGATGTCCTCGTCGTAGGAGCGCAGCCCGTTGAGGGGCTTGCCCGTAGCGGGGTCGAGGAGCACGTAGAAGGGCTGTGTGTTGGCACCAATCTTGGTTCGCTCCAGATAGCTCCACTTGTCGCCCACGGTGCGCAGTTTGCGTGTGGTGCCGTCCACGTCGGTCACCTCGATGGGCTGGGGTAGGGGAGTCTTGTCGTCGACGTAGAGCGAGATGAGCACGTATTTCTGTTGTATGAGGTCGCGCACCGTCGGGTCAGTCCACACGGCGGCTTCCATCTTGCGGCAGTTCACACAGCCAAAGCCGGTGAAGTCAACCATCACGGGCTTGCCCTCGGCGCGTGCTGCGGCCATGCCCAGGTCGTAGTCGGTGTACTTGGCCTCCACGGCACCGTCGTAGAGGTTGAAATCCTGCGTGTTCATGGGCGGCGAGAAGGCGCTGATGGCCTTCAGCGGGGCACCCCACAGGCCGGGCACCATATACACGGCGAAGGCCAGCGACACCCATCCGAGGAAGAACTGCGGCACATTGGTCTTGCGCGAGTCGTCGTCGTGGGGGAATTTCAGCCAGCCCAGCAGATAGGCTCCCAGCAGGGCGAAGAGCACAATCCACAGACAGAGGAACGTCTCGCGGTCGAGCAGATGCCAGCCGTAGGCCAGGTCGGCCACCGAGAGGAATTTCAGGGCGAAGGCCAGTTCGATGAATCCCAGCACCACCTTGACGGTGTTCATCCATCCGCCCGATTTCGGTGCCTGCTTCAGCAGCGAGGGGAACATAGCGAACAGCGTGAACGGGATGGCCAGGGCGATGGCGAAGCCCAGCATGCCGATGGTGGGAGCCACGATGCTGCCCTGGGTGCTCACGGCCACCAGCAGGAAGCCCACGATGGGTCCTGTGCACGAGAAGCTGACCAGCACCAGCGTGAACGCCATGAGGAAGATGGAGAGCAGACCCGTGGTGTTCTCCGACTTCTGGTCGATCTTGTTGGTCCATGACGAGGGTAGCGTCAGCTCGAAGGCTCCGAAGAACGAGGCCGCAAAGACGATGAGCAACAGGGCGAAGAATATGTTGAAGATGGCGTTGGTGCTGAGGGCGTTGAGCGCCGAGGCGCCGAAGAGCAGCGTCACCACCAGTCCCAATAGCACGTAGATGACCACGATGCTCAGTCCGTAGGTGATGGCCTCGCGGATGGCTTTCTTCTTGTCCTTGTTGCGTTTCAGGAAGAAGCTCACGGTCATGGGGATGATAGGCCATACGCAGGGCGTGAGGATGGCGAGGAAGCCGGCCAGCAGTCCTTCGAGGAAGATCATCCACCACGAGAGGTTGATGTCGTTGTTGCCAGCTGTCTCGAAGGCTTGCAGCTCGGTGGTGATGGGTTGCCAAGAAGCCCCGGAAGCCAATGAGACCTCCGAGGCCTCCGAAGCTCCCGAAGCCCCGGAAGCCCCCCCTACTGCCCCCGAGGGGGCTTCTATAGTTGTGCTATCGGGGGCTTGGGCAATTTGGGAATCTTGGGGCGTAGAAGCTATAGTAGCCCCCTCGGGGGCTGAAGTGGGGGCTTGGGTGGCTTCCGGGGCTTTTGGGGCTTCGCCCTTCTTGCTAAACTCCACGGTGGAGGGGGGCATGCACATCTGGTCGTTGCAGGTGCCATACTCCAGGTAGCCGCTGATGTCGTATTTGGGTTTGGTGAAGCGAATCTTCTGCACGAAGGCTCCCTTCACCTCGAAGAAGCGCAGCGACATCTCGAACATCGGGTCAAATTCCTCCTTCACCTTGCCACGGGGCTTGAGCTGTCCCACCAGTTCGGCACCCTCCAGACGGTCGGCATGGAAGGTGGCGCGGGTGGGGCCGTCGTCGCCAATGTCGGTGCTGTAGACGTGCCAGCCGGGGTCGATGGTGGCGGTGAAGATGATTTCGGCCTCGTTGCCCTCCAGCATCTTCAGTTCGGAGCTGAAGTGCACGGGGTCGGCCATCTGTGCCCAAGCCGTCAGGGCCATGAGCAGCATTGCTAATGAAAGAAACGGTTTCTTCATGTTTCGTTATTTCAATGATTGAGAGCTTGTGTAATTGGCTGCAAAGGTACGAATTTTTGGCGATAATGGAGGCAAAATGGCGGCACTTTTTCTGATTTTTTATCTCGTTAGCTATCAAGCGCATACAACAGGGCAAAATTTGGAGCGCTCCAAATTTTAAAAAGTCAACGCCATTTTGCAAAAAGTCAACGCCATTTTTTTGAAACGCGGCAGGAATTGGGGTGGGGGAGCGACGAGCCGCATGCGGGGAATGCTGCCCCGTCGGAGAAGCGACGGGCACTGCGGCGGAGGGGCGAGAGAAACGACGGGCTAAATGCTGCAGATGGGAGGCGGTTCTTCGCAACTGGGCCGCGCAAATATTATTTTTTGATGAAATATTTGTGAGCCATCAAAATTTTTTGTACTTTTGTAGGCTGAAAACAACTAATCGTAAAGAAATGATATGAATAAGTACTATTGTTGCCACCTGGCATCGCGCTTTGTTGCCGTGCTGGCGCTGGTTATTCTCGGTACAGTGTCGTCGTTGGCTACCCCCCTCAGCGAGGGCGAGGCCTTGCAGCGTGCAATAGCATTTATGCAACAACGAGGGAAGGCTATCGACCTGCCTTCCAGCGTGAGGCGTGCCCCCGCGATGACAGAGAGCGCCACAGGTTCCACACCTGATGCCTACTATGTGTTCAACCTTCAGGACGAGGGCGGTTTCGTCGTTGTCAGTGGCGACGACCGCACGCCAGCCATTCTGGGCTATGCCGACAGTGGCTCGTTCAACGCCGAGGCTCTGCCCGACGGTCTGCGCTACCTGCTCGACGGTTATGCCGAGCAGCTGGCTTGGCTCGATGCCCATCCCGAGTATGCCGCACAGGATGTGGCCGTCAACCGAGTCGCCCCCACCCGCCAGCCAGTGGCTCCGCTGATTGAGACGCGTTGGGATCAAGGGGCACCCTACAATGCCCTGTGCCCCATGATCGAAACAGATTTGCGCGGTGTGACGGGCTGCGTGGCCACGGCCATGGCGCAGGCGATGTACTTTCACAAACATCCTGAAAACCCAACAGCTGACATCCCTGGCTACACCACCAGAACAAAGCATATTCCTGTGGGTGCGCTATCAGCAGCCGATGGCATTTTTGATTGGAACGCCATGGCTCCTACCTACGATAAGACAGCCACAGGCGAATCTGCCGATGCCGTAGCTCTGCTGATGCAGTATTGCGGTGCGTCGCTGCGCATGGATTACTCGGTCGACTCGAAAGGTAGCCTCAGCTCGGCGGCCTATAATGTCAGTGTCTGCGAGATGCTGAAGCAATATTTTGGCTATAATGCAGACTATGTGCAGCGTCAGCACTACACCTACCAGCAGTGGGTGGATTTGATGTATGGTGAGTTGGCTAACAATCGCCCCGTGGTGTTTGGCGGGCGGAGTGTTGGTGGCGGTCACTCGTTTGTGTGCGACGGCTATGAGAGTGGTGACTATTTCCACATAAACTGGGGATGGAGTGGTGACAGCGACGGCTATTTCCGTCTGTCGGCCCTCAATCCTGCCGAGCAGGGAATCGGAGGCTCGTCGACGCTCGACGGTTTCAGCTACTCACAGGAGGCCGTCATTTGGGTGGCGCCACGCCCCAAAGGCTCTGTTGCGGTTCCACCACTGCGTCTCTCTCTTGATGCTTTGCAATTCGATGCCAATGGCGACACTGCCACGCAGACAGTCACCCGCACGGCTGCTACAGACGCTTTCCCCATCTCCCTCTACTATACGGTGTTTAGCTATCACTACGACACCAACAGCTTCGACGTGGCTGTGCAAATGGTAGATGCTGATGGCAATCTTCTGTGCACCCTTGATGAGACTGACAATGAAGGTACACCTATAGAATTTAATGTTGGCTATAGCCGTACGTTCTCATGTAATACCGCTACTGGCCTTGGCGATGGTACCTATTTTATTAAGGTAATGGGCCGTTTGCACGGTGCTACCGATTGGCAGGACTGCTATGACGGGGTCCAACAGCAAATCGAGGCTACGGTCAGTGGCAATACCTTGACTCTCCATGCCCCCTTTGCCAGTGGAACTGGAGGCATACCAAAAAGTGCCACTATCGAAGTGGCCGAAGATAATCCTAAAGTGGGGCACGAATTGGAGGTAATTGCCAGCGTAACAGGTGGGACTACGGACTACCACGACAACATCTATCTTTATGTTGGCAACAAATGCCGGATGGGAAAGATGGTGGACATTCCCGCTGGACAGATAGTTGACGTCCGCTTCGTTTATACGCCTGATCAGGCTGGCCAGGATAAGATTTCCGTACGCGTAAAAAATAGAACTACCGATGCAAATGTTGAAATCGGCTCGGAGAACATAACCATCGGCCAGAGCGACGCCACGAATAATCTCACACTACAGTTTTCTGCCAATATCACCAATCTGAACGCCAGCGGCCAGCTCTATGGCAATGCGTTCCGCGCCACTGTGACGGCGACAAACACTTCTCCCACTAAAAGCTATGCCGGGCGATTGAACTGCTCGGTGCGTGAGTGGGCTGAATCCGATAATGGAGAATGGAGTTGGAAAAGCATCAGCTTAAAGCAGTATCCGCTTGTGGTGGAGAAGGAGAGTTCAACTACCATTGATGTGGCTGGAGACGGGTTGAAACCTGGCAAACTCTATAGCGTGCGTCTCTCCTATTTGTATAATAACGCTACTGAAACTGCTCTTCTGATTGGGGTCGATAATAATGAAATTGGCACGCTCGAAGTGGCTGAAAACGGCTTCTACATTTTGGGCTATCCCAATGGCGCAACCACCCTGTGCGATGCTCCCACCGCCATCGATGCTGGCAATGCCTGCTATGCCGACCTGCGTACTATAAGCTCGTTTAATGGCATCGACATCACGCCAAGCACCAACTCCAATTGCCTCTATCTGTTGGCTGAGAACGCCAATGTGCCCACAGACCTACAGGGCTTGAATGTCGTGAAAGGTACCACTGCCGAAAACATAGCCCTTGTCGATGGATGTCCCTTCTATAGCCCAATTTCCTTTACTGCCAATAGCATCAGCTACACCCGCAACTTCGAACGCGCTGCTGGTGGCACCAAGGGGTGGAACACCATCATGCTGCCTTTCGCCCCTTCAAGCATCAAGGTTGAGGGCGCAGACGAAGAGAAGAGCTGGTTCCGCAGCGCCACCGACGAGGACGGGCATTTCTGGCTGCGCACCTTCACGGGTGATGCCAACGGCCATGTGTACTTCGGCTATCCTCAAGCCATGGAAGCTTATGTTCCCTATCTGATTGCTGTGCCGGGCGACACTTGGGGCCCTGATTGGCAGCTCACAGGTAAGGACATGGTGTTCAGTGCCAGTGATGGTGTCGACATCGTCGCTACGAAGGATGTTGTTACCCCTGCCAGCGGAAATTACTTTATGTTCTGTGGAAGCACGGCCGGCACCACGGTCGCCGATGCCATCTACACGCTCAACAACGATGGCAGCAAATTCGTGAGGCAGGAAGAAGGCAGTGTTGCCCCCTTCCGTGGGTGGTTCGAGGCCATCAGCATCAGCTCGCTCAGCCTCGCCTCGCTCTCCATCGGCAGCGCAGCCACCGACATCATGCTGCCGCTGATTGCACCTCTGTCTCAGCAACAGCAGATATACGACCTGCAGGGACGCAGCGTCCGAGGTCAAGCGAAGCCCGGCATCTATGTTATGGGCGGAAAGAAAGTCATCATCAAATAACCCAAAGAGAAAGCCATGCAACAGAGAAACCGTTATCAGAAGCCGCTCATTCGCATCATGTTGTTGCAGCAGCGCCATCATCTGCTTGCCACATCGTCTGACGCGGGCCAGAAACCCTCGGCCACATGGATGGAGGACCCCGACATCGAGTCGCAGGAGTAATGCAGACATAGAATCTTTATTATATATATAAATAATGTATAGAAGCAAGACTTGTGGCGAGCTGCGGCTCGCCGATGCCGGCAGCGAAGTGACGCTGGCCGGTTGGGTACAGCGTACGCGCAAGATGGGCGGCATGACGTTTGTCGACCTGCGCGACCGCTATGGAATCACACAATTGGTGTTCGACGAGAGCGACAACGCCACCCTCACTGCACAAGCCAACCGCCTGGGGCGCGAGTGGTGCGTGCAAGCCACTGGAGAGGTGCGCGAGCGTGAGTCGAAAAACCCCAAGATGCCCACAGGCGACATCGAGATAGTGGTGAAGCAGCTGAATGTGCTCAGCGAGAGCCAGACACCACCCTTCACCATTGAAGACAACACCGACGGCGGCGACGACATCCGCATGAAGTACCGCTATCTGGACCTGCGCCGACAGGCCGTGCGCAAGAATTTGGAGCTGCGCCACCGCATGACCATCCTCATCCGCAACTTCCTCGACTCGCGTCAGTTCATCGAGGTGGAAACCCCCATCCTCATCGGTTCCACACCCGAGGGGGCACGCGACTTCGTGGTGCCCAGTCGCATGAACCCCGGACAGTTCTACGCCCTGCCGCAGAGTCCGCAGACGCTGAAGCAGCTGCTCATGGTGAGCGGCTTCGACCGCTATTTCCAGATTGCCAAGTGCTTCCGCGACGAGGACCTGCGTGCCGACCGCCAGCCAGAGTTCACGCAGATTGACTGCGAGATGTCGTTTGTGGAGCAGGAGGACATCCTCGAGGTGTTCGAGTCGTTGGCCCGCCATTTGTTCCGCGAGGTGCGCGGCATCGAGCTGCCCCCGCTGCAGCGCATGACGTGGCACGAGGCCATGCGGCGCTTCGGCAGCGACAAGCCCGACCTGCGCTTCGGCATGGAGTTCGTGGAGCTGATGCCGCAGCTGAAGGGCACCGGCACGTTCCCCGTGTTCAACGAGGCCAACTACATCGGTGGCATCTGCGTGCCCGGCTGTGCCGACTACACCCGCAAGCAGCTCGACCAGCTCACCGACTTCGTGAAGCGTCCGCAGGTGGGTGCCAAAGGCCTCGTCTATGTGAAGTTTAACCAGGACGGCACCGTGAAGTCGAGCATCGACAAGTTCTATACGCCCGAGGTGTGGCAGCAAGTGAAGGAGGCCATGGGCGCCAAGGATGGTGATCTGGTGCTTATCCTCAGTGGCGACAATGCCAACAAGACGCGCATCCAGCTCTGCACCCTGCGTCTGGAGATGGGCGACCGTCTGGGTCTGCGCGACAAGGACAAGTTCGTGTGTCTGTGGATTGTCGACTTCCCGCTCTTTGAGTGGAGCGACGAGGAGCAGCGCCTCATGGCCACACACCATCCCTTCACCCTGCCCAACGCCGATGACATCCCCCTGCTCGACACTG
>JAEEGF010633388.1_pt1 | contig 10784 bp, 6 predicted proteins | sample 9134171 | NCBI WGS metagenome assembly JAEEGF01 (sample SAMN16246542, study PRJNA631951) | gut metagenome | biome: gut microbiome; feature: rumen; material: AP-attached | host: Bos | place: Iran: Karaj | collected 2018-10 | reverse complement strand
AGTAAAAGGTAAAAAATTAAATAAACTCAATATACTAAAATCCATATTTTACTCCTTTTATACATCAAAATTAATTTGTTTCTTCTTGCTTATGCCTTTAAGTTGAGCATTTATTCTATCAATTGTTTCATCATCACATTCATCCATACAAGTATAAACAGCAGCGTATTCTTTAGCTTTCTTTAAGAATTCATTGTTTTCTGTTTCTTTATACTTTTCAAAATAAATGTATATTAAATCTTCATAAGCTTTATATATTCCGTGTTCTATACATTCTTCAAGAAGTTTTATACTCTTTTCTAAGTCTTTAGCAATACCAATGTCTGCTTGACCTGTCTCGTAAAAATAGTGTGCTAGGTTATACTTAGACCAGAAGTTTATTGAATAAACTGTTGCATCTGTAGCTAGAGTGTAGTAATCAAAAGCTTTTCTTAGATTCTTCTTAGTACCAAGTCCAAGTCTATACATTTGACCAAGTTTGTTTCTTGCCCAGCTTTCGCCCTGAGCTGCGCTAGATTTATATAACTCTTTTGCTTTTTTAATATTACCTTCTTCTTCAAGCATAATACCAAGGTTATTTATTGCATAAACATAGTTTTTATCTGCTGCAAATTCAAATAGTTTCTTTGCTTTCTTTAAATCTTTCTTTATGAATGGAACATCACCATTTTTAAATACAGTACCTAAACTATTTATTGCACTAATGCAGTTTAGATGTCTTGCTCTGTTAAAGTATCTAAATGCATTTTTTAAATCTTCACGGCTTCTAGTACCAATAAATCCATTGTAGTATAAATGTCCAATAGCCCATATTGCATTAGGATGGTTTTTAGCTGCAGCTCGCATAAAGAAGTTGTAGCTTTCTTGGTATCTAGGGTATCCTGCAACTTGTCCGTATAACTCTAGTGAACCCATCTCAAAACACGCATATGGATTATCTTTTTTAGCAAGTTCATGTACTCCACGAATAGACCATAGTCCACCACGAAGTTGAACTGTAACAAACTCTATTGCGTCATCTGAAGATACTTCAGAAGAGTATAGAAAATCATCTAGAGTATCCATAAATTTATCTTCAATATACACTGGTTGTTTCTTATCTAATATAACAAAGAATAGTACTTCAACAAAAAACTTGTATAGATTCTTTTGGTCAAGAAGTCTTTTAAGTTGTCCAGAAAATTCTTTAGTTACTTCTAAATCATTTTTAGAAATGTTATATAATCTTAAACAAACTTTATGAAACTTAGTATTAGAATTAATAACGTCTATTGGTTGGTTAAAGTAGTCCTTAGTAATAAAGACATTCTTGTTATCTATAGTAGCTATTATATTTAGTATTATATTCTTAAATATAGTTTCATCTTTTTGGTACTTTTGTCTCCATTCTACATATATGTTTTTGTATGTAGAGTTAATTGCCCTAACTCCAGTACAATAGTTGTTTACTGTTGTATCTGAAATTGAGTCAATATCAAAAAGGATACAAAATATCTCAGATTGAATAGTAAAATTCTTGTTATTTGTTTCTTCTTTTAATATTCTAAATAAATTACCCAAAGACAAATGTCTATTGTTGTTATTTAGTTTAACATAGTTCTTTTTACTCATGTTTTCTCCTTGTGAATTTAGTGTGGATTTATCTTTTTTGCTGTAGTTTAATATGTGTTGCAAAAAGATATTTTTTTGCGTATAATAATTATATACACAAGAACATTATAGCATAAAACAAGTAATAAAGCAAAATTTGACATAATATTACTACATTTTTTACTATTTTTTAACTCTTGTGAAAAAAGTGAGGATTTTTTATGAAAGCAAAGTTATATATAAATAGACAAAACCTAAAAGAAAACATAGAATATATAAGAAATAAAATAGGAAATCGTAAAATAATAGCAATGGTAAAAGCAAATGCATATGGAACTGGAGATACACTAGTTGCTCAAGAATTACAAAACATGGGAGTAGATGCTTTTGGCGTTGCAAACATTGAAGAAGCAAAAAGAATAAGGCAAGCTGGTATTCAAGGAATGATACTTGTTACTTGCGTTGTATATACAGATGAGCTTAAAGAGGCAATAGCAAATGATATCTCTATGTCAATAAGTGATATAGAAGAATTAAAATACATAGATGAAGAAGCAAAAAGACAATCTAAAGTTGCAAAACTTCACATTAAAGTAGATACTGGTATGACTCGTCTTGGCTTTACACCAGAAAATGTATTAGCGGCGATAAAAGAGATTGAAAAATATGAAAATATAGAACTTGAAGGTATTTATACACATTTATCTTGTGCAGATTCAGATGAAGAATATACATTAGACCAAATTAGAATATTTAGAGAAACTGTTGAAGATGCAAAAAGAATTGCAGATTTCAAATACATTCATATTTTAAATTCAGACGGAACAGAAATGTATACAGATGAACCACAAATTGATACACATGTACGTGTAGGTATTTCAATGTATGGATATAGCAAAAATATGCAACCAATCACAAAGCTTACTGCACCAGTTATTCACATTAACAACATAGATAAATATACAAAAGTAGGATATTCTGGCACATATATTGCAAAACCAAATACAAAAATAGCAGTAGTAAAAATTGGATATGCTGATGGTCTATCTCGTTGTTTATCTAATAACATATCTGTTGTTGTAAATGGTGTAGAATGTGCACAAGTAGGTAACATTTGTATGGATATGATGATGATAGATGTAACAGACGCTCCTGTTTCAATAGGAGACGAAGTAATAATTTGGGATTATACAAATGATTTAAAAGATATAGCAAAATTATCTCATAAGATAGTATATGAAGTTATATCTAATCTTGGAGATAGAATTGAAAGGATCGTGGAATAGTGGAAATAACAATTAAAGGTCTAAAAGTAAATTATATTAAAGAAGGACCAGAATCTAACACTAATATTTTAATACTACACGGATGGGGAGTAGATCATACAATGTACAAGGATATGATTGCAGAACTCTCTAAAAAGTTTACTACATATGCAATAGACTTTCCAGGTTTTGGTAAAAGTGATGAACCAGATTCCTCTTATACAGTAGAAGACTATGCAAAACTTACACTAGAGTTTATTGAAAAAAATAATATGAAAAATGTAGTACTAATTGGTCATTCTTTTGGTGGAAGAGTAATCATTAAACTTACTGGAAAGTTAGGCTTTGAAGCTAAAAAAATAATATTAGTAGATAGTGCTGGAATTAAACCTAAAAAGACTTTAAAAAGAAAATTAAAAGAGGTATTATATAAAGTAGCAAAGGGTACTATTAAATTATTCTTAGGAAAGAAAGCAGAAGGCGTAATTTCAAAACTAAGAAATAAAATGGGTTCTTCAGACTATGTTAATGCAAACGATAACATGAAGGAAGTATTTAAAAACGTAATTAATGAAGACTTAACAGAATACCTTCCAAATATAAAAGCATCAACACTACTTATATGGGGAACATTAGATACAGAGACACCATTATCTGATGCAAAGATTATGGAGTCTAAAATACCTGATGCAGGACTTGTACAAATAACAAATGGAGGACACTTTAGTTTTCTAAATAATCCAGTGTTATTTAATGCAGTTGTAAATAAATTTTTAGAGGGGTGTGATTAGATGGTACTAAAAATATGTGTGCTATTATACGTAGTTTCTCTAGTGCTAATTGTAGTTAACATTAACAAATTTATGCATATATTTCAACAATCATTTTATGAGATAGATGAGTTTTTACCAGCAATAAGAACAACAAAATCTTTATACATAAATGGATATAATTTAGTATTACTTGCATGTGCCGTTGCTTGTTTTTATAACATATACATGATTGTTCCATTTACTCTAGTAAGTGTTTTTACAGCATATAAAACAGTGTCAAATAGAGCAGTTGCAAAGAAAAAATTTGTATATACAAATAGAGTAAAAATAACTTATGCAATAATAGCAATTATTATGATATTAATTGCATATGGAGTATGGACATTAAGAGAACAAGGAATTATTCCAATTGCTCTATGTATTTTATCATTATATAGATTTGTAGCTATAGATTTAATATTCATTGGAAATTTTTTAGCAAAGCCAATATTAAAAATATTTAATAGCAGATACATTAAACAAGCTAAAAAAATAATGGAAGAAAACAAGAAAATGGTTACAATAGGTATTACAGGAAGTTATGGTAAAACATCTACTAAAAACATTGTAACTGCACTTTTAGAAGAAAAGTTCATTACTGTAATGACACCAAAAAGTTTCAATACAACTCTAGGTGTAGTACGTACAATTCGTGAACAAATCAAACCATATACAGAAGTATTTGTATGCGAGATGGGGGCCGCTCGTCTTGGAGAAATTAAAGAAATATGTGGAATAGCAAAACCAGATATATCTGTTATTACTTCAATTGGGCCACAGCATTTAACAAGTTTTAAATCTATGGATAACATTGTTAAAGGTAAATTTGAAATAGTAACAAATGCAAAAATGAATTCTACAGCAATACTAAATATAGATAACGAGTATATTAACCAAGGAATTGAAAGATTTGGAAAAGATAAAGATATTATTTCCTTTGCAGTTGAAGGAAAAGATGCAAAATATACCGTAGAAAATATAAATATGTCAGACAAGGGTAGTGTTTTTGATGTCGTAGCACCAGATACAAAAATAACAGTTGAAACAAAACTACTTGGAAAACACAATATTGCAAATATTGTATGTGCTATAGCAATTGCACGTGAACTTGGTATGACAAATGAAGAAATTAGACGTGGAATAAGAAAAATTAAACCAGTAGAACACAGACTAGAACTTAAGAATATGGGAGGAATTCTTGCACTAGATGATGCATTTAATTCTAATCCAGCAGGTTCAAAAGCTGCAATTGAAACATTATTAATGTTTAAAGACAAATACAAAGTATTAGTAACTCCTGGAATGATAGAACTAGGAGAAAAAACAGACGAACTAAACGAAAAATTTGGTGAGTATGCAGCAGACTTAGACTATGTAATATTAGTTGGAAAAGTAACAACTAAAGCAATAGAAAAAGGCCTAAAAAACAAAGGCTATGAAAACTATATAGTTGTAAACGATCTGTATGAGGCATTTGCAAAACTACAAGAGATTCAAATAAGTCATGAAAATCTACTTGCACTTTTTGAAAATGATTTACCAGATAGTTACATTAAGTAAGAAAGGAAGTAATTAGTTATGAAAACAGTAGTAGGAGTATTTTTTGGAGGAAAAAGCGTAGAGCATGAAGTATCAATTATTTCAGCGTTACAAGCAATGGAAAATTTAGATCAATCTAAATATGATGTAGTACCAGTATATATTTCTAAAGATAATAGATTTTTTACATCTGAACTATTAACTAAAATTGAAGAATTTAAAGATTTAGAAGAAGTTAAAAGACTTGCAAATGAAGTATATCTTACAAGCGAAGAAGGTAAACTTGTATTAAATGCTAAAAAAGGAATATTTAAGAAAGCTCTTGCAAAAATAGATGTAGTATTTCCAGTAGTTCATGGATTAAACGTAGAAGATGGAACTCTAGAAGGACTACTTGAAATGTACAACATTCCATATGTTGGATGTGACGTATGCGCATCTGCAGTAGGAATGAACAAAATAATATTTAAGAAAGTATTAGAGGCTTCAAAACTTCCAGTAGTAGAATATGTAACAGTAAACGCACAAGAGTTTGAAGAAGATCCAGATATGACTTATGAAAAAATAACAAGAACACTAAATCTACCAATAATCGTAAAACCTGCAAATCTTGGCTCAAGTGTTGGTATTGAAGTTATTAAAACAAAAGAAGAATACAAAGAAAAAATGCAAAATGTATTTGTATTTTGTGAAAGTGTTCTAATTGAAAGATGTGTAACTAACTTAAGAGAAATTAACTGTTCTGTTGTTGGTAACTTTGCAGAACAAGAATGTTCAGTTTTAGAAGAACCAATCAAAACAGATGAAATATTAAGTTATAAAGATAAATACATGGGAGATGGAAAGGGTAGCAAAGGAGTAAAAGGCGGAAAACTAGGTATGAAAGCAGGCGGACCAAAAAGCTCTGGTATGGCATCTCTAACAAGAAAAATTCCTGCAGAACTAACTAAAGCTCAAGAAGATGAAATATATTCTCTAGCAAAAGAGACTTTCAAAGTATTAAACTGTGAAGGTATTTCAAGAATAGACTTCATTATAGATGGAGATAATAATAAAGTATATGTAAATGAAATTAATACAATACCTGGATCTTTATCTTTCTATCTATGGGAGCCAAAAGGCATACCATTTAATGAACTTTTAGATAAAGCTATAAGATATGCAATTAAGAGAAAAGAAAGAAGAGACAAAATTACATATTCTACAAACGTAAATATTTTAAATATGACTGCAAAAAAATAATTCAATATTCACAATTAAAATTATTTATAGTATAATATTCTTGAAATTGTGACAGGGGATAAAATTATATGAAAGAAACATTATTTAATATATTAAAAACAATGGTCTTGCTAGCGGCAATTGCAGGACTATTCTATATTTCTAACATGAGCACAACAAGTGCAAATATTATTAAAACAGATAATCCAAATCTTACTATATTTGGAGATAACATAGATAGTAGTTATCAACCATATATTAAAGATGGAAAAGTATATATAAGTACAAAAACAATAGGAAACTTTATAGATGAAAATATTGTTTTTGCAAGTGATACACAAAAATTAATAATAACTACAGATGATGGACTATACAAATTTAAATTTAATAATACAACTGCTACTAAAAATTTAAAAGAATACAACTGTGGAGAAGCATTAATTAAGTATAATGATTCGGCATATATAGCAGTTGATGCAATTAAAGACATTTATAACATTAAAAGTGATTACAACGAAGAAACAAATACTATAACTATAGATAAAAAAGGTACAAGTGATTTACCACTAAACTATAATAAAGTAAATGTTTATTCAGACTTAAGAACGGATTCAAATATTTTAGAAACTATTGGTGTAAATAACACAGTAACTGTTTATACAGAAAGCTTAAAACACAACAGATGGTATAAAGTAAAGACAGATAGTGGAAAGATAGGATATATAGAAAAATCTGCTGTTACAGTAAAAACTGAAGAAGAAATAGAGCAAGAACAAAAACAAGAGCAAAAAGCCCAAGAAAAAATTATTGGCTTTTGGCAATATGGAAGTAAAGTTGAAACTCTTGGAGAAAAGATTGATACAGTAGATGTTGCAATGCCAACATGGTTTGCACTATCTTCAGAAGAAGGTAGTATTGAGATAAAGTTTAGTAAAGAATACTACCAAAAAGCAAAAGCTAATGGATATAAAATATGGCCAATTATGACCAATGGAATAGACAGTGAATCAAACAAATATGTTGAATTTACATCTAAATGTATGAATAGTGAGCAAAGCAGAGAAGTACTAATTAAAAATATAGTAGATATACTAAATACATATAACATTGATGGTATTAACATAGACTTCGAAAACATGAGAGAAGCAGACAAATATATGTATACACAATTTTTAAGAGAGCTTCACCCTGTTATGAAAGAAAATGGTAAGACTTTAACTGCAGATATATACTTTACAAGCTATATAGATAGAATGGGAGTTGGACATGCGTGTGACTATGTTATGCTTATGGGATATGACCAAAGAGGTAACTGGTCAACTGAGGCTGGATCAATTTCAGAAATATCTTGGGTTGAAGATCAAATTATTTCTTTAATTAATGATTCTCAAATTGAACCATCAAGAATTATACTAGGTGTTCCTTTCTATACAAGACTTTGGAATGAAGCACAAGATGGAACACTTACTACAAATGTTTATAGTATGCAAAACTCACAAGACTTCATAGATAAATATCACTTAGAGAAAAAAATGGATGAAGAAGCAGGTCAAAACTATGTAGAACTTAATGATACATATGTAACATATAAACTATGGATTGAAGATGCAGACTCTATGCAAAAGAGGGCAGATTTAATAAATAAATATGAATTAGCTGGTGTAGCCGCTTGGCAAAGAGGATTTGAAACTCCAGATATCTGGACAGTTTTAAATAATGCATTAAAAACAAAATAGTAAAAAATAAGGCTATTTAAAGTAGAGGATAAAACCTCTACTTTTTTTAATGTTTTTAAGATATTATATGATTATTAATAAAATTAACAATTTATTTAACATAAAAAGCTTAACAAATTAAACAAAGTGTGATAAAATAGAACGTATAGGAATTTTTGTGATAGGAGTTGAAATCATGTTAATAAACGCAGAGGAAATTAACAACGTACTGTTCGATGCTGGAACAGATATATCAAACAGAGGTAAAAAATACTTTGAACAAGACAGAGTTAAAGTTGCAGACTTTAACAAAGTATCAGATAACAATTACGTTGCTAAATCTTATGTTGAAGGAACATATATATACGAAACAGAAATAAGAAAAACAAATGGACTATTATCATATAAGTGTGAATGTCCAACGCATACTAAAAAACAAGCAACTTGTAAACACGTAGTTGCTATGATTTTTGATATGTACATAAACGAATCATCATATTTAAATTGTGCAAAAAAGAACGAGTCAGCAAACATAGATGATGATGTAATAGAAAATAAATCATATAAAGATAAGATAAATGAGCAAAGAGAAAACAATGGTCTTATGACATACTATGAAAATCTAGAATTAAATAGAAACATAGATAAAGAAAGTGTTGCCATAGAATCAACTCTTGAGTTAATAGATTTACCACAAAAAGAACTTGAAGTATCTTTTAAAATTGGTAAAGACAGAATGTATATCTTAAGAGACTTGTATAAATTTAGTGAAGACATGCATACTGGAGTTGTTGCAAAATATGGTAAAGAGCTAGAGTTTAAACATTCTTTAGAATCATTTAGAAAAGAAGATCAAGCATTAGCTAAGCTTATTGTTGCCAAAGCATTAGAATATAATGAGTTTTCAAAGCTTGGAACTTATCACTTTACAATAACTAAAAAATACAAAACAAACTTTAAACTAAAATATTCACTACTAGATGAACTATTTGAAATATTAAAAGATAAAAAAATAGCTATTACAGGTTATGACTATGAAAAAGCATATGGAATGATTACATTAGAAGACAGTGATCCTTCTTTTGATATAGATATACTAGAATCAGAAAAAGGAATAGACATCGTTTCAACTAGTGATAAATTCTATGTGTTTGAAGGTCAAGAATACTCATACGTTTTATACAAGGATAAACTTCATAGATGTAGTGAAGACTTTAAAGCTAAAGTATTACCTTTAATAGATAAAATATCTAAAGACCCTGAAGGAAAAATAACAATATCACAATCAAGTGCAACAAGCTTTTGTGAATATGTAATACCAGCTTTAAAAGATAGTACAAATCTAAATATAGAAAAAGGTTTGCTAGAAAAATATAAAGCAGAAAAACTTGGGACTAAAATATTCTTAGATTTAGATGCAAAAGGAAACATAGTAGCAGAAGTAAAATTCTGCTATGGAGATACAGAGTTTAATCCTTTTGATAGAGATTTAAAAGTAGAATGCAACAGAAATATTATTGAAGAAGCAAGAGCAAAAGAGCTATTCAAAATGTATAACTTTGTAATTAACTTTAAAAAACACATAATCTACCTTGCAAATGAAGATGATATATATACTTTCTTAACAGAAGGTGTAGATAAGTTTATGGAAAAATTTGAAGTATTAATTACAGACAAACTTAAAAATAGAAAAATAATTTCTCAAAAAACATTCAATATGGGAGTAAGAATAGAAAATAACTTCTTAGATGTAGACTTTAACGATTTAGGACTTGATGAAGATGAATTAAAAGATATATTTAAAAGATATAAACTAAGAAAGAAATACTATAGATTAAAAGACGGAAGCTTTATTAACATAGACTCACAAGGAATTGACACATTAGTAAACTTAGCAAAAACTCTAAATATAACAGAAAAAGAAATTGCAAGTGGTTCTGTTCAAATTCCAAAATACAGAGCATTATACATAGACAATATTGCTAAGACTGCAATGAAAGATATTACTATAGATTTAGATAAAAACTTTAAGGATATAGTAAATAATGTAAGTGATGTAGAGTACGAAAAATTTGAAGAACCAAAAGAGTTAAAAGGAGTTCTTCGTTCATATCAAAAAACAGGATTTAACTGGTTAAAGACACTAGAAAAATATGGATTTGGTGGAATACTTGCAGATGATATGGGACTTGGTAAAACAATTCAAGTTATAGCACTACTTTTAGATGAAAAGAATCATAGTGAAAGAACTTCAATTGTTGTATGCCCAAGTTCACTATATATTAACTGGCAAAAAGAAATTGAGCGTTTTTCTAAAGATATTAAAACATTAATAATATCTGGAAATGCAGAGCAAAGAGAAGAATTAATCAAGAAGATAAATAAATATGATGTAATTATAACATCATACGATTTATTAAAAAGAGACATTGAGCAATACAAAAATTACAGATTTAAATATGTAATTGCAGATGAAGCTCAATATGTAAAAAACAATAATACTAAGAATGCAAAGGCGTTAAAAGAATTAAATAGTGAATCAAGATTTGCATTAACTGGTACACCAATTGAAAACTCTCTTGCAGAGTTATGGTCAATTTTTGATTTCATCATGCCTGGTTACCTTTACACATATAAAAAGT
>JAEEGF012437818.1_pt1 | contig 10785 bp, 9 predicted proteins | sample 9134171 | NCBI WGS metagenome assembly JAEEGF01 (sample SAMN16246542, study PRJNA631951) | gut metagenome | biome: gut microbiome; feature: rumen; material: AP-attached | host: Bos | place: Iran: Karaj | collected 2018-10 | reverse complement strand
AAACATAAAGTTCTTTTACTTTTGCCTTGACAATTGCTCCGTCGCGTTTTACTACCGATACATTTTGTCCTGCCTGCAAGGTGCCTCTAGTGAGTTTGCCGACGGCAATTCTGCCTACATAGGAAGAATAATCCAATGAAGATATCATCATTTGGGTGTTGCCTTCTTGTTCTTTGGGAGCAGGAATATGTTCTATAATTTGGTCTAATAAATAGCTGACATCATCGGTTGGCGTTTTCCAATCGGGTCCCATCCAACCTATTTTAGAAGAACCGAAAACGGTAGGAAAGTCTAATTGATCTTCGCTGGCACCGAGATTGAACATCAAGTCAAAAACATCTTCTTGTGTTTGTTCCGGATTGCAGTTGGGTTTGTCCACTTTGTTGACCACCAAAATGGGCTTAAGATTCAATTCTATCGCTTTTTGCAATACGAATCTGGTTTGTGGCATAGGTCCTTCAAAGGCGTCAACTATCAACAAAACGCCGTCTGCCATATTGAGAACACGCTCCACTTCTCCGCCAAAATCGCTGTGCCCGGGAGTGTCTATAATATTGATTTTGTATTTTTTATATCTAACAGAAACATTTTTTGACAAAATGGTGATGCCTCGTTCCCGTTCCAAATCGTTGTTGTCTAATATTAAATCTTGAACTTCTTGATTGTCTCTAAATAGTTTTGCTTGGTGTAAAATACGATCCACCAAGGTGGTTTTGCCATGGTCAACGTGTGCAATAATCGCAACATTCCTTATGTTTTGCATATCAATCTATCCTTAAATTAAAACTTACAAAGGTACAATTTTTTTTGCTAATGGAAGAGATTAAATATGAATTTATAACTAATTGGTAATAAATTACTTTATGTATTTTTGTTAAAAAATCAATAATTTTTTGTTTTTAATTTTTTATAAAAGAAAGTGAAATAAAAAAATGTTATCTTTGCAAAATAGAATTAAGCGATGAATATAGCGATAGTAGGAGCGGGTGCAGCAGGTTTGTTTTTAGCTCAGCAATTGTCAAAAAATATTGCTGCAGATATATACGTATTTGAAAAAACTGCCAAAGTTGCTACCAAATTGAAGGCTTCCGGAGGCGGTCGTGCCAACATTCTTAACGAAAATATTGTTCCCGATTGTTACAATCAGCCTGCTTTTATCCGCAATTTGTTGCAAAAAGTTGATGCAAAAACCATTGAGCAGGCATTTGTTCAAATGGGATTGAAAACGGTTGTCGATGAAGAAAACAGAGTCTATCCTGCCACACTTTTTGCACAGACGGTGGTAGATGTATTGTTGGAAAATATGAGTCCTTCGGTGCATATAGTTGTCAATACGGATATTCAAAAAATACAGGCAAAAGGCAATTTGTGGCAGTTGAACAACATGGAAACTTTGTTCCACAAAGTGATATTTGCATCCGGCTCTCCGGCGGGCATGATAAGAAAAAATCGTCAAGCGTATAATGCTTATCTGGATAGTTTGCAATTAGACAGCAAAATATTACAACCCTCTTTGTCAGGTTTTAGAATCAGGCAATATCCGAATATCTTATTTGGTTGTCGTACGCGTGCGATTGTTTCTTTGTATCAAAATCAACAATTGATTGCCAAAGAAAAAGGTGAAATTACTTTCAAAGAAGACGGACTTTCCGGCATTGTGGTGTTGAATATGTCGGCATATTATAATCGTTTGCAGGATAGGCAAAATTGCTATTTGCTGTTGAATTTCATGTATGAAGACGAAGACTATGATGTGGAAAGGCATTTAAAAACTTACAAGACATTAAGCGGCATTTTGCATCCAAAATTAAATCAGTTGTACCGACAGAAACCCTTTGATGTGAAAAATTTCCGTTTAGACATTGAAGGAGTATATGATTTTGAATTTGCACAAGTGGCTTCCGGTGGCATTGCAGTGGGCGAGGTGGATGAAAATTTCCAGTTGAAACGCTACAAAAATCTTTATGCCATTGGAGAAATGTTGGATGTGGATGGTATTTGCGGCGGCTATAATTTGTTTTTTGCCTTTGCTTCCGCTTATTGTGTTGCAAAAAATATAATAGATGGAAATAAAAATTGTCAATTGTAGAATATCTGTTACTTTCCAAGGAAATTTACAGGATTTTGTCGCAAAGAAATATAAAATCAATCCTGCTGACATAGAAGAATTCAGGATATTGCGACAATCGGTAGATGCCAGAAAGAAAAACGATATTGTTTATGATTATCAATTCTATCTCAAATTAACATCTTCTTCCAAAGGTCTGTTGAATTATAAAGAAGTGACGGAGTATAAAAAGCCGCTTTCTATTGTCTATCATGAATGGAAAGGGAAATATGCTCCTGTTGTAGTCGGTTTTGGTCCTTCCGGCATGTTTGCTGCATTGTATTTGGCACGTTGTGGAGCAAAACCCATAGTGATAGAAAGAGGCAGTCCTATAGAAAAACGCCAAGAAGAAGTTGACAATTTTTTGAAAAACAAAGTATTAAACAAAAATTCCAACATCCAATTCGGAGAAGGCGGGGCAGGTGCTTTCTCTGACGGAAAATTGACAACCAATGTCAATAGTCCTTTAAATGCCTTTATTTTGAATGAATTTTATCTGCACGGAGCCGATCAAGATGTAACTTATTCTGCTACGCCGCATGTCGGCACCGACTATTTGGCAAAAGTAGTGAAGAACATCCGTGAAGAAATCATTCAACTGGGTGGAAAATTTTATTTCAACACATTGTTTACTGATTTTGAAGCACAGCAGAACGAGTTATTGATTCATTGCAGCCAAGACATATTGTTAAAAACCAATCATTTGTTGTTGTGTTTGGGACATTCTGCACGAGATACTATCACGCATTTATATTCCAAAGGCATGCCCATGGAGGCGAAGGCTTTTTCTATGGGGGTGCGGGTAGAACATCTGCAAACCGATGTCAACAAAATGCAATATGGCAGTTTCGCCAAATATTTGCCGAATGCTTCCTACAAAGCGGTGGTACATTTAAAAGATAGAAGTGTTTATACTTTTTGCATGTGTCCGGGTGGCGAGGTGATGGCATCTGCCAGCGAGCCCGATACCATTGTCACCAATGGCATGAGTCGGAAAAAACGTGATAAAGCCAATGCAAATGCTGCCTTGTTGGTAAATGTAACTCCGGCAGATTTTTATCACAATAGTCCCTTAGACGGCTTAGTCTATCAACAAAAGTACGAAAAGGCAGCTTTTGACATTGCCGGCGACTATCGTGCTCCCTGCAATCTTTTTAAAGAATTTCTTCATGGCACGGTGGCTACGCAAGTACGTTCCGTCAAACCAACATATCCGCATGGAGTGCTATTGTGTGATTTGAAACGTTGCTTGCCGACTTATGTAGTTGAAGCTTTACGGGAAGCCATTCCAAAGATAGATGCAAAAATGCGTGGCTTCTATCAGCCGGATGCTTTGATGATAGGTATAGAATCCCGTTCTTCTTCTCCGGTAAGAATATTGCGAGGCGACAACATGCAATCGGTGATAAATGGTGTTTATCCCGTGGGAGAAGGTGCCGGTTATGCAGGCGGTATTATGAGTGCTGCCATAGACGGTTTGCGAGTGGCTATGAAAATAGTGGAAGAATAGGCGGGCATAGCTATATTGGAAATTTATCATTCTAACAATCAGAATTTTGGTTTTTTTTTGAAAAAAATCTTGTAGAAAAATGATGTTTCTATCAAAAAAATATATTAAATTAGCAGATTGAAATTTTGAGATAAATTTTTGGTACGAAATGAGTCTAATAAATTGTAAAAGAAAAGATTGTATATTCGCTCGAATAATAGCGTTCGCCATATTTTGTTTTATATTGCTCCCAAAAGCAGGAGCAGACCCCGTTAATGAATCTGACAATGCACCTGCGGAAGCAGATATTGCAGCAGTCGCCGAAGGTGAAACCCACGAAGAAGAAGGTTTCAATGCAGGAACAACTATTATAGAACACGTTGTGGATGCCTACGAATGGCATATTATGACCATCAAAGACAAACACATTTCTATTTATTTGCCGGTGATTATCGTTGATAAAAACGGCTTGACAGTATTTTCTTCCAAGCATTTTCATCATGGACACGAAGCCTACAATGGCTATAAAATCAGCCACGAAGAAGGTTTGAAAAAAGGAAAAATAGTTCGTGCCGATGCCGATGACACTTCGTTTTTCTTGGATTTGTCCATCACTAAAAATGTATTGGCATTGTTTATCAGTGTTATTTTGATTTTATGGATGTTTTTGTCGGCTGCCAATGGCTACAAAAAACGTGGCGAAGGTGCTCCCAAAGGCATAGCAAGAGTTTTGGAACCCTTGATTTTGTTTGTAAGAGACGATATTGCCCGTCCTTCTTTAGGAGACAGAACCGACAAATACCTTCCTTATTTGTTGACGGTGTTTTTCTTTATATTCATCAACAATTTAATCGGTTTGGTGCCTATTTTCCCAGGTGGTGCCAATTTAACAGGAAATATCGCCATTACTTTGGTTTTGGCAGTATTTACTTTTGTTATCACCAATATCAACGGAACAAAAGAGTATTGGGTGGACATTGTCAACACGCCGGGTGTGCCATGGTGGTTGAAGATCCCGCTTCCGTTGATGCCGATAGTTGAAATTATGGGTTTGATTACAAAGCCTGTCGTATTGATGATACGTCTTTTTGCCAACATTTCTGCAGGGCATATCATTGCATTAGGTTTTATATCATTAATATTTATATTCGGAGAAATGAATGTCGCTTTGGGATATGGAGTTTCGGTGGTTTCTGTAGTGTTTTATGTATTTATGGGAGCCTTGGAATTGTTGGTGGCATTTATCCAAGCTTTCGTGTTCACTTTGTTGTCGGCCATTTATTTTTCCATGTCAACAGAATCACACGAAGAAACACATGCAGTAGAAAAAAAGTAAGAGAAAATTAAATAAAATATTTTAACAAATTAAAAATTAAATTTTATGTCATTATTAAGCATTCTATTAGAAGGTTTAGCACAAATGGGTGCTGGTATCGGTGCAGGTATTGCAGCGATTGGAGCAGGTATTGGTATCGGTAATATCGGTAAATCAGCCTTGGAATCCTTGGCTCGTCAACCGGAAGTAGGTGGTGATATCCGTTCTAACATGATTGTTGCAGCAGCTCTTATCGAAGGTGTTGCTTTCTTTGCAATAGTTGTGTGTTTGTTAATCGTTTTCATGGCCTAACCCGCAACAAAATCATCGGGAAAACAAATTTTCCCGATGATTTTTTCAAAGAAACAATTTCGCTTGAGTAATCAAGTATTTAACAATAGTAAAAAAAGAAATATATGGAACTTGTATCACCGGGAATAGGTTTGATATTTTGGATGTTGCTATCATTTTCAATATTGTTGGTAATATTGAAAAAGTTTGCATGGAAGCCAGTTTTAAACATGTTGGCAAAGCGAGAGGAAAAAATAACAAAAGCCTTGAGTGAAGCCGATGAAGTTCGCTCACAAATGAATCAATTGAAGGCAGACAACGAACGTTTGTTGGCACAAGCCAAAGAAGAACGTGACGCCATTTTGAACGAAGCCCGCAAAGTCAGCCAAAAAATGTATGACGAAGCAAAGGTGAAGGCTCAAGAAGAAGGCAATCGTATTATTGCTGCAGCAAAAGATGAAATTGAGGTCGAAAAACAAAAAGCCATCACAGATTTGAAAAATAAGATAGCAGAATTGTCTTTGGAAATTGCAGAAAATGTTGTTAAAGCAGAACTTTCTGACAAAGACAAACATGCTCAATATGTAAAATCTCGCGTAGAAGAAATGAAGTTGAACTAATATTTCGCACGATGAAAAGAACAAAACTAGCATCTCGTTATGCAAAAGCATTTTTTGACTTTGCCCAAGAACAAGGCAAGGTGGAAAATGTTTTTACCGACGTGGCTTTCGTTGACAAAACTTTTGATGACAATCGTGAATTGCGGTTTACGATCCATTCTCCGGTTGTTCGTGTGGATAAAAAGTTGGCGATTATCAACGCCTTGTTTGAAGGCAAAGTGGATGAAATTACGCTTCGCTATTTGCAACTTATCTTAAAAAAAGGCAGGGAATTGCATATCGACACCATTTGCAGCGAATTTGTCAAATTGTACAAAAAATATAATAATATTGTTACATTATATATTACTAGTGCAGACGAATTGACAAAAGAATGCGAAGAGGAGATTGTGGCGAAGATAAAATCGTATATCAACGCAAACATTGAGGTAAAAAAAGATGTCAAGCCGGATTTGATAGGAGGTTATCGTCTTTATTTTGACGATTATTATATAGATGCTTCCGTAAAAGGCAGTCTGGATAAATTAAGAAAAGAACTCATTGACAAGAGTTATCAAGTTAATTTTTAGAAAATAATAAAAAATAGATAATATGGGAGAAATAAAACCATCAGAAGTTTCCGCTATATTAAGGCAGCAACTTGCCGGATTCACTGACAAAAGTGAATTGGAAGAAACCGGTGTGATTTTGGAAGTCGGTGACGGTATTGCACACGTATATGGACTTACCAATGCACAATCGGGTGAATTGATATTTTTTGACAAAGCCGATGTACAGGGTATCGTCCTCAACTTGGAAGACGACAACGTAGGTATAGTATTGTTAGGCGATGCCAAAGATTTGAATGAAGGTGATATTTGTCGTAGAACACGTCGTATTGCCTCTATCAAAGTGAATGAAAATATGTTAGGTCGTGTTATCAACACTTTGGGAGAGCCCATAGACGGAAAGGGACCTATTGAAGGACAAACGTATGAATTGCCATTGGAAAGAAAAGCTCCTGGCGTTATTTATCGTCAACCCGTAAAGGAACCTCTACAAACCGGTATCAAAGCTATCGATGCCATGATTCCTATCGGAAGAGGACAACGTGAGTTGATTATCGGTGACCGACAAATTGGTAAAACAGCTATCGCTATTGACACCATTATCAACCAAAAAGAATTTTATGACAAAGGAGAACCTGTATATTGTATCTATGTAGCTGTAGGACAAAAAGGTTCTACTGTCGCCAACATAGTAAAGACATTGACAGATTATGGTGCCATGGCATATACTACCATTGTAGCAGCCACCGCATCCGATCCTGCTGCTATGCAGTATTATGCACCTTATGCAGGTGCTGCCATCGGAGAATTCTTCCGTGACACCGGCCGTGCTGCATTAATCGTTTATGACGATTTGTCAAAGCAGGCAGTTGCCTATCGTGAAGTTTCCTTGTTGCTTCGTCGTCCGCCCGGACGTGAAGCCTATCCGGGAGATATCTTCTATTTGCACTCCAGATTGTTGGAAAGAGCGGCAAAAATCATCGAATCGGATGAAATTGCACGCCAAATGAACGATATTCCGGAAAGTTTGAAGCCTTTGGTAAAAGGTGGCGGTTCTTTGACAGCACTTCCTATCATAGAAACACAGGCAGGTGACGTTTCCGCTTATATTCCTACCAACGTAATTTCTATTACCGACGGTCAGATATTCTTGGAAACCAATTTGTTCAACTCGGGTGTCCGTCCTGCTATCAACGTAGGTATTTCGGTATCGCGTGTAGGTGGTAATGCTCAAATCAAGTCTATGAAGAAAGTGGCAGGTACTTTGAAATTAGACCAAGCACAATTTGCAGAATTGCAAGCATTTGCAAAATTCGGTTCAGATGTAGATGCTGCCACACAAGCCACTTTGGACAAGGGTGTCCGCAACGTAGAAATCTTAAAACAACCTCAATATACACCTTATAAGGTAGAAGATCAAATCGCTATCATATATTGTGGTACAAAAGGTTTGTTGCAAAAAGTTCCTGTTAGAAGTATAAAAGATTTTGAAGTAGAATTCTTGAATAACATGAATGAACATCATGCAGACGTGATGGCAGATTTGAAAGCAGGTAAAATCAGCGATGAAATCATGTCAACATTAAGTTCTGTTTGTCAAGAAGTTAGTAAAAAATACGAAAAATAATCTTCTTTTAAATTCATAGTATTATGGCAAATTTAAAAGACATTCGTGTACGTATTGCATCGGTACAATCCACGCAGAAAATCACCAGCGCCATGAAGATGGTGGCGGCTGCCAAGTTGAGGCGTGCCCAGATGGCTATTCTTAAACTTCGTCCTTATTCAAATAAGCTGGCGGAAATATTAGGAAATATTGCTTCTGAAGATGCACAAAACAATCCTTTGGCAAGCGAACGCCCTGTCAGCAATGTATTGCTTGTGTTGATGTCGTCCAACAAAGGTCTTTGCGGCGGCTTCAACAGCGGAGTAATCAAATATTGTGAAAGTTTGTTGCGTGGAGAGTATGCAGAACAGCATCAAAACGGCAAAGTACATTTTCTCTGCATCGGCAAAAAGGTCAGCGACTATGTGAGGAACAAAAAATACCCTTGTGTCGGCAACTATGACTATCTGACAGAAACTACATCTTTTGATGAAACTGCAGATATAGCCATGGGTTTGATGGAAGATTTTCTTTCCAAAAAATACGACAAGGTAGTGGTAGTTTATAACGAATTCAAAAATGCGGCAACGCAGGTGTTGAAAGAAGAACAATATCTACCGATAGTTCCTTCACAAGAAATGGCAACTTCCACCACAAAAGTGGATTATATTTTCAATCCGTGCAAAGAAGAATTGTACGATGCTTTGCTACCAAAGGTGATGAAGATACGTTTGTATAAATGTTTGTTGGATTCTGTCGCTTCTGAACAAGGTGCCCGTATGACAGCTATGCATAAGGCTACCGAAAATGCCAACGAACTTATCAAACAACTTAACCTTACCTATAATAAGTTGCGTCAATCGGCTATTACTAACGAATTGATAGAAATAGTCAGCGGGGCAGAAGCTTTGAACAATTAAAATAAAAGTAATTGACAATAAAAACAAAATAGTGTGCCAAAGGCACACTATTTTTATTAACTCCATACAAGACCAAAGGTCGCAGTGTGGAGTAAGAAAAATAAGACTCTCCCTTTCGCGTGCCGGAGGCACGCTACTATCATAGTAACGCGGTTTTAGCTTGTAGCACAGACCATAAAAAAAAGAGGTTGAAATTTTCAACCTCTTTTTTTTTGTACTACAAATAATGAATTAGTTGTTGCCATTCAATTTGTTAGAAATGGCATTTGCAGCGGCTTTTGTACCTTCTTTAGCGGCTTCTTTACCTGCAGCAACTGCTTTTTCTTTAATACATTTGTCGTACTCAGCTTTCATTTCTTTTTGGAAATCAGCATCACCTTTGTAAGCTGCATAACCTTGATCCAAAATAGCGTTGATGCAATTTTCTACGCTTGCAGGGTCTGTTTGGTAGCAGTTACATTTTGCACGACCTGCTTCTCTTGCTTTTGAAAGAATTTCGTCTTTGTTGATAGTTGCTGTTGCTTCTGCAGGAGCTGCAGCCGGTTCTTCTTCAACTACTACTTCTTCTTCAGTTACTACTTCTTCTTCGGTTGTTTTGTTACCGCAAGAAATTGCTACAGATGCCATCAAAAGGGCACATCCAATCATTAAAAAACTTTTTCTCATTTTTTTTGTGTTTTTGTGAAAAATATTATAATTATAATGTTGCAAAAGTATCACTTTTTTAGATATAATTTTCCATTATTTATATTTTTTTTCATTTTTTTATCACATAGCATAAATTAAATAGTTATTTATCATGTTGGTTAATAAAAAAATGCTATCTTTGCATTTTATTAAAAAAAGTATAAATACCACTTGATGACAGCGATAGAATTTGAAAATATCAGCAAGCAATATCGATTAGGGTTGGTGAGTACACGTACCTTAAGCCATGATTTGAATCGTTGGTGGACGATGAATATTTTGCGTAAAGAAGATCCTTATTTGAAAATAGGTGAGGTGAACGACCGCTCTCATAAGGGGAAAAGTGAATATGTGTGGGCTTTACGCGATATTAATTTCAAGGTGGAGCAAGGCGATGTGGTGGGCATTATCGGTAAGAACGGTGCCGGAAAAAGCACGCTGTTGAAGATATTGTCCAAGGTGACAAGTCCTACTACGGGTACCATTAAAACCCGTGGCAGAATAGGTTCCTTGTTGGAGGTGGGCACCGGCTTCCATCCCGAGATGACAGGCAGGGAGAATATCTATATGAACGGTGCCATTTTGGGGATGACCAAACAGGAGATAAACCGTAAATTGGACGAGATTATTGATTTCTCCGGTTGCGAAAGATATATTGACACGCCCACCAAGCGTTATTCCTCGGGTATGATGGTCCGCTTGGGTTTTTCCGTGGCAGCACACCTTGAACCCGAAATCCTCGTGGTGGACGAAGTATTGGCTGTAGGCGACGCCGAATTCCAAAAAAAAGCCATAGGCAAAATGCAGGATGTCTCTCGCGGTGAAGGTAGAACCGTGCTCTTTGTGAGTCATAATATGGCGAGTATAAGGAAGTTGTGTAAGAGAGGCGTTGTACTAAAGAATGGTAGTGTTGATTATGATGGCGAAGTAAAATCTGCAGTGGACTATTATATTGGGGCTAATTATGCTAATTCAAATAATTTGTATTTTGATGATTTGGATAATGCTCCTGGAAATGAAAATATAAGAATACGTTCGCTTTCTTTTTCTCCTTCTGTGGGTAATGAAATTAATATAGGTTCAGGTATTGATATAGAACTTGTATTTAGAAACAATAAAGAAAATGCATTTATTGATGCAACTTTTGAACTTAGAACGGTGGATGATATTATAGTGTTCCATCAGGGACAGTTAATATCTCC
>JAEEGF010590969.1_pt1 | contig 10785 bp, 3 predicted proteins | sample 9134171 | NCBI WGS metagenome assembly JAEEGF01 (sample SAMN16246542, study PRJNA631951) | gut metagenome | biome: gut microbiome; feature: rumen; material: AP-attached | host: Bos | place: Iran: Karaj | collected 2018-10 | reverse complement strand
TCAACTCAAAATCTAAAAATTTATTTCACAGTCACTTTCTGCATTTGCACTCCAACACGAAGCAAATAAGTTCCCGCCCTCGGTACAGCGATTTGCCAAGAACCTTTGTCAACAAAACCAGACAAAAGCATCTTGCCTTGCATATCAAATAACGTATAATTCGAACCTACTTGCACTCCGTCAATTTGTACGTATCTGCCAACAACATTCACTTTCATGTTCATGTCAACAATTTGAACAATAGCATCCGTTTTGCTAGACGAAGACGATTTCCTGAGGCTGCTTGAACTGGATTTCGCATTCGACGAACTGGATTTCACTGCGGAACCGTTACTGGATGACAAAGGCTTTTGAATCGAGGATGACGATTTCGCAACACTGGAACTCGATTTTGCGTTACCAGAAGAACTCGACTTAGCAACGCTTGAACTAGACTTCACCGCAGCACCGCTACTGGATGACAAAGGCTTTTGAGTCGAGGACGACGATACAACAAGAGCAGAGGATGACGGTATCGCAACACTACTGCTTGATGGTACTATAGAACTAGAAGATTCTGCACACTCGCTAGCATTTTCTTTCCACTTGGGCCAGAAATTCTTGTCACCATAAACACCCTTGCCAATGCCTTGAACAGGAGTTCCTTCTAATTTTTCATTGTCGTACCATCCTTCAAATTCATAACAAAGTTTCGTAGGAATCGGCAAGGTAACAGAATCTTCAAGAGTGCGGGTTTCATTCTTATATGCAATTTCTACACTATCGTCAACAGCGTATATGATTTTATAAATACCCTCTCCAAAATGAACAGACAACGATTCCGCTTTTGTAACTTTATCTATAACATATACCCCACGTTCATCAAACGGAGTGAAATAATAGCTGGACGATAGTCCACAACCAGAATCGGGAACAACGGTCAAAGTAACCTTTGAACCATAATCATAATATCCAGTACCATCCACGTAGCCCGTACAGCCATAGCTATCCCAAACCTTTACTGCTATGACAAATTTCTTTATCTCAAATTTTGCATACAACTCTAAATCTCCAGAAACAGTGGAATCAATAAACAGAATAGAATCTCCCAAAAATTCCGGTTCAGTATGCCAACCGTAGAAATAATGCCCCTCGCGTGCAGCTGTCGGAAGCGGAGTTACGACACCCTCCGTATAATGGTTGATATACTTCACAGAATCGCCTTCAAACGTGTGCAAGACGAGCTTCGAAATCTTCCTGCCGCTCTTATAGCCATCCACATTGGATGTAAACACCGGATAAGGATCCACTCCGACTTTCTGTCCCCAAATAGCGCCAGTGAGGCTACCATCATCGTAATTGTGCAAGCTGTATGCCACTGTTCCATCGGCAAACATCGCCGAATCAGCAGCGTTTGCAGGGAATTCCGAATATAACGATGACGGGTAGAAGACATTGTCAATATGCACTTCATCGGAGTGGTTATAGCCAATGATTCCATCTACACTTCGATAGTCGTTTTTGGCACTGACTTCGCCCAAGTGGTATGAATTTACAAGGTGAATATGCGAGTACGATTCGTTGACTCCGACAATGCCTCCAACGGCAACGCCACTAACTGTCCCCCCGCCATAATAGTCCCTAACAACGCTAGCGACTTTGCCAATATGGTAGGAATTTTCTATACGAACATCTCCATCGGTACCACCGAGAATGCCGCCAGCATAGCTATTCGCATAATTGTCACTTTCCGCGTAAAACTGGCCAATGTAAACGTCTGCGAAATCAATCACACCCACTGCAGCACCGACTCCATTATTCGATGCGTTAAGTTTACCCGTGACATAATTATTGACAAGGCGAATCTTCGAATCTGCATAAATCGATCCTATGAGACCGCCAATACTATAGCTTCCTGATACGCTGTTTGGTATATAATATTCACTATATTCGGGATAATTCGCCAGTTCCGGATTTACGGCATAGCTGTAAATTTTGCGAGAATTTGTCATAACTACAGTCGAAGAACCGATTTCCCCGACAATGCCTCCGACTCTGAATTCACCGCTAACTGCAGCATCTACCGTAATGCTATCCAAGATAACATAGGAGTCTGCAATATCTCCTACGACGGCACCGGTATTCCAACCGCCACTAATTTTACCCCCATATATCGTCAAGTTCTTAATGACAACAGGCTTTTCAGCAGAACCGCCAACAATAGAAGCGAACAATCCTAGAGGTTTAGAATCTTTTTCGTAATACGTCGATGCCTCCATTGCGACCATATTTTTAATGGTAAATCCATTTCCATCAAATGTTCCCGCAAAATTATAGATAGGAGTCCAGTACAGATAAACTGCATTCCAATCATCATAATCAATTTCATCAAACACAATGTCTGCAACAAGCTTTCCGCAAGCAGCAGAATCTTTTTTCGCACCGATATTGCCGTTCACAATTGCCGCAAAGCCGAACAAATCATCAACAGAACCAATTTCGTAACAACCAGCATTCTGCTTAGGCAACGGCCACCATTTTCCATAGAACTTCTTATCGCCGGAATCGGAAGGCGTAATTTCCTTAACAGAGCGGCCTAAATAATCAGGATTGTCAAACCAGCCGCCAAACGCGTAGCCTTTCTTCGGAGACGGATCTTGCAATTTCATTCCCAAACCTTTCACGTAAACCTTTAAATACGAAGTCGTATCGTCGTTATGGGTCACCATATTCACAGAATTAAGCCCAATCGCCGAATCATTTGCTCCAGTAATTTTCTTACTGAAATTCGGGCTTAAATCGACACCAACATTTTGCCCCCAAATGGATCCATCATAGTCATAATCATAACGCAATTTTACAGCGACCGAGCCATTTGCAAATTCTTCAGCAGAGGCTGGCGTTCCACCATACTCCGATTTAAGAGAATCCAGATAATAGGAATTAATTATCGAAACATTCTTCTTATTGCTTGCAGAGAAAACAAATCCAGCATTTTGACCTTCTATCAAGCTATAAGAATTTTCAATTTTCACACCGTCGTACGCATAACCCACAAGGCCCCTTGAGCGGCCAACATTATAGACATTTTTGAAGGAAATTTGTCCATAAGCTGCGTAAACAAAATAGCCTAGATTTCCAGAGAAAATCCCGGTGTTATAGGAATTAGCAATAGACAAATATGCATTTTTACTGACTGTCGATACAAAATTACCATCATCGGCAAAATCCATGCTATTATGGATAGAATCCATCACAACGTAAGAATCATTCTCTATGCGTTGTATCAAACTTGCTCTAAAACATCCATCAACATTTTTCCATTCCACATTTTTTATGGTTACAGGCTTATCTTTTGAGCCGCCGTTAATCGAAGTTATAAACGGTTTTTTGTCACTGCTATAACGAGATTCAACCCACATGAGAGAGACCGAATGTCCTCGGCCATCCAAGGAACCTGCAAAGTTTTCAAGAGGAGTCCATTGTTCAAACTTATTGGAATCAAGGACTATGTCAGATGTCAAAATTCCACAAGCCATAGAATCTTTTTCTACACCTTTTCTCCCGTTCACAATGGCGGCAAAGCCAAACATTTCGTCAACAGAATTTATTTTATAGCAATCACCATCGCGCTTAGGCAAAGGCCACCACCTTGCGTAATAAGTCAACTTATCACCCACATCCTGCATATAAATTGCATTACCAATGGATTCCGAACTATTTAAAGTTTCAAACCAGCCCCCAAAAGCATACCCCTTTCGAGGTTCAGGATCAGGCAACGACAATGAAGTTGAGGCAACATAATATTGAGGATAGCTTGTTTTATCCCCACTATGCGAAACAAACTCTAACTGAGCAACCTTGGGAACCAAATTCATGTCACCCACAATGTTCCCGCTAAAGTTCGGACTAGCATCTACACCGACATTCTGTCCCCATTCCATTCCTTCATAATCGCTTCCATTAAAGTAATAATGCAACCTCGTTGCAACACTGCCACCTGCATAAGAGCTTTTAGACGTACTAATGGAACGACGTTTGCAAAAATCCATTGCATTTCCGATGTAAAACGAATTTTCAATGACAATTTCAGGCCTTTTTTCCTCACAAAAACCAACAATAATCGAAGACTCGCCATCACTACGTTTTGAATTGTTATAGGAATTTATTACCTTCGCACTATCGAGCACAGATCCAATAAGGCTTGGAGCACCACCCGTATTATACACATTCTTCAACGTAACCTTGCCATCGGCAACAGCAACAAAGCAACTCAAAGGCGCCCCACGGGATCTATTATATATATCTCCAATGTTATAGGAATATGTAATGTTTACATTAGAAAATTCTTCCGCCAATGCGACAAAAGCCGAAGCATAGCCTTCTTTTGTTTCAAAATTCATTGCGTTATGCGCATGGTCAATTTCAACATAAGACCCTCTTTTTACGGTATAAATAAGAGCAACCCCTTTCGTCGAAGAAATAGTCGCATTTTCCCATCCGATGTTTTTTATAACAACAGGATTATCCTTTGTTCCACCGTCAATAGACGAGATAAACGAAGCAACTCCTCCGTAGCGACTAGAATCTATCCCCAAATTTAAAATCGTATGGCCTTGGCCATCCAAAGTTCCAGCAAAATTTTCGATGGGTTCCCACGCACCGAATTTACTTGAATCAAGAACAATATCCGCAGTCAACACGCCGCAAGCAGCAGCATTTTTTTGCATTCCATAGGTTCCATTTACAACAGCTGCAAAACCTTGCAATTCTTTAGCAGTCGCAATTTGATAGCACCCGTCAGCAACTTTAGGCAGCACCGGGGAAAGCAAAGGAACCGTGCTAGAGCTTGAATTTACATTGCTCGAAGAGCTGATTGCATTGCTCGAACTAGATATTTCGATAACACCAACCAATTTTCCTTTAAGCACCGGCAAAGAATCTACGCCTACTTCCTGTCCCCAAACGTTTCCATTCAAATTTTTTGAATAGTCCAAAACAACACTATCATCTACAACATAATTATGAAGGTTCTGCGCGACAAAACCATTTTCAAACTGTTCCTTGGAGACTTTAATTATACCTTCATCCGGGGTACAATTTCCAACATAATAGACATTGTCTATTTTCGAATAAATCGAAGAATTAGAGGATGGACATTCAGTACTCTTATCAACGTAATAAGAATTCAACACAACCATTCTCCGGTTATTAATTATGGGAAGCGAGGATCCAACAAGTTTGGCATTGCCCTTATTTACGGTCGATTGCCCAATATTGTAAGAATTAACGATTGTCGCAGACCCAGCATTGCTTTCAAGCAGACTTCCTGAAACAGTAAAAGGTCCCTCATTGAACGAATTTGCAATAAGGAGATACACTCCATTACCCCCAACCAAACCAGAACCACCATTCACAAACCCTTTATTGTACGAATTGGAGATGATAAGATGCCCCCCATTTGCCCCAACAAAGCCTCCTGTTTCATAAACTTTTTTACGCACCGTAGAAGCGTTAAAGCAACTATCAATAGTTAAATAACCCGCATTGTTATCGACAAAGGCTCCAGAATAATCTTCAATAAAGTAAGAATTAATCAAGCCCAAATTTTTTATGACAAGAGTATCAGTTCGATCAAGACCCGAAATAAAAGACCCTACATACAAGCCAGAAATCGTATGTCCCTGACCATCAAAGACACCGCCACCTCTAAAGTCTATTGAGCCCCATCTTCTGAAAGACTCATCCATGGGTTGGCCCCTTGAATCTAACGAATCTAACACACCCTTGTTGACTACAATATCAGCAGTCAGCTTGGCACATTTTTTTTCGCTGACCAAATCCTTAAAACCGTACAGTTCTCCAGAACTAGAAATCAAATAGCATCCATCTTTATCTTGTGGCGGAACCACAGCATCGCCATCCCACATCGTATATAATTCTATGTTGCCATACAGATCTTTGCCTATTGACGTGATAACAGATTCAGGTTTATTCTTATAGACCCAACCCAAGAAAACATATCCATGCCTTGAATATTCTGGCAATTTATTAATCCCGTCACCATAAGTGTAGGTCATCATTGTAGAATCCAAAGCACAGCTATACCCTTTATTGCTATAATCGTAATAGCTTGTCTTGCAAAGATTAAGTTTAAATTCATAGGATCCAAAAGCCGCATTTTGCTTAGGCCAATAGTCCCCAGCCGCTATATCTTGCCCCCAAACGTCACCGCCCTTATAATTGTGCAACTGAATCGCCAGTACACCATTTGCCACTTCTTCTGCAGTCACACGCTTTGCCCCAAATTTCTTGGCACAGCCAAAAGTCACAGATTGCGAACAAAGATATCCGCAATCCCTTAGATATTCCTTATAAAACGTATTCTTAAGAGATATGCGACCATCGCACTGCCCCACTATCGGGTCACTCGCCCCCTCATTTTCAACACATGCACTGTAGGAGTTAGTAATGGAAAGCGAATCTTCGTTAGCTCCAACAAAACAACCGGAGACAATTCCAGAAAGAGAGCCCTTGATATAGGAATTTACAATATCGACAATACCACGATTGACACCCACAAAGCCACCTACATAAGCTTTACGTTCTCCCCCGTTTAAGTAATTCGACATCGATGACATAGATATTAAAATCTTGGCATTCTTCTCATTTAACCCCACAAAACCACCATAAACGGAATCGGCATAGACAGAACCTTCGTCCATCGTAACATTTTTCGCATTGAGTTCAGCAGACTTTTCATTGATTCCAAGAACCAAGCCCACATAACTCACACCTGAAACACGGCCAACAAGACCATACATACCCAAAGACAAACCATCAATACCAATTGTTCCCGAGTTGGAACCAACGGCAGCACCTACAAACTTCAAGCCCTCGCCCCAATAGGCGGCAGAAGACTTAAGTGTAAGAGAGCCTTCATTCTGACCCACAAGACTAGCGACATGGTTCCTGCCACTTACACGCACCATAGAAGCCACATTTTCCAGCAAAAGGTTACCGCTATTCTTGGCAACAACGCCACCAACTGTATCGCGTCCCTGAAACTTAGAATAACGTATAGATAAATTCTTGACAACCACAGGATTCTCTTTTGTACCGCCAACAACAGAAGCGATAAAGCCTAGATTGTTCTGGGTTGAATCTTCAACATTTTCAAGTTGCCAAATGGTATGTCCCTGGCCATCAAAGGTTCCCGAAAAATTCTTCAACGGAATCCATTGGGCATGAGGCTCTATCGTCGCAGGGTCAACTTCAATTTCTCTATAACTGGAACCTTCATAATCAGGCTTGACGCAAGTATAAACCGTATCCTTTTTCCCAGTGTTTGCATCCGTCACAGTTGTATTGCCACAATAATAAGTTGTAGTATCATTGGCAAGAATGTCATTAGCAAGCTTACCGCAAGCCGAACTTTCCGCGGCACGCCCATCTTTCAAAGTCCCGTTTACAATCGCGGCAAAGCCATAGAGTTCATCAGCCGTAGAAATGGTATAACAGCCATTTTTCACGACGGGTGCAATCGGATTTACTTTCGCACCGACAATCGCACAGGACGCAAGAATGAATAAAATAACCTTTCTCATATATAAATTCCTTTTTTTGCGCAACATATTTTTTTTAATTTTTTATACAACGGACAAAATTTCCAGAATCCTTTATAGAATAACTGATGTCTGCGGTGCTTAAAAAGAGGTCCAACATCATTGCGAATCGTTCATCCCCCACTTCTTCGGTCATGCTCCAAAATTCAGCAAAACGTCGGTCTTCCGTAAAAGATTCATTGCGATACATAAACCCAACAGGATTCGCCGAAAAGCCATAATCATCGGAGCCATTCCAAGTCACTTCCTCGCCATACCATCCAATCTTTGATTTAAGGACTTTTCCCGCCGTCATATCGCCGCCAGCCGTAGTAATCAGAATCCGCCACTCCGTCGAATCCGGCAAATGAAAACCTTCGGGGCAAATCCCACGCACCTTATTAGATAAATTGCAAAGTTTGCCAAAACCACAATTTTGAGGATTTCCAGCATCCGAAGCTAGTTTCACCGAGTCAATCGCCGCAGCCCAGGTGTAGAGCCGCCCAGCCACCGCACAATTTTCAGACTTATCGCCAAAGCACCAACTACGCCCCAGAAGACTCGGCGTTTGAACACTATCCGCATAGTTCAAATTCTCCGCCATCCATACCTGATTGCCAATCGTTACAACCTTATAAACTTGTCCATCACGATCATCAACAATGGAATCATATTTTATTTCAGGATTAAAGTACACCTCTTTAGGAATACTCCAATCAATGAGAAAACCGTTGTAAACGCCTGATAAAAATTCATAGCTTTCCGCAAAATCCTCTACATACTTTTCGAACAACGGAACCGTATCCGCATATCCCCAACTTTCGATATTCTTGCGAATCATTGCAAGTTGGCCTTCACTCTTAGCTGTTGACGCCCAATTTACAATTTCCACCTTTACGCCATCAATCCATTTACCGCTTTTGGCAAACGATGTACTGAACAAGTCCATACGTTTCGCGAGTTCAGCACTTCCCACATTTTTCCCTGAATCGCCAGATACTTGCATCAGCACACTCACCGCAAGGAGGGCTGCGTTTCCGTCGCCTTTTTCGAAGATGTTCAAGTTTTCGAATTCATCAACATTATTCGCGATATCAAACGTAGCGAGAACTTCGCGTTCAGCTTGGGCTTTCGCCACCGCAAAGTCCATTTTCTCAACCGTCACAAGGTGCTTCACACGTTCGTACTCCAAATGCGTGAGCAAGTTGACGTTCACAGTCTTTCGAACGCCAAGGTCGGTCAGAGCCTTGAGCGAGAGCTTACCCGAAGACTCTTTTCCGGTCACTTCATTGAGGTAATAACCCGTCACTTCGAACAACGCACACGAAGACGAGAGCGAGATTCCTCCGATATCGTAGTCGCCCTTGTCGCTTTTAACGTTGCCTGTAAATTTTTCACCAGTCAGTTTCATCGTTTGGCAATCGACGCCCTGCACGCTCACAACAGAACCCGTTGCAAACGGTCCCTTCTGCAAAACGCCCGCCACATCCAAATCCTTGACGGCATAAATGCCAGCATCGTCCGACGAACCGCCAGCAACCTCAGAATCCGAGCACGCCACAAAAAAGCACGCAACCAAAGCAAACAAAAAAGCAAATAGTTTATTCATCACCACTCCCAACTTTTCGACTCCATCCTGGAGCCAACTGCGTTCTCGTCTTCATCACACTTATCAAGTCGTTCGCTTATCGGGAACAACTGTAAATTCAAGCGATACACCCTCTGCGTTTTGTTACTTTCCGTAGCAATCGCAATAATGCGACGGCGGAATTCCAGAAGTTCTTTCTTAATCTGTTCATAGGATTCCTCCGTAAGCCCCAACACGACTCCCGACATTGCGCGCTCCGCAAGCGGTAAATCCAAAGCCTTTACAGCAAGCTCGCCCATCTGTCGTTGCAAATCCTTCGCGGCAAGCGGCACAGCATCCACGGAACCCATCGAAATAGACTTGTCCGTCTGCACATAATTTCCTTCTCTATTTTTTTTCAAGAGATTTGCATCTTCCAAAAAGTCGAGTGTTTCGGAAACCTCCGCCGCAGAAATTTTCGGTTTGCACACACGAGCCATTTCGGCAGGCCTTGCTCCCGGCATATGCGGAGCGAGTTCACGGAGCAACGGATTTTTCCAGGACTTGTAATAATCAAATTCTTCGCTACCAAGCACGCGTACTTTGTGCGCTCTGGCCAATGCACAGCGTTTTTCGAACGCTTCCATCTTCGCCTCGTCCCCTTTTGCATGGGCGTACGTAACCATCAGAACAAAATATGTTTTCTCGAAACCGGCAAGTCCCATGGCATTTGCGACAGACCCTGCGGCGCTGATGCTCAAATTCTTTTTCCCTTCACAAACGTACTTCACAAAAATTGCCGACGAAAAACCGGCATTTCGAGCAAACTCACGCCAAGTAAAAGCGGAGCTGCGTTTGCGTTCATCATAGTAATCCTGCATGAACTTGCGATAATCTGTATATTCAATAATCGCTTTCATGATTACAAATATAGCTTTTCGGCAATATTGGAATACAAAAATTACCGTTTTCAGCTCAAATTTTACGTTTTTAGCCGTTTTTAGACAAATATGCAATTATTCAGAATACAAGACGTGTCCTAAGAATACAAAAAGGCCCCGCTATTACCAGCGAGGTCCCTTCATTCCCCAAATTTCAATCGTCTATAATTCTAGTCCTTGAGGCAACGAACAGAAAACCCGTAGTACTTATAGTCGGCAGTAAGGTTCGCATACTCGCTGCCATAGCGCACGTACATGCTGTAGGCACGGGTGCTAACGTCCTCAGTGATACTCCAGATGAAAGCGTTTTCGCCAACGTAGGAGCAATATCCATTTTCGTATGCTTGCCCAACAGGCAACACAGAAAAGCCGAAAGTATTCGGACCGTTGCGGTTGTTAATCCAACCACTCTGAGACCTGAGAAACATGCCGGCAGTCGATTGCCCTCCCACTGCCGTGAACAAAGCTTTCCATTCTTCATTGCTGGGCAGATGCCAGTTCGGCGGGCAAATGCCCTGAACTTTTGCGGGCAGGGAGCAAGTCTTGCCGTGGCCGCAGTCCTGCGGATTATCCGCATCGTTCGCCAATTTCACCGAGTCAATTGCTGCGGCCCAGGTGTACAGGCGACCGGCTACATCGCATTTTTTCGCATCATCGTTGTAGCACCTGCTTTTGCCTCTGAGACTCGGGGTCT
>JAEEGF011932441.1_pt1 | contig 10786 bp, 9 predicted proteins | sample 9134171 | NCBI WGS metagenome assembly JAEEGF01 (sample SAMN16246542, study PRJNA631951) | gut metagenome | biome: gut microbiome; feature: rumen; material: AP-attached | host: Bos | place: Iran: Karaj | collected 2018-10 | reverse complement strand
TTTCCGTGCCAAAATAAACAATATAGCATAAATAATTATTCGCTATAACACAACCTCACTCACTAACCACGGTGATCACAAATAGTTTCCCCTCTCGTACGCTCACCTTGGCAATATTCCCTTCAGGAACTTCATTGGAAACCCCAAGTGGAAAGCTTGTACAAAGGTCTGCCTCCTCAATATTGTACTTGGCATCCCGGATTGTTACTCCGTGGGCATCACCGCCTGCTGCCAGGAGGGAGAAATACTTACAGCCTGACGGAATTTCTATATATCCAGTACCGCTCTTTAGAGAAACAGCACTTTCATCAGCTTCTCTAGAAATAACATTGTCTGTTTTACCTGAAACCACCCTTATCTCAGAATAGTCATCAACTATCATTCCATCACAGCCCTTCTCATCAAGCATAAGAAGAATTGCAAGATTCCCAAGGGTGTGGTCGAAGCGTTTTCCCAAAACTCCAACAAGAACAAACTCCGTATAGCCACGCTTTATGCCTTCCTTCACTGCATAAACAGTGTCGGTATCGTCCTTCTCTGTTGGAAGCACAATAGTCTCAACATCCATGTGCGGATTCTCGTGGGAGTCGAAATCTCCCACAATAAGAGAAGGTGCAGCTCCCAGCTTCTCCATATGAGAAAGTCCGCAGTCACAGTAGATTACATAATCTGTAACCCTAATGTGATCACGGACAAATTCATAATTTCCTATCGTAGATCCCCCAACAATTACGCATCTATTCATAACATTCCCCAGCTTTCATTATTCCCGTTGATTTATTCCAGTTGATTTATTCCAGTTGAACATTCCCATCCAGCGCCAGCGAATCAGTGACATAGCACTTGTAGCCATTTTGCTGACAAAACTCTCTTATCTTCTCAACAAGTCTCATATCCTGAGTGTACTCGATCATGTACACGAAAAGTCCCTGCTTGTAGGCTCTCGCCAGATACTCCTCCATATAGGCCCTGTCCATAGCAGTCTGTTCGCCGAACACGCCGTTCTCATAATCCTCAATAGTACTGAAAACAGACTCCTGATTTATGCCGTTTATGATATCAGATTTCCCATCATCCATGAGCTTACTGACAAACATATCTCCGCCGTTGATGATTATAGGAAGGTGATAAGTATCCTTCAGCCTGGTGATTATCTTCACAAGTCCCTTATATATCCAGCTATGCTGATAGAGATAGTAGACATCAGTATTATCTATGAAAAATCCATCAACTCCCTTTAATGCCAGCTCCGCTGCAATATTATCAACAACATAATCCTGCCAGGATTGCTCAGAAACATCAATCCAATATTCTCCGGGCCAATTTTCATAAGCGGAGAGGGTAATTCCTGAGAAAGCATCATAGTAGTCCCTAAAGTCCTCCAATGAACCCACATTAAGATAGCTGTAGATTCTCCTTCCGTGGGCCTTAAGAGATCCCACATCCTCAGCGGATACGTTCTGGGCATCGATTATTGCAAGCCCGATATTGGTGTCATTATCAAGCTTAGCGTGAAGCTGCTCGGCAGTTGCACCAATGTACACGCCGTAGCCCCTTGGTCCGTCGGGAGATTCTATATCAACAATGTAGGTGGCTTTAGCATTGTAAGCAGGAATACACCCAGAAGCTCCTGCACCTAAAACAACACACATCACCACAGCGGATATGGTTCTAATCATTTTGGAAAAAACGCTGACTTTATTTCTCATAGTGCCTCCAAAATCTCTGAATAATTACGCTCTGCCATTTTTCTCATAATAGAATATGTACTGCTGTATTATTCCTGCATTCTCCCCATATTCAGGGAAAGGATTCACCCCGCCAAACTCTTCATCTATCGCCCTGGCGATCCACACATCAACAGGGGCTCTGCCCATCCTCGCGTATGCAAAAAGGCACACACAGTTGGACACCTTTTTACCAACGCCGTGAACCTCCATCAGAGCTTCAAATAACCCTTCATCATCAAGGTCGTCCAGCTTCTCAAGATCAAGCTCTCCGCTATTTGCTCTTCTAATTGCATCATACACGTATGGAGCTCTGTAGCCAAGACCACATTCCTTTAAATCATCAAGTGTGGCTCCGGCCATCTGCTTTGATGTAGGAAAAGCATATATTTCATCATCAAGCTTTGTTCCAAACTTAGCTGAGATTGCTTCCACGGCACTCGATATAGCAGGAATACTTTTCCTCTGGGAAATAATAAAGGATATCAGCATCTCCCACTTATCCTGCTTCAGGATTCTAAGGCCGCGGCCGCAGTCTATGGCTTTGTCACTAAAGCTGTGCTTACCATATTCCCTGTTGCAAATATCAGCGTAGTTTCTGTCCATATCAAAATATGGCATCCAGATTTTTTCCCATTCCTTCTTGGAGCAGGAAATATCAAAAGCTTTTGCATCGCCTTTACTATCTGACTCTTTTATATAAAGCACATGCTCTCCTGTAATGAATCTGAACACACCAGGCTCAGTTTCCTTAACTCGAAAGCACTGTCCACTTATCTGTATTTTCTTTGGAGCAAAATCATCCACAATTGTTATCTTCATGTAATAGCCTCTTATCAAGCAAAATGTATTTCAGCCAGCGCTCTTTATCTCTTCAAATCGATCATCACTTATGAATATATTGAAGCACGTTGGCGGCATCCACCTTCGCATAGGGAAGTCTTATGTATCTGCCATCCTCAAGGTTTAAGGAGCTAACGGACTCTCCCTTTGCAAGTGCAATCGCAAGGTCATACATAGCCTTGGCCTGACCTTCCTTGTCGTTGTAGATGGTTCCCATGATTGTCTTGTTTACAACAGCCTCAAGTCCGACGTCTGTGCCATCGATCCCAAATATAAGCGGTCTCTCATCAGCGGAGATCTTTGCGCTGTTATAGGCATCCACTGCGCCAAGAGCCATGTCGTCATTATTGGCAAGAACAAGCTCTATGCCATTTTCCGTTCTCTCAATTAGCTGTGCCATCTTGGTCTGAGCCTGAGCTCTGTTCCAGTTAGCTATGGCATAGCCCACCTTGTCTACATCAACGCCCTGCTCTATCAGGGTGTTAACTGAATACTCCGTTCTAACGATGGCATCCTGATGGCCTGCCTCGCCCTCAAGCACCACATACTGAATTCTGCCATCGCCGTTTTTATCAGCATTGACTGATTCTCTTCTTAACATGTTTGCTGCAAGTTCGCCCTGAAGTCTTCCGGACTCGAAGGCATCCGCACCCACGTAGTAAAGCTTTGGCCACTGGGTGATATCCTCTTCAACCAGCTCCCTATTAAAAAAGATGATCGGTACATCATTTTTCTTAGCCAGGTCAATGATCGTATTAGGTGCGGTTCTGTCCACAAGATTCACGCAGAGAACGTCAACGCCCTTTGTGATCAGCTTTTCCACCTGTTCATTTTGCGTAATCTGGCTCTGTGAAGCATAGACATACTCCACGTTCACACCATCTGTAGTGCATTTGTCGAAGCACTGGATCAGCTGGGACAAATACGTATCATACTGGTCGTATCCGCACACTCCGATCTTGATTTCAGTGGACTTTTGCTCCTTTTTCCCGCATCCTGCCATGGAAATTGATGAAAAGAGAAGCACTCCCATCAGCAATATCCCACAAAATCTTTTCAGAGATTTTTTATGTACTTTTGATCTTTCATGGCCATTTTTTCCCCCTCGTTCATGGTCACTGCATTGTTGTGAAAAGGTATTTCTGAATATCATCCTTAAACATGTTCTCCTGGTTTATTACTCGGTATTCCACGATGTCGTCCTTCATGGAAGTAAGCTTGTGATCAAGCTTGGATACTGCTTTTTCAACAGCTATGTAGCCCATACTGAACTCGTTTGGCACTATCATGCTGATAATTCTGCCTCTGTCCAGATATGAGATGTTTCTGATAGAGGTCCCCTCACCGTACAGCTCATAGGAAGGAAGAAGCTTTCCATTCTCACCCAGCTTGTAGGTGTAGGCTGTGGAGTTAGTCTCGTAGGCATTTTCTATCTCTCCGAAAAGCTCGGCCGCAGCCTGAAGGCTATCATCATCCAGTGCAACGATTATATCCACCGGATTATCTCTGTAAATCTTCTTTATCAGCGAAAGATTTGCTTCCTGAAGATCATTTCTGAAAATCTGCATGCCCCCAGCTCTGTTTTTCAAAAAGTCATCTCCGTCCTCTCCGCCAAGGATTATGCACCAGTTGACATTGCCATTTTGAACTTCAAGTGTATCAAAAATTCCGGTGACCTTATCCACTGAACTGTAGGTATCCATCCTTTTTGCAACTATACCTATCCTAAGGTCAGACAGTCCTGTCTGGTGCCTCAGTAGCACCTCATTTCCAAGGGCTCTTCCTATCTGATAGTTGTCGGGAGCTATCGTTGCGAACTTACCCTCGATGTCTACGTCAGTCTCTACCCCTGTTCCCGTGAGGGCAAGGACTGCTTTTCCGCTTATGTCCTTGATATTGTCTGCAGTTCCACCGCTTTTTATAAGCTCTGTCACAATGGCATCCGCGCCGTTCTGAATCTGCTTGTCTATGATGGACAGTTCTTCCTCCGCACCGCTAAAGCCCGATGTATTTACAAAATCAATCATCACGCCTCTGTCAGTGGCTGCGCTCTCCGCTCCAAGTCTGAAGGAATTCCACCTCTCACTCTGGCTGTCCTCAACCACGACCGAGATGGTGTAATCTTCATTTTCCGCGGAGCTCTTCACAAGTGCATAGGTCGATATAACTATTGACAAAATCAGCGCCGCTATGACTGCTAGGATTATCCTGCTTCTGTTCTTAGCCATTTGCACCTCCCTTTTCAAGCCGCTCCCTGTTTTCCTCGGTAGCAGGTATTGCCGGCAGATGTATCGTGACCTTCGTGCCCTCATCGGGCTCACTCTCTATTTTAAGACCGTACTCCTCACCGAATCTTAGCTGGATTCGCTTGTGTACGTTGATAAGTCCAACTCCGGAGCCGTTCTTGCTTGCGCGCTTATCCTCAGTAAGAATATAAGGCAGCTTTTCAGAGGGAATTCCATAGCCGTTATCTATTACTTCTATGAAAATATCCTCGCCGTCCTTGTATCCTTTTACTGTAATTTCGCCGTCTTCATCCATATTTTTTACTCCGTAATATATGGCATTTTCAAGAAGTGGCTGCACGATAAGCTTAACCGTCAGGCACTCCTTAATCTCCGGCTCAATATCATAATTTACTGTAAACGCATTTTTAAAACGAACCTTCTGAATGTTCATGTAGTTCTCAGCATGGCGAAGCTCATCCTCGATGGGAATGATGGTGCGACCCTTACTTAAGGATACTCTGAACAGGCTGGCCAGCTGGGTTATCATGAAAACTGCTTCCTCGTAATGCTCACCCTCAATCATCCATACGATGGAATCTAAGGTGTTATACAAAAAGTGAGGATTTATCTGTGATTGCAGGGCATCAAGCTCGCTTTTTCGCTTTTCCTCCTGCTCGATGACGATGTCCTTCATCAGTCTGTTGATCTCGTCAAGGGAGCGCTGCAGAGTCCTTCCAAGGTGCTCAACCTCTGTAGTTCCGCCGATATAAATCGCAGAGTCAGTCTTTCCGGCTTCGATTGTCTTGATCGATTCGTTCAGCTTTCTAAGGGGCTGTGTTACCTTCCAGGTCACCATCTGGTTCATAAAAATCATGGCAAGGGCTGTAAGTGCAGCCACAAGGATTACGAAATATCTTGTGCTCTGCATTCCAAGATAGAAGTTCTTTATCGGAGTTACGCTGACAAGCTTCCAGCCAGTGTAGCTTACTGTATCTACTACAACTATTCGCTTTTCACCCTCAAAATTCTCCTCGTATACTCCGTCATCATAGCCTGCTGCCTGGGCAAAGTTTTCATTGTGAATCCCAAGGGATATCTGCTCCGCCTTGGGGTGGTAGATAAGCTGACCGTTGCCGGTTATGAGGTAGACGTACTGGTCGGAGTTTAGCTTGTTTACACTCTCCATCATCTGCTGAATTGTCTGGTAATTCATGTCAACAAGAAGCACGCCCATCCTGGGCTTTCCGCCATAGTTAAGCTCTACCGCGCGGCTAAGGGATATTACCCAGTGGTAGCGATAGTCGGTCTCGTCTATGAATAGATTTTGTACATGTGGTGTGGAAAAATGCAGATTTTCCAGATTGGCAAAGGCTGTAGAAAACCAGCTCTGCTCAGGAACCTGGGCGTTGTCCTTTTTTAGGGCGATGGGCGCTGCGCTTATGAGATCTCCGTTACTTGCAAAAAGCGCAAAGCTCACCAGATTGTCCTTATTAGCCTCGTAGAGAAGGCTCATCTCAGTGGATATATCCTCGGACTCGAAATCCATGTCCTTTATGACGTCGTAGTACATCGCATCAGAGATTCTTCGCATTCTTCGAAGGTAATCCTCAATGCTGTCAGTAGTTCTTGCCAGCATCAGGAGTGAATTGTCCGTCATCATCTGGCGGGACCGTCTCTCAAATCTCTGATACATGGACATGCCCAAAAAGAGCATGCAGACCGATGATACCAGTGTGAAGGATATCAGAATGATGCTCTGGATTGTGCGGGGATATAGCTTTAATAGGTACTTTTTAAGATAATCCCTGTTTGTATTTAGATGGCGATGTCCCGAATTGTTTTTTGAAAACATAGCTGAAATAGTTGGGGTCTCCGTAACCGACCTGCTGTGCAATGACGTAGGTCTTTTCATCTTTTTCTATAAGGAGCTGCAGAGCCTTCTCCATGCGGTAATCCGTAAGGTAAGTCACGAAGGTCTTGCCTGTCTCCTTCTTAAAAACAGTGGAAAAATATGCACTGCTCACCGCAAGCTCGGAGCAGATGCGATCCACAGAAAGGTCCTGATCAGCATAGTGATCGTTGACATATTCTATGGCCTTCTTTACAAAGGATTTTGTGTTATCAGATCTCTTTTCCCGGAGCATGTTCTGGAGCTTTATGCAGGTTTCCTTAAGCCAGCTCATGAGCTCAGTCTTTTCAAGCTGGGAAAGGTTGTCGTAAGCATCATTTTCCGGGTCAAATATCTCATCAGTATTCAGCTGATTGCCTCGCATGAATCTGTAGATTTCACTAATCATTTCAAGGACGAAAAACTTGTACTCCGAAACGGACATATCCGCCGAGGTCCCGCCGGTTATGTAATCTTCAACCGACTTACTAAGTGCTGCTTCGTCCTCCATTTTTATCTTCTTGAATATCTCATGAAGGTCTATCTCTATGTCTGCCGTCTGCTTAATTGTGGGCGGCGCTATCTCAGAGATGTTGATAGCCTTGGTGGTTCCGTAGAGAACTCTGTAGGATACGGCATCCTTTGCGCCATCATAGGAGGTCTTTAAGTCTTCAACACTTCCGACTATCTCTCCGATTCCGATGGTCACGTTTGCCTTGCAGACTGTCTTTGCAAGTCTGCAGAATCTGTCACAGTCATCCGTGAACTTAGTCTTCGCCTCAGTTGATGTGAGCTGTGCAATCATGACTGTGCTTCCAAGATATGAGAAGAATCTCGCATTGTAGGAAGGGTTACTTCTCTCCTCCGCAAGCCTTCTTACAGACACAGACAGAAGGACATGGCTTACTCCCTCCGGTAGGTCCGTGGTACTTATATGAAAAATCGCTACGCAAAAGAACGGTCCTTCAAGCTTTATCTGATACTCCTGCAGATACTGTGGAATTCTTTTTTCCTCAAGCTTTCCATCAAGAAGCGCAGCAAAAAAATCCTCCTGCAATAGCGGAAGTGATTCCATGTAGTAGTTGGTGAGTTTTTCAAGGTTCTGTCTCTCATCCCGCTCTTTATCAAGAGACTCATGAATTCTTGTAAATACGCCCCTAAGCTCCCCTGCATCTATGGGCTTTAAGATGTATTCCTCCGCCTCAAGCCTTATGGCTTCCTTGGCGTACTCAAATTCATCATAACCTGAGAAGATTATGATCCTTATTCCGGGATAGAGCTCCTTGAGCTTTTTGGACAGCTCAAGTCCTGTCATGTAGGGCATCTGTATATCCGTCATGACAACATCGGGAGCATGCTCCTCAGAGACCTCCAAAGCCTCAAGTCCATTCTTGGCATACCTTGGCTCCTCGAATCCCATCTCTTCCCAATTCAATTTTCTTTTTATGGCCTGGGTGACTTCCTCTTCGTCATCCACAAGAAGTACTGAATATTTCATTTTGTAAACCCGTACGCTTGGAGCGATCCGAGTATATATTCATTCCAGACCTCTGTTACGCTTCGCGTAGAATCGGTCTGGCCTGAATATATACTCTACCCTCTCCAGGCTGTGTATTCATAAAATAATCGTTATATCGTTTGCGTTACGTCTATTCACTATTATTTTTCATTACAGGTTGAACTTTTCTTTATTTTCAGAAATCAGGGTAACTCTAAGCATTGAATATATCCAAAAAATTCATCCTATTTGCTTTATTACATTCTACCAGACGTAACCGTCCTCCAAAAACTGTTCTTTATTTCATAAACCGGTACGCCGGTAGCACCAAATTCTATTCCCCTGACGTAACGGCACTAAAAATACCCACTATTCCTTCACAAATCAGTTCCACAAATTAGACCAACTTTTAATATCACTCAAGCGAACTTATCAGTAACCTTTTTCCACATGATAACCATGATAGCTGTGCAGGCTACGATCTGGATAAGTCCTGCAACAGGACTGATAAGCACAAGACCTGCCATTACAAGTGTGGAAATTCCAAAAAAGACAATTACAAGACCTGCTGCCTTGCAGTAACCATCAATATCCTTCGGGGGCTTCTCCTGTTTGCCACGGACTGCTGTGTAGTCCTTAAAAACAAGAAGTCTGAAAGCGTAGTAAGCACATATTACAAATAATAGCAGGGAAATTCCTGACTGCTCCAATATACTGTTAAAAGTCATAATTACCTCTCAATTCATTATTTAAAAAGATACATTCTAATTGTATCTTTTTCCGCCTTTTCTTTCCATATTTTAGCAGAAAAAAGGCTAAGGAGAGTAATATCCCCTTAGCCTTAACAAATTTCTTATCTCAATTACTTCTTAGCAACATACTTTCTGATATCAAGTGAGATAGCTACGAAGATAACGATACCGATTGCAATGTACTGAGCGTTTGCATTTACTCCAAGGTACTGGAGAGCTGCCTTCAAGAGCTCGAATACTGCTACACCGACGATAGCACTTGAAACCTTACCACGTCCACCGGTAACTGATACACCACCGATTGTACAAGCTGCGATAGCTTCCATCTCGTAACCATAACCAAGGTTAACGGATGCACCACCGGCCTTTGCACCAAGCATGAATCCTGCAAGACCATACATCATAGCTGCCTTCATGTAGATGAGGATCATTGTAAGTCTAACCGGAACACCGGCAACCTCAGCTGCCTGCGGGTTTCCACCGATAGCATACATATATTTACCATGACGAGTCATGTTGAAGATGAACCATGTGATGATTGCTACACCGATTGCAATGAATACAAGGAAGCTGATTCCTGCAATGTTACCTGTAGCGATGTCTGTGTACTGCTTTACGTATCCACCAAGAGGTGTTGCGTTTGTGTAGATAAGTGCAAGACCATAAACGATTTCCATCATAGCAAGTGTTGCGATGAACGGAGGAACGTGAAGGAATGCGATGAAGAATCCTGTGATTGCTCCAAAGAAACCTGTGATTGCAAGTACGATAAGAAGTACTACAAATACGTTCATGGGCTGCATATCAGGGAAGAACTTACCTGAGTAATCAATCTTCTGGAGCAGTGTACCTGCGATACATGCTGCAAAACCGATCATACGACCTGCTGAAAGGTCACATCCTGCTGTGATAACACAGCCTGCAATACCAAGTGCGATAACAAGACGAGGTGCCATGTTTGCAAGAATATTAAGTCCGTTACCAACTGTAAGGAAGTTCTTATTTGTAAGTCCTGTATAGAAAACCAGGATAAACATTACTATGATAACTCCGTTATTGATCAGAAAATCTTTCATTTTCTGCTGCTTTGTCTTTTCCATTTTTTTATCCTTTCTATAAAACAATTGTCATAAGGAAGTTCTACCTCCCCTTGGTCGGTAGAACGGCGTCACTCACTATGCTCGTTAATACCTCGCTAAGTGATTGACGTCAGAACATTGTTGCGTAACTCATTACTTTTTCCTGAGTCATTTCAGCTTCGTTGTCGATCTCGCCGGTCTTTTTACCGTTACACATTACAACCACGCGATCGCTCATTCCAAGAAGCTCAGGCATTTCAGATGAAATCATGATGATTGCTTTACCCTGCTTTGCGAGCTCTGTCATGATTTCGTATATCTCGTGCTTAGCACCGATATCAATACCTCTTGTAGGCTCATCCATTATCAGGATGTCAGGGTCATTTGCAAGCCATCTGGAAATAATAACCTTCTGCTGGTTACCACCTGAAAGGTTTGCTATATGCTCCTGCTTACTGGGTGTCTTGATTCTAAGCTTATCAATACTTTCATCAACAACCTTGTTAATGCTTGCATGATCCAGTACAAATCCTGCCTTCAGGAACTTGTTGTAAACTGATACACCAACGTTGTCCTTAATGGAAAGACATCCAAAAATACCTCTTGCTCTTCGATCTTCAGTTATCATTCCAATTCCGGCCTTCATGGCATCTCTGGAGTTCTTGATCTCTACCTTGTGACCATGAATCTTAATTTCTCCCTTTGAAAGATTTCTTATACCGAAGATACCTTCCATTAGCTCTGTTCTCTGAGCTCGTACCAGTCCTCCGA
>JAEEGF011987422.1_pt1 | contig 10788 bp, 8 predicted proteins | sample 9134171 | NCBI WGS metagenome assembly JAEEGF01 (sample SAMN16246542, study PRJNA631951) | gut metagenome | biome: gut microbiome; feature: rumen; material: AP-attached | host: Bos | place: Iran: Karaj | collected 2018-10 | reverse complement strand
AGGCCTGCCAGCGCAGCCTCGATCACCTGGGTCTGGGTAAGCCCTTTGTCGCAATGCTTCTGGGGGGCAAACCGGAGCTCAAGATATGCCACTCCCTGCTCCTTGTTCTTCTCCTGCACCAGGCGGACAGACTCTGTTATTCCCTCTTTGGTCTGCATAAGAGAGCATGGGAGGGCAAAACACTCCAGGAACTCATTAAGGCTCTCGCAGCTCTCCGGCACCGAAAGCTTTGATTCAAGCTCCGCATCATCAGCAGGAAGCTCTATATTCTGCAATTCAGCCAGTTTCCGGGCAATGTCCAGTGTGATGGAGCCATCCAGATGGCAATGCAGGTCGATATATGGAATGTTTTTCATAGTGTGTTCTCCTTACGCTTTGTTGAACTTATCTTTTTCCTGTCTGCACCGAGGGCATTTCCAGTCGGCAGGCAGATCCTCGAAAGCAACACCCTCATGCTCTGCTGGGTCATAGATATAGCCGCAGATTGAGCATACATACTTGCCTGTAGCCTTGGCAGCCTCAATCTTGCCTACCGGTTTGCTTGCAGGAGGGTTATCCAAATCTACCACCTTCTTTGCCTCAAGATTCTCGTAGCCCAGAGGTGTATGTGTGGAAAGATATACAGTAGGATTGTTCCTTATGAAATCCCGGACTCTGTCCAGAGTGGCGCGGGCAGCAGCCTTGTCCTCGAACACGACAGAGAGCTTGTTGGCATACAGAGCCTCGTCGGTGTAGGTCACATCACCATGGATCATATAGTAGATATCACCAGCTTCAACAATGACAATGCTGTTTCCGTTTGTGTGGCCTTTGGCAGCGATGTAGTATACACCGTCAGCAATCTTCTGGGATGCAGGGAAGTTCTTATACGGGCCGTCTGTGAAGTCCACAGGCACCAAGTTAGGAAAGCTCTTAAGCTCATCTGCGGCGCACTCCTCCCGGGCCGCATAAATCTTGGCATGTGGGAAGTTCCGGAGCTCGCCGGTGTGGTCAGCATGCTTATGGGTGATGAGTATCTTGGAGACTTGTTCAGGCTTGTAGCCGGTCTCTTCCAGGGCGCTGACATAATCCTTCATCTTCTTGCCCATGTAAATCGCAGTCTTGTCATCAGGAACCTGACCGGGGAACTCCTTAGGCAGTCCTGTGTCAACAAGAATGACCTCTTTACCAGTGTCAATCACAAAGTTCTGGAGCGATGAGCGGTACTTCACAGCAGGGTCGAACTTCTCAACCCCATCCTCTCCTCCCAGGGCAAAGGGCTGGGTCATGAACCCGTTCTCATACAGCTTGACTGCCTTGATAATCATATTTTCCTCCTCGGTTTCTGAATACGATAAGTATTATAGCATAGGTTCGGAGAAAAAACGATTTATCTCCGAACTTTTTTGCTTTTCTCCGAACTTTACAGTGACTTTTTAGTGACTTTTATGTGACTTTATTGTGACCCATCTCAGTGCAATTTGGGATAAAAACATAATAATTTTCGATTGTAATCGACAAATATTATAATAATTTTGGATTATATCCAGAGATTATAAAAAAAGGATAGGTAACTATTAATAAATCACCTATCCTAATATCTAAAAAGAAATTCGGTTAATTATTAATTTGTGCTTTGAAGAAGATTAATTATATTTGCATCTCCTCTTTCTTTAGCAATATCTAATGCTGTTTTTTTGTATGAGTTTAAAACTGATAAATCTGCCCCTTTATCCACAATCATTTTTATCAAATCCTCTTGTCCATTTCTAACAGCATACATTAATGGTGTTTCTCCACCATGACCTTGAATATTAACATTTGCACCATATTCAATTAATTCTTTTGCTAATTTATAAAACCTTCCGTTACAAGCAGTTAATAACAAAGAATCCCAGCTATTTCCAATACTGTATGTATAAGCATTAGGGTTTAAACCATTTTTTAAAAGTATTTTAATAAACTCTATTTGAGAATTAACTAATGAAGAATCATAAGGTAAGCTACATAACTCATAAAGGACTGTTGATGAAGAATCATCAGGTTTTGCTCCATATTTAATATAATCCTTAGCAATTTCAAATTTCCTAAATGACATTGCTTCATTTAAATACTTTGAAGAACTTATATAAAAACCAGCACTTCTTTCCAATAACAAATGTACCATTTCAACAGCATTCTCAATTATTGCTACTGACATTCCATCCACTTTATTAAATCTTTGTGAGGCATTTAAATCAGGAACTGTTGTTTTAAAATCTAATCCATTATCAATTAATATTTTCATTATTTCTATTTTTGCTTTATTATTACAGTCTTGACTTAATAGTAATGAACCAGGAGTCCTTCCATAATCATCTTCTATATTAACATCAGCACCATACACTATAAGTTCTTTTACAATCTCCCACTGTTGAGAAGTTATAGCTTCTATAATAGGTGGTGAAGCAAAATTAGTTCCATTTACATTTGCACCCTTATCTAATAACCACTTCACCATTTCTAAATTATTTTGATATGAACCAGATCCTGCCACATAGGATAAATATGGAAAAGCATTTAAATCTATATTTCTTTTTTTCCATATCTTTTCCATATTGGTTAAATCACCCAATCGTACACATTGAGAAAACTGCTCCTCATATTTTGATGGAGTTTTCACCTGTGAAAGCGCAGTAAAAGGAATTAAAAGTAATAATAACAAAACAAACTTTTTCATTTTTTATCTCCTATTATTTCAAAACTGTTTTTAAATTCATTTATTGGGATAACTATGGAATTAACAGGCTTATACTTTACATTTATAATCTCGGGCAGGGGAGCACTTGCTTGCCTTGGTTCAATTGAGAACCTGTATTCCTTTTGGTACTCGTATGCATTTGATTTCATAAACTCGTTTAAATTATATGAACTCTTTTGCAGATTATAATAACAAACCAGACCATTCCTTAAATTATAATCCTTTAATGCTTTTTCTAATTCTCTAATAAAACCAATCGTATCAATTACAAATAGCACTGAATCATTTTTATCGTTTATCATTCTCTCTGAAAATATGGTATGCTTTAAAATATCTTCTGCTGTAAAATATGAAAAACAGGAAATATATTTATTTGGAAAAAAACTTTTCAAGCCAGAAAATGCTTTTGAGAAATCAATAGAGTGTGACAACAATGGATGATTAAATGTTGTAATAACCTTTGACTGATTACTGACAATTATCTCAGCACCCTCATTCTCATCTCCGATTACCGAGTCTTTTTCTTTTTTTTCATATGCCTGATAAAAAGAAAGAGGTTTAAACCGCAATACCCCATTTTTTATCTGTTCAAGATGTTCACGTTTGCCAAACTTAATAAGATAACATGAATCGGGTTCTTCAAAATATAGATTCAACACACATTCATTCATATAAAAAAATTATCATATTTCCCGTATACAAGCAATAGCTTATAATGTTTTTGCTTATAATAATTTATGCTATACGCATGTTGATGAATATGGCTGTTGCAGAAACAATAAAAGCCCTGCGGATACAGAAAGGTATTTCGCAGGAAAAATTAGCCGATGCAATAGATTCACATCAGGTATATATTTCTGAAATTGAGAAAGGAAAGAAGATACCGTCAATTACCATTCTTTACAACATTGCAAAATTCTTTGGAATGTCGCTTTCTGATTTAGTTGGAACAATAGAAGAAAAGATAGACTAACTAAAAAAATCGGGCAAGGCGGATTCGAACCGCCGACCTCAACGTCCCGAACGTTGCGCGCTACCAACTGCGCTATTGCCCGTAAATGCTTAATAAGAATACTCTTTTATCAAACAGAGGTCAACTATACAGTTGCAACCTGCTTGCTGTAGTACTCCACCACACTCTTGGCAAAATTGTAGGCATTCTTGACTTCTGTGAAGCCTTCGAAATAATCCTTGTGCCGGATCATGCGTCCCTCGAAGAATTCAATCACCTCCTGAAAAGTCTTCTCAAGCACTGCCGGGTGGGTGGCCATCTTTGTGTAGACCGAGAGAAGCACCGCAAAGTCGTTGAGGAAAGGCACTTTCATCATTGTGGATATAGTTCCCCTGCCTACCCCTATGTTTCCGCCGATAAGCTCCAATGTGGTCTCATAGTCGCTGACAAAGCTTTGAACCGGCTTGAATGAGCACAGGATGCAGGAGTTGTGAGCCGATGCGTTCCTAAGCTTGCGAACTGCCTCGAACTGCTTGGTCCAGCCGCCATTCATACGGAAAAATTCATAATAGAAGGAATAGAATTTGGTGAAATCGTTGAAATCCATCATCTCGACTATATTCCATACAGCCGGAGTCTTTGTATAACGGAAGAAAGTCTTATCGTAATAGCCGATGAGCTTGAAGCCTGTCTGGATGGAATTCCTGACCTCTGGATACTTGGCAAGGAAAGCTTTCACCACCTCATAGCCGTCATCGGCAGGATTCTCCTGGCAGTTGCCCACCAGCTTCATCTTGAGGTAGTGCTCCAGGTCGATGGTCATCTTGAAAAGTATCTTCCTCAGGTACATGTCTATGGTGGACATCTCCACCAGATGGCCGAAGTCCAGCCCTATATACTTGCCGCCTTTGGTCTGGTTTGTGCAGATTCCCAGATACTGCTCAAGGCGGAAGAAGTAGTTCTGCCTGGAAAGGAATGTTGCAGCCTCTTCCTCGCTCTTGATTCTGAATGAGAGGCCCAGATTATTCTTGCAGTACTCTATGAGCTGTGGAACTGTAAGTTTAGGCAGGTATTCAGATGCCTCGTTCTTTGCCATCACTTAACCTGTGCGTGGTACTCCTGGAGGCTCTTCACTCCGCCCTCACCGCCGATTCCATTCTTCACAGCCTCGATACCCTTTACTGCAGCCAGTGCTCCAGCCAGTGTGGTGATGTATGGCACCTTGTACTTGAGGCAGGCCTTCCGGATAGTCTTTCTATCTTCGGCATAGTTACGCTTTGCCCGCGGTGTGTTGATGGCAAGGCATACTTCGTTGTTCAGAATCAGGTCAACTACGTCAGGCCGTCCTTCCCCTATCTTGTTCACCTTGTCGCACTTGACGCCGTGGTCGTTGTAGAAGTTCGCTGTGCCCTCGGTGGCCAGGATTGTGAAGCCCAGTTTCTTGAGAGTTCTTCCGATGGTGAGCACCTGCTCCTCCTGGGTATGGGTGTCGCTGAGGGAGATGAGCACCTTCTTGTTCTCCCATGCAGATGGGGCATGAGGAAGTGCACAGCCAGCGGCCTCCTGTGATTTATAGAAGGCAAGAGGATAGTTGTCAGCAAGCCCCAGCACCTCGCCTGTGGAGCGCATCTCTGGTCCCAGGACAGGGTCTACGCCGGGGAACCGTGAGAACGGGAATACAGCCTCTTTTGCACCGAAGTGAGGGATAACCTTCTCCTTGAGGCCCAGGCTCTGGAGGCTCTCCCCAAGCATAAGCCGGGTGGCAAGCCGTGCCATCTGGGTGTTACATACCTTGGATACAAGAGGCACTGTCCGGGATGCCCGTGGGTTTGCCTCGATGACATATACTTTGCCGTCCTCGATGGCATACTGCATATTCATAAGTCCGCATACATGGAGGGACTCTGCAATCTTTTTGGTGTAACTCTTGATGGTGTCCAGATGCTCTGCATCGATGGATACGGGAGGGATAACACAGGCACTGTCGCCGGAGTGGATGCCGGCAAGCTCAACGTGCTCCATAACAGCCGGGATATATACATGCTCACCGTCTGCCAGGGCATCGGCCTCGCACTCCAGGGCATTCTTCAGGAACCGGTCGATAAGGAGCGGCCTGTCAGGTGTGACACCTACAGCCTTCTCCACATACTCCTTGAGTGTAGCCTCGTCGTAGATAACCTCCATGCCACGTCCGCCAAGCACAAAGGAAGGTCTTATCATGATCGGATATCCGATGCTCTCTGCAATCTTCCTTGCCTCCTCGAAATCCACAGCCATGCCGCTCTCCGGCATAGGTATGTTCAGGTTGTCCATCATCTTCCGGAACAGGTCCCGGTCCTCGGCAATATCGATGGAATCGATTGATGTACCCAGGATATTCACGCCGCTCTCCTGCAGCTCCCGGGCAATGTTGAGAGGTGTCTGACCGCCGAACTGAACGATGATTCCGTAAGGTTTCTCCTTCTCGTAGATCTGGAGCACATCCTCGGCGGTGACAGGCTCGAAGTAGAGCTTGTCCGATGTGTCGTAGTCGGTGGATACAGTCTCCGGGTTGCAGTTTACGATTATGGTCTCGTAGCCCATCTCCTTAAGCTGCATTGCGGCGTGACAGCAGCAGTAGTCGAACTCGATTCCCTGTCCGATTCTGTTAGGGCCGCCACCCAGGATCATGATCTTCTTCTTATTGTCTGAAGCCTTGGATGTGTCCGGGGCATTGTATGTTGAATAGTAGTAGCTTGCGTTCTTTACTCCGCTTACAGGGACTGCAAGCCATGCCTCCTTGATGCCCAGCTCGTTCCGCTTCCTGCGGATATCCTTCTCGCTGATCTTGAGGATCTTTGCCAGATACTTGTCGGAGAAGCCGTCCTTCTTTGCCTTTATAAGCATGTCGTCGGAGGGGACACGGCCAGGGTTCTTGAGAAGCTCTTCCTCAAAGTCCACCAGTTCCTTCATCTGCTGGAGGAAGAACTCTTTGACATAGGTGATCTCGTGGAGCTTCTCCACTGGAACCCCCTTGCGGATAGCCTCGTAAAGCTGGAAGTAGCGCTCGCTGGATGCAATCTTGAGCATGTCGCAGAGCTCCTCTGCGCTCTTCTTGTTGAAGTCCTTGGCAAAGCCCAGCCCGGCCCTTCCGTTCTCAAGGCCGCGGATAGCCTTCTGGAATGTCTCCTTGAAAGTCTTGCCGATAGCCATGACCTCGCCCACTGCCTTCATTGATGTGCCAAGGGAATCCTCTACACCCCGGAATTTCTCGAATGCCCACCGTGCGAACTTAAGTACTACATAGTCGCCGTCCGGTGCTCCGCCCGGGGTATATTTTTCCAGGGTGCCGTCCCTCCAGTATGGAATCTCGTCCAGTGTAAGGCCGGCTGCCAGTTTGGCAGAGATAAGGGCGATAGGGAATCCTGTGGCCTTTGATGCCAATGCTGATGACCGTGATGTTCTCGGGTTGATCTCGATGATGACTACACGGCCTGTCTTGGGGTTATGGGCAAACTGCACGTTGGTGCCGCCGATTACGCCGATCTTCTCAACAATCCGGAATGCCATATCCTGAAGCTTTTTCTCAAGCTCCTTGTCTATTGTAAGGAAAGGTGCGGAACAGAAGGAGTCTCCTGTGTGGACACCAACTGCATCGATGTTCTCGATGAAGCAGATGGCAACCATCTGGTTCTTGGAGTCCCGGACCACCTCCACCTCCAGCTCTTCCCAGCCAAGGATGGACTCCTCGATAAGGCACTGGTGTGTCAGGGAAAGCTCAAGGCCGTTCCGTGTGATAGTCTGAAGCTCCTCCACGTTGTAGCAGAAACCGCCGCCCTGACCGCCCATGGTGTATGCAGGACGCACTACTACAGGGAAGCCGATTTCGTTGGCAATAGCCTCTGCCTCTGCAACAGTGTGGCAGATACCGGAGCGTGGGGTCTCGATTCCAAGCCCCTTCATGGTCTCCTTGAAAATCTCACGGTCCTCGCCCCGCTCTATAGCATCCAGGTTTACACCGATTACTTTCACGCCGTACTTGTCCAGAACTCCTGCTTTGCTGAGCTCGCAGGCAAGGTTCAGACCGGTCTGGCCGCCTAAGTTAGGCAGCAGGGCGTCGGGCCGCTCCTTGTCGATGATCTGGGCAAGCCGTTCCACATTCAGCGGTTCGATATACGTTGCATCGGCCATGACCGGGTCGGTCATGATAGTGGCTGGGTTTGAGTTCACCAGTACGATTTTATACCCCTGTTCTCTCAGGGCTTTGCAGGCCTGGGTTCCAGAGTAGTCGAACTCGCATGCCTGTCCGATTACTATCGGACCAGATCCGATGATAAGCACTTTTTCAATATCGTTCCGCTTCATATATTTGGGCTCCTTTTCCCAAAGAATTATCTTTCCAAAACCAGACCGCACATCATCAGGATGGCGCTTTCCAAGGCTTCATCCTTGAATATGTAGGCCGGGTTATGCAGTGACGGGCTCTCCTCTCCCATCCCCAGATGGAAGTAGAGGCTTTTAATCTTGCGTGTGATAAAACCGAAGTCGTCGCCGCACATGGAGCATACTCCATCTCCATTCCATTTTTCCTTGCCCAGGTACTTGGATGCCACTGAGGCAGCCCTCTGGAAAAGGTCTTTATCGTTATCTACCGACACATAGTCGGGCTTTGGTGTTGCTATATTGTACCGGGCACCTATGGAAAGGATCTGCCTGTCCAGAGATTCCCTCATTGCTTTCTTGATCTTGCTGCCTGTCTCATCGCTCAGGTAGCGTGATGTCCCCTTGAGGACAACCTTTTTGGGGAACACATTGAAGGTGCTGCCCCCTATTGCAGAGCACACTGAGATAACAGCCGGGCTTTCCGGGGTGTTAAGCTCTTTTGCGCACTGCTTCATATCCAGTATAAAACGGGATGCAGCCTCCACCAGATCCACTGCCTTCTCCGGCATTGCACCATGGCCACCGCCGCCGTTTATAGTTATCTCAAAGTCATCGGTATTGGCCATTATCGGACCTGTGCAGCACTCCACAGTTCCAAAGGGAATACCGGGCCATCCATGGAAAGAATAGGCCTCATCAGGTTTTGGCTCCTGCTCCAGATACCCAGCCTCCACCAGGGATTTTGCCCCAGCGTCGCTCTCCTCGGCAGGCTGGAAAAGGAACTTCACAGTCCCCTTTATCTGGTCCTTCATCTTGGAAAGTACAGCAGCCACTCCCAGCACTGTTGCCATGTGGCCGTCGTGGCCGCAGGCATGGGAAAAGCCGGGGTGCACAGATGCATAAGGCAGGCCAGTGCCTTCTTCTATAGGAAGTGCATCGATATCAGACCGCACAAGTACTACAGGACCCGGGTTTTCTCCCACAAGCAGGGCTGTCACATCTGTTCCCAGCGTAGTGGGAAGAAGCTGCAGCCCCAGCTGTTCCAGATATTCACGGATTTTGGCAGAGGTCTTGTACTCCTTGAATGCAATCTCCGGGATCTGATGCAGCTGATGCTTCAGTTCCCTGATATCCGGGAGAACAGTGCGGATTTTCTCTTTAAGTACACTCACCTCTGCCATAAATCTGTTATTTTCCTAATCCTAAATCAAAGGCTTTAAGATTCTTTGCCACTGTGTCGGCACCCTTTGCTGCAAAGAGCTCGCTGATTGCAGCCTTAAGAGTCTCTGCCTTCACAGGAAGAACTGATGCCGCAGCACCGATAACAACCATGTTCACTGCCCTTGCGTTTCCAGCCTCCTTGGCCAGAGCCACAGACTCAACCAGCCGGGAACCCTTGAAGGAGTTCACCTTGTCGTAAACACCCTGAATCTCCGGGTAGTTAGGAATGTTGATGAAAGGCTCTTTTGCTGTGATGATGACACCGTCGGGAGCCAGGAACTCTGAGTAGCGGAGCACTTCCATAGGCTCCATGCCCAGAATCAGATTTGCAGTACCTTTGCGCACCAGGTCGCTGGAGATATTGCTGTCAGAAAGTCTTAAGTGGGACATTACTGCTCCGCCCCGCTGGGACATTCCGTGAACCTCAGACTGACGCACCTGGAGGCCATCCTTCATGGCGCCCTTTGCTATGATTGCAGCCAGGGAAAGTACACCCTGTCCGCCTACACCTGCAAGAATAATATCATATTTCATTTCTTCAGAGCCTCCCTCTTGATGCGCCGTTTAGCCTCTTCCAGACATTCCCGTACAGAGATGATGACAGAAAGTCCGTCGTACTCCATCTCCTTCTTGATGATGGCGGCATTCTCCTCCAGATTCTTCTTGACTGGCACGATTGTCTTTACATGCTCAGGATCTGCTCCAAGGCCGATAACCAGCGGATAAAGCTTGCTGGATGGCAGGATAGTTGCCTGACCACCTGTCATAGCAACTGTGGAGTTGTCCAGGATGATCAGGGTGATAGGTGCGTTTGCAGCAACTGCGTTCACAAGACCGGTAAGACCGGAATGATAGAATGTGCTGTCGCCGATTACTGCCAGCGCAGGCTTAAGTCCCGCCTCTGCAGCCCCCTGTGCTGTTCCAATGGATGCTCCCATGCAGATGATAGTCTCGATTGCGTTGTATGGTGGCAGGGCACCAAGTGAGTAGCAGCCGATGTCGGATGCCACAATGTGCTGAGGATAATCCTTTACAGCCAGGTTGATAGCCTCATATGTGTCCACATGTGGGCAGCCCTGACACAGCTGTGGCGGCCGTCCCGGAAGTCCCTCCACCTTCTTGGTTGCAATCTTCTCAAGGCCAAGAGCTGGTCTTACCACGTCTGGATCCAGCTCGCCTGTCATTGGAACCTTGCCGTCCAGCTTGCCCTCGATGGTGATATTCTGAGGCAGGATACCACGGAGCTTGGTCTCGATTACAGGATAGCCCTCCTCGATAACAAGAATTTTATCTACACTCTCTGCCAGCTTGCGGATTTTCTCCACAGGTGCAGGATAGAAGCCGATGTGCAGGTGGGATGGCTTTACACCCATATCTGCCACATTCTCGTTGAAGTAGTTCTTGCCCAGACCTGTGGTGATGATTCCCACCTTCTTATAGTCAGGGTTGATGGTCAGGGTGTTGAATGGAGTTTTCTCGGAATAAGATGCAAACTCCTTGTTGGTCTCCAGAAGGTCGATCCACAGCTTCTGTG
>JAEEGF011902638.1_pt1 | contig 10788 bp, 10 predicted proteins | sample 9134171 | NCBI WGS metagenome assembly JAEEGF01 (sample SAMN16246542, study PRJNA631951) | gut metagenome | biome: gut microbiome; feature: rumen; material: AP-attached | host: Bos | place: Iran: Karaj | collected 2018-10 | reverse complement strand
CACCTGGCTGGCCGGTATACTGTGGTCAACGGCGCAAAAACCCTGGCTCAGGGTGAATTTATTCTGAATACGCCTGCGGGAGAAACGGAAGAAATCACGATGAACCTGGGCCGGTATCCCGCCGGTTCTTATCTGAACTTCACCTTTACCCTGCGTAATGATACCTCTTGGGCTCCCGCCGGTTATGTGGTCGCTCAGGATCAGCTGGCCTTGGCGCTGGGCAAAAAAGAGGCTCCCGTTTGCCTGCCCGCCTCTCCCCTCTCTTTGGAGAAGACCCACGAAGGTTATACCGTGCGCGGCAATGATTTCTGCGCGGCATTCAACCGTGAGGGCCTGTGCGGACTCGTTTTTCATGGTGTGAATATGCTGGAAAGCGGACTGCGGGTAAACCTGTGGCGCGCGCCCACCGACAACGACAATGGCTGGCACGGCGCTGCTGAGCGGTGGAAGAAGCTGTATCTGGATCATCTGCAGGCCCGGAACGAAAGGCTGGAAGCGAAGCTGACCGAAAGTAGCGCAGTGATCGACGTCGTTTGCCTCTGCGGCCCCAAGGTACTGCCCCCCATGATGCGTGTATCCCAGCAGTATACTGTTACCGGTGACGGTAAAATCGCTTTGGATATCACTTATGCGCCGCTGCGGGAAATCGCCGATTATCTGCCTCGCCTGGGCATGCGCATGGCGCTTCCCAAAGGCTTTGAGCGGCTGGTATGGCAGGGCCGGGGTCCCATTGAAAGCTATCCCGACAAGAAAACCGGCGCTCTTATCGGGCGGTATGAATCCACAGTAGACGAAACTCATGAACCCTACGTTCGTCCTCAGGAGAACGGCGCTCACGAGGACACCGCGTTCGCCGCGCTGCTGAACAATCGGGGTATCGGCCTGATGGCTGCTGGAAACAATTTCTCCTTCTCCGCCCATCACTATACCCCGGAAATGCTCACCGAAGCGCAGCACACCATTGAATTGGGCCATACTGATGAAATCACCTGGCTGATCGACGGCGTCATGGGCCCTGTGGGCACCAACTCCTGCGGCCCCGAACCGCTGGAGGAGGATAAGCTCTATTTGAAGGAAGACCGCACCTTCCATTTCGCCTTCCTGCCCTTCGATGCTCAGACCCTGTCCATCGACGGCGCAGCGAAAGCCATCAGCCATGAATAAAATCATCTTCATTTCCGGCCCCTGCGGCTGCGGAAAATCTACCTTTGCTGATGCTTACGCGAAATACCTGGTGAATCAAACCGGAAAATCGGTTTACGTGATTCACGGCGATCATTTCCACCAGGGTTTTGTGGAGCCCGACGCGAAAGACCCATTCTTTTCAGACGGTCAGCCCTCTGATCTTGTGCTGTGGGAGGACATTCTGCGTTTCAACTGGGACTGCATCCTGTACGCCGCGGAAAGAGCGCTCCATCAAGGCGTGGATGTTGTAATCGACTATGTGATCGAAACCGAGCTGCCCCGGGTGAAGGCACTGGCAAAACAGTTTTCCATCCCGCTGTATTATATCGTTCTGACCGCTGCTGAGGCAGAAATAGAATCGCGCATTCGCAGCCGCGGAGACGCAGACATGATCGGAAGGGCCCTGTTTCTGAAGCATGAGCTGGAAGCCATGCCAGAAAACCAAGGTCATTTCCTGGATAACACCGGAAAATCCGTCCAAGAAGAAATCCTGGAAATAGATTTGGATCAATACATCGTGTGATTTCTTTCCGGCAAAGTGTCCACTGGTTCCCCCTTCCCTGGTGCTCGAAGCGTATAATCCGGTTCCTGTTCTACCTTTCCCGCGGGAGAAATATTCTCCTGCGGGAAGTTTTCTTTTTCGTCAGGGATTGCAGGCTCGAAAACCCACGAATCCATGTTTGTCTCTGCTTCATTCGCTGCGGGGGCTTCTTCTTTCCTTTTTATGGTTTCTTTCTGAAAATTGTCCATGGATGCATGACTGTGGGAAACTAATAACTCGCAAGCCCGCAAATATGCATCGTCATTTCCTTCCCACAGGCGTACTGTTTCATTTTGCGTCACAAACAAAGGCCCGGACCGCGCCGTTTCCAGTGTCGCGTCTCCATCTGAATCTGCTGTTTTTTGGTCGCATATATCAGCTTCTTTGTCAATAAAGACGTACAAAACACATGTTTCACCCGGCTTCATTCCTCGCACGGAAACAGTCCTTATTCCGTCAGTTTCCCGGATATACCCTTTCGCTCCTTGAAAGCCGCAAAGAAATGCGTAACCAAACGCCATTGTTCCTCTCCCCTTTCGCTGCATCCTATGCCGAATTGCATTTTTCCATGCTTGCGTAATACAAGGTTTTACAGTATAATAATGATGTATGTTCATTTCCCGAAGGAGGGATGTTTTTGCGGATTCTGGTCACCAATGACGACGGCGTTTATTCTGTCGGTTTGAAGGCGTTAGCGGACGCCGCCATCAAAAGAGGGCATAAAGTCACCATCAGCGGCCCAAGCAGCCAATGCAGCGCCAACAGTCAGCACATCACCCTGACCGCCCCTTTACTGGCCCATGAAATCCCCTGGGAAGGAGCCCGGGCCTTCGCTGTGGACGGTACGCCTACCGACTGCGCCCGCATTGCTCCTTTTATGGTGGAGGATGGCTTCGATTTTTGTCTGTCCGGCATCAACAACGGAGAAAACGCGGGCAGCGCCGTGTATTACAGCGGAACGGTAGCCGCTGCCCGGGAAGCGTCCATGTGCTACATTCCCGCCATGGCTGTATCCATTATGCCGGGAGCCGATGACGCCATGCGCCACCACCTGGCAAACGTTGCTGTGGAATTAGCGGAGCGTTTTGAAAATGTCAAGCTGCCACGGTTTACACTTATCAACCTGAACGCTCCTGCCATCCCGCCAAAGGATTTAAAGCCCATGCGGGTGTGTTCTCTCAGCCAGGCTTATTATCTGGATGGATACGAAAAGCGGGTGAGCCCCCTGGGGCAAACCTACTTCTGGCTGAAAGCCAACGATACCTCCGGCGTACCCATGGAGCCTGCTGAGCCCGGCAGCGATTATTTCTATCTTCGTCAGGGGCACATTACCTGCACCTTCCTGGGCAATTTCCGGGATTACAATGCTGATTTTATCGAGCAAATGCAGGATTTCACAGAATAAAAAGCTCAATTGGGAAGGACAAAGCAAATCATCGTGAACGCGAAAAAAAGCTGTGACGTGATCGTGATCGGGGGCGGCGCGGCGGGCATGATGGCCGCGTTATTCGCCGCCCGGAACGACGCGAAGGTCACCTTATTGGAAAAAAACGAAAAGCTGGGAAAGAAGGTCTACATCACCGGCAAGGGTCGCTGTAATGTGACCAACGGAGCGGATATGGATGAGCTCCGGAAGGCTGTGGTGACCAATCCCAAGTTTCTGTACAGTGCCTTTGACCAGTTCACCAATCGGGATGTGATGGAACTGATCGAAAACGCGGGATGCCCGCTGAAGGAAGAGCGGGGCGCCCGGATCTTCCCGGTATCCGACCACGCATCCGATGTGATCGCGGCTTTGCGGAGACGGATGGAGAGCCTTGGTGTAAACATCCGGTACAACACGGAAGTCACCAAACTTCTGTTGGAGGATCGGGAGATTCCGGAAGGTGAAAAGAGTAACCAAACTGAGGCTGTTCGTGGAGTAAGATTGAAAGGCGGCGATTCGTTGCGGGCGGATCGTGTGATCCTCTGCACGGGGGGCCTTTCCTATGAGACCACCGGTTCCACCGGAGACGGTCATCGGATGGCCCGGGAAAGCGGACATAAAGTGACGGAATGCACACCTGCTCTGGTACCGCTGACAGTACAGGAAGACTGGTGCAGGGATCTGATGGGACTTTCCCTGAAGAATGTAAGTTTAACCCTGATAAACGGCAAGAAAGTCCTGTATGAAGACTTTGGAGAAATGCTGTTTGCCCATTTCGGGATCACAGGCCCTCTGGCACTTTCCGCCAGCAGCTTCTACGGGAAGCGGAAGAACGGGGATGTAAAGGTGGTCATCGATCTGAAGCCTGCTTTGGATGAGGATCAGTTGGACAAACGCGTGCTCCGGGATTTTGAGGAAGCCATCAACAAACACTTCCGGAACAGTCTGGGAGGACTTCTTCCTTCCAAGATGATCCCGGTGATCGTAAAACTATCCGGTATCGATCCGGAAAAGCCGGTACATGAGATCACAAGAGAAGAACGCCGGAATCTGGTGCATCTTCTGAAAAATCTGACCCTCACCGTTACCGGAACCAGACCTTTTGCTGAGGCTATCATCACCCAGGGCGGTGTATCTGTAAAGGAAGTAAACCCTTCTACCATGGAATCCAAGCTTGTGAAGGGGCTGTATCTGGCCGGAGAACTTCTGGACCTGGATGCAGTGACGGGAGGATTTAATCTGCAGATCGCCTGGTCCACCGGACATTTGGCAGGCGAAAGTGCCGCTATTGCGGAAGAATAAAAGAAAGGTCTGTGACTGTTTACAAACATCACAGAAAGTGAATATATGAGTTTCAATGTAGCAATTGATGGACCGGCAGGCGCCGGAAAAAGCACCATCGCAAAGCTGGTGGCGAAAAAACAGAATCTGATCTATGTGGACACGGGAGCCATGTACCGGGCGGTTGCACTGTTCCTGCATCGCAGCGGAGTGGATCTCCGGGATGAGGCGGCAGTGTCAGAAAAGTGTAAGGAAGCAGACATTACCATCCGTTACGAGGATGGCGCTCAGGTGGTGATCCTCAACGGTGAGAACGTCAATGCTTTCCTGCGGACGGAAGAGGTGGGACTGGCTGCTTCCGTTACGAGCGCTTATCCCGCAGTGAGAGCGCATCTGCTGCAGCTTCAGAAGAATCTTGCAGCGGAGAATGACTGTATCATGGACGGCCGTGACATCGGAACCGTGGTGCTGCCGAAGGCTCAGCTGAAGATCTTCCTGACGGCATCCAGCATGGTCCGTGCAAAGAGACGGTACGAAGAGCTGAAGGCAAAGGGTGAGGATGCGGATCTGGAGCAGATCCGACTGGATATCGAAAAGCGGGATCAGCAGGATATGACCCGTGAGATCTCTCCCTTAAAGCAGGCGGAGGATGCAGTGCTGCTGGACACCTCCGATCTGAACATTGAACAGGTCTGTGAGCGCATCTGTGAGATGTGTGACGCAAAGAGGAATTAAATTTGGAAGTCAGAATGGCGGATAAGGCAGGCTTTTGCTTCGGAGTGGAGCGGGCCGTCAATACAGTATACGAACAGCTGGAGCGCGGAAAGCCCATCTACACCTACGGCCCCATCGTCCACAACGAAGAAGTGGTGGCGGAGCTGGAGAGCAGGGGAGTTCGCGTCATCGAAGGACCGGAGGATCTGAGGAAAATGCAGCCGGAAGAGGGCGCAGTGGTCATCGTCCGCGCCCATGGGATCCCGGAGGAAACTTACCGGATCTTTGAAGAAAAACATCTGGAGGTGGTGGATGCCACCTGCCCTTTTGTTCGAAAAATTCATCAAATTGCCATAAAAGCCGGCGAAGACGGTGAAACACTGCTCATCGCAGGCAACCCTAACCACCCGGAGGTGGAGGGAATTGTCGGCTGGGCGAAGGGTGAAGTGCATGTGATCGAGGATCCGGAAAAGGCGGAAAACCTCGAGTTTCCCGCAGGGGAAAAACTTCGACTGGTTGCACAGACCACCTATCAATTGAACAAATTCAAACAAATAGTTGATATTTTCAAGAAAAAAGGGTATGATGTTAATGTTGTCAGTACTATCTGTAACGCGACACAGGAAAGACAACAGTCAGCAAGGGCCCTTGCGAGGGAAGTTGACTGTATGGTGGTAATCGGTGGGAAGAATAGTTCCAACACGCGGAAACTCTACGAAATCTGCAAGGAGGAATGTGATCTCACTTTTTACATACAAACACTGGATGACTTGAATTTAGAACTGCCTAAATCTGTCCGGACAGTGGGTATTACAGCGGGGGCTTCCACCCCGAAAAAAATTATTGAGGAGGTTCAAAATAATGTCAGAGGAATTGAGTTTTGAACAAATGCTGGAAGAGTCTTTCAAAATACCGCACAATGGAGAGGTAGTCGAAGGCACTGTCATCGATGTGAAACCGGAAGAGATCATTCTGAACATCGGTTGCAAAGCCGATGGTATTCTGACGAAGTATGAATATACCAATGACAACAGCGTTGACCTCACCCAGGCTGTTAAGCCCGGCGATACTCTGGAAGTCAAAGTGCTGAAAGTCAATGATAACGAAGGCCAGGTTTTGGTAACCTACAAGCGCCTGCAGCAGGAGAGAGGCAGCAAGCGCATCGAAGAGGCATTCAACAACCATGAGGTTCTCAAGGCTGTTGTTACCCAGGTTCAGGACGGCGGTCTTACCGTTGTTGTGGATGATACCAGAATCTTCATCCCTGCAAGCCTTGTGTCCGATTCTTATGAGAGAGATCTGACCAAGTATCAGGGCCAGGAGATCGAGTTCGTCGTCATCGAGTTCAATCCCCGCAAGAGAAGATGCATCGGTGACCGCAAGCAGCTGCTTTCCGCTAAGAAGGCAGAGCTTCAGAAGGAACTGTTCGATCGCATTCACGAAGGCGATGTTGTGGAAGGAACCGTTAAGAACGTTACCGATTTCGGTGCATTCATCGATCTGGGCGGCGCAGACGGACTGCTTCACATCTCCGAGATGAGCTGGGGCCGCGTAGAGCATCCCAAGAAGGTCTTCAAGATCGGCGATAAGCTGAACGTTCTGATCAAGGAGATCAACGGAAACAAGATCGCTCTTTCCCTGAAGTTTGCAGATGAGAATCCCTGGAAGGATGCTTCCGAGAAGTTCGCCATCGGCAATGTGGTAACCGGTAAGGTTGCACGTATGACCGATTTCGGCGCTTTCATCGAGCTGGAGAACGGTGTGGATGCACTGCTTCACGTATCCCAGATTTCCAAGGATCACATTGAGAAGCCCAGCGACGTTCTGTCCGTAGGCGAGGAAGTTACCGCGAAGATCGTGGACTTCAACGAGGCTGATCACAAGATCTCCCTGAGCATTAAGGCTCTCACTGCGCCTGAACCCAAGGCTGTAGAGGAGGATGCTGATGTGGTATCCGTTGATGTGGATGCTGTCATCGCTTCCGAGGAAGAGTAAGTAATTTCATTTATTGATGAAAAAAGGAAAACGTCCTTCAACCGACGTTTTCCTTTTTCAATATCCAAACAAATAATCTGAGAGGGGACAGTTGAGTATGGCATATGATTATGAGTATTTCAAAGGCGAGATCCTGAAGATGACCGGCATCGATCTGAATGCTTACAAAGAGAAGCAGATGAAACGCCGTATCGACACTCTGATCCAGAAGCATGGCATCAAGGAATATGATGCCTATGTCAAGGCTCTGAAGACCGATAAGGAAGTCTTCGATGAGTTCATCAACTATATCACCATCAACGTTTCCGAATTCTATCGGAATCCCGAACAGTGGGAGTTCATGGATAAGACCATCATTCCCGAGCTGATCGAGCGCTTCGGCACCCGGCTGAAGATCTGGAGCGCTGCATGCTCCACCGGTGATGAGCCTTACTCCCTGGTTATGGCTCTGTCCAAGCACATTCCGCTGAACCAAATCAAGATCTATGCTACCGATCTGGATAAGACCGTCATCGCGAAGGCGAAGGTTGGTCTGTATGATGCCAAGAGTATCGCAGGTGTTCCTGCCGAGTTTAAGAAGAAATACTTCACGCAGGTGGGCCCTTCCTATAAGATCGCAGATGAGATCAAGGCCCGTGTGGAATTCCATGAGCACAATCTGCTGAAGGATCGTTATCAGACAGATTACAATATGATCGTATGTCGTAACGTTCTGATCTACTTCACAGAAGAAGCGAAGGATGAAGTGTTCCGCAAGTATTTTGCATCCCTTGCAAAGGGCGGATTCCTCTTCATCGGCTCCACCGAGCAGATCATCAACTACAAGGACATCGGATATGTCCGCAAGAATTCCTTCTATTACGAGAAACCCATGTAAGAGGGAAGAAACAGAAAAGCAAACAACAAAGAACCGGTCGGAAGACCGGTTCTTTTATTATGTCTCTTAATAGATGCTTGCGATCATATTCAGGATGTGCGCAGCGTAGCGGTTCCATGCGGTACGATCCCGCTTCAGCTCATCCGTCAGTTCGAAGAAAAGTTCTTTGCTCCGGTAATCCCGGCAGAAGTAGGGCTCGAAGAGAGGCTCCCACTGCTGGAGATACTGAGATTTCTTCCGGGTGTAGCAGGTTGCCGCGGTGGCCTGAGTGCGATGATCCTTGTCCACAAAGGAAGCCACATCCTTATGAAGAGCAAGATCCTCGTCGGGCAGATAGTAGTAATCGTGATAGTTGGCGTAGAAGTATTTCATTTCCTCTTCGTACACAGGCACCTTGATGGATGCCTGATCACCATCGCCGTGGAAGTAACACCGTCCGGCAGATGCACTGACGGGCTTTGGCAGAGGCTCGGAAAGACCGATGGTCATCACCACTTCCAGGCGCTGCTCCCCATTGTAATCCCGATAGGAGTTGGACTGCACCTTCTTCACATGAAGTTCATCCCGGAAGAGATCCGAGTAGATCAGCATGGGAAGGATCTGCAGCATACCCTTCAGATCATCTTCATTGTGAAGTAGCAGAGAATTCCGGGAGAACTCGGAGGGATTTTGGACATAATCGTGATAGATCCCGATGAGCTCGCCGCCGGAGAATACATCCTTCCGGGTGATGCCGAGGAAATCTTCCATGGATTTCTGCTTACAGTTGGGAAGCTGCAGGAAATGCCGATAGGGAGAGATCCGTTTGTACAGATCCACACCCTGCTTTCCGTCAAAGGAATAGGGCAGTCCCAACTGGCGGCATTTCTGATTCAGGAAGGGAAGATCGAACTGGTTGCCATTGTAATGCACCAGGATCTCAAAGGGCTCTGCAAATGCAAAGAACGCATCCAGGATGTCCTTCTCCTGATCATAGGTTTCTGCCAGATATTGAATGGTGCACCAGTGACCTTCGCGGTAGTAGGCGCAGCCGATGAGATACAGGTAGGAAGAACGGGCGGTAAATCCCGTGGTCTCGATATCCAAAAAAAGAAGCTTTTCAGGATCTCCAAGCCGCTCAACGGGGTAGGAGACCTCAAAAGGCTCAAGGGTTTCTTCTGATATTTTCATGATGGAACCTCCGTTATCACATAATAGCATAATTTACTAATTAACTGTAGTTTTTTTCTCAAAAAAATAGTAATATGTAATAGGTGTTTTTTCTCAAAAAATAGAGGGAAAAGGAACAGAAAAATGGCGAAGTTTACTTTTGCGGGAGGTGTTCATCCCCAGGACGGGAAGGACCTTTCCAAGGACAAACCCATCACACTGCTCAAAGCCGGTAAGGAGTTAGTCTATCCGCTGTCTCAGCACATCGGAGCTCCCGCGGCGGCTTTGGTACAAAAAGGAGATCGAGTGTTGAAAGGCCAGAAGATCGCGGAAGCGGGTGGCTTTGTATCGGCACCGATCTTTTCGTCTGTCTCCGGGACTGTAAAAGCCCTGGAACCCAGACGCGTGGCCACCGGGGATATGGTCATGAGCATTGTGGTGGAGAACGACGAACTGGATGAGACCGTAGAGTATCATCCCATTCCGGACTGGCATAAGGCGGGAAAAGACGAGATCCTGAACGCCATCAAGGAAGCAGGTATCGTCGGTATGGGAGGCGCAGGCTTCCCGACGCATGTAAAGCTGTCTCCCAAGGATCCGGATCAGATCGATTATGTCATCGCAAACTGCGCGGAGTGCGAGCCTTATCTGACCAGTGACTACCGCCGGATGATGGAAGAGCCGGAGAAACTGGTGGAAGGCCTGCAGATCATCATGAGCCTGTTTGAGAAGTCTCATGGAATCCTTGCAGTGGAGGACAACAAACCCGACTGCATCGAAATCCTGAAGAAGCTGACGCAGGACGACCCCCGCATCAGCGTGAAGGCCCTTCGGACCAAATATCCTCAGGGCGCAGAGCGTATGCTGATCTATGCCACCACGGGCAGAAAAGTAAATTCGAATATGCTGCCGGCGGATGTGGGCTGCGTGGTGAACAACGTTGACACCATCGTGGCGGTCTATCACGCCGTGAAAGAGGGCAGACCGCTCATCGAGCGTATCGTGACGGTTACGGGTGATGCGGTACAGGATCCCCGAAACTTCAAGATTCCCATTGGAATGAGCTATCGCGAGCTTCTGGAAGCCGACGGCGGATGGAAGACAGAGCCGGAGAAGATCATCTGCGGCGGTCCCATGATGGGATTTGCCATGTTCGGCCTGGACGTGCCCACCACCAAGACTTCCACCGCATTGCTGGCCTTTGTTCATGACGAAGTGGCAGCCTCCGAGCCCGGACCCTGCATCCGGTGCGGACGCTGCGTGGAGGTGTGCCCCGGAAGAGTTATGCCCGCACTCCTTGCTTCCTATGCGGAGCACGGGGATGAGGAGGCCTTCCTGCAGAACGGCGGTATGGAGTGCTGCGAATGCGGATGCTGCAGCTTTACCTGCCCTGCAAAGCGGCCCCTGACCCAGGAGATCAAATCCATGCGCAAGATTCAACTTGGGAAGCGCAGGAAAAAATAAGAGAGGGAGACGGATTTCATGAGTGAACAATTCAAAGTATCATCGAATCCTCATGTGAGAAGCTCCGCAAGCACCTCCTCCATCATGCTGATGGTGATCCTTGCACTGCTTCCCGCCTTTGGATTCGGCGTGTACAATTTCGGTCCCAGAGCGATC
>JAEEGF011902033.1_pt1 | contig 10788 bp, 6 predicted proteins | sample 9134171 | NCBI WGS metagenome assembly JAEEGF01 (sample SAMN16246542, study PRJNA631951) | gut metagenome | biome: gut microbiome; feature: rumen; material: AP-attached | host: Bos | place: Iran: Karaj | collected 2018-10 | reverse complement strand
GAGGTGGTGGAGATCTCGAAATATGATGGGGTGATCATCCAGGACCGCACCATCTTCGAGGATGCCCGCATCTTTGCCCCCAACTTGCATGATATGGGGATGATGAGCGACCGTGACTTCGACAATTACAGTGACCTCTTCGACCTGATGATATCTTTAGTGGGACTGCCTGATCTGATGCTCTATATCCGGTCGTCGATACCCAACATCGTGGCGCAGATTGCCAAGCGGGGGCGGGATTTTGAGAAGTCGATCAGAATTGATTACCTTCAAGGTCTCAATGAGCGTTACGAGCGTTGGATCGAAGGGTACCAGGGACGCCTGATCATTATTGATGGAGACACCTGCAAGTTTGAGAACAATCCTTCAGATTTCCAGCGTGTCACCGACAGCATCGACGCGCAGTTGTATGGCCTGTTCCCGTTTGGCAGTTGATATCCTGCATCCGACAAATGTCATTGATATTTGTACATTATACACTAAAAAATGTTATAATTGGCGATTGTTCAAAAAATAATGTGTAAATTTGCAACGAGCAAGTTTATTGGCTTGCTGGAAAGGAGAATATGTGGAGAGTTGTAGTATGTTTAGAATGATCTTTTTGTTGGCAATGATATGGGCAATGCCTTTTGGGGTATTTGCGCAGAATGGTGTTTCTAAAGGTGACTCCATTGCAACTGATGCTGTCGTCAATCCTTCTCCCAAGCAGATGAAGGCGGCTGCCAACACGCAATTTGATGTCAATGGTGATAATGTGATGGATTTGGTCGATGTGGTGGATATCATACGCTATGTGATGAAAAAGGCGAGTACTTCTTTCAATGTTGGCAAGGCGGATGTGAATGGCGACGGAAAGGTCGATGTCGGGGATGCAAAAGCCTTGTCGGTCTTGCTCACTGGGGGGGAGTTGCCTGCATCTTCCAACACACCCGAACTGAGAGGAGATGCCGTCATTGATCCTACAGCGCCGAATTGACCTCTTGACTACGCAATTATTAAATTTTGTTAATTTCCATATCTTTTATTCGCATAAAAAAGCAAAATTGCATTTTTGGTTAAAAAAAAAGATACAAACATAGGTGGTTTTAAATTAATTTTTTAATTTTGCACATTGAAAAGTAGGATAATGGTTAGTGGCAGCATCCATCAATAATGCTGGTCCACTCAAATTCATGACACTATTTATTCAAAGCGTGCTTTAAAATGCTGACTTGACAGAGATGACCGTGAAAACGATAGCCTATTGCCGCAAGTGCATTCTTGCCTCCGTTTTTCTGCTTTCAGCCTTGGTTGCTGTGGCCGATGATGTAAATGTCGACGACATGGGGATTGCACAAGGGCAGACCCGTGAGTTTTATGTTTATCTGAACAACACGAAGAAGGATCTGGTATCCTTTCAGATGGATGTGAAATTACCTGAAGGACTGGTGATCAACAAAAACAAATGCCGGTTGACCAACAGGCTCACACCATCCGGCCAGGAGTTGTTTGTCGGTGAAGTGGGGCCCAACCTCTACAGGTTTTTGTCCACCTCTTACGAGATGACACCGATGGCTACTGTTGATGAGGCTTTGCTCGTCATTTCTGTGACTGCTACAGAGGATTACAACGGTGGGACAGTGAATTTACGTGACCTGTTTTCCGTCTCTGCTGGCTCTGTCAAGGCATCGTGGACGAATGTAGCCTTCAAGGCCAATAAGATCGAAGCAGAGCTTGGTGACGTAAATGGTGATACGATCGCTGATGTCACCGACTGCATGCATGTCGTCTCCTATATTCTTGACCATGATTCACTCTACAGCAGTGCGATGGATATAAACAAAGATGAAGAGATTGATGTGACCGATGTGCTGATGATCGTTGAGAAAATATTGGGAAATTAATAATACAATATAAACAAATTTTTAGCTAATATGAAGAAATGTTTACTCGGAACAGTCATGCTGCTGTTGGCATGTAGTTCATTTGCACAGAAACTTTCTGTTTCTCCTGAAGACATCACTATTGCCGCAGGAGAGCAAGTTGAAGTTAAAATAGCTTGTGAGCATACACGTGCTAAGTTTTTCTCAGGTTTACAAGGTATCATTTTCCTCCCCGAGGGTGTTACACCTGTGGTCACCAATTATGATGCTGCAGTCGCTGATTATCAAGAAGCCTTGGAATATGCAGAGGAGGATGGTATAGATCCCGCTACCATTTTTTTGGAAAAATTTTTCAAATATGATATTGTGGCTAATGTCAACGAGGGGCTTGCCGCAGATGCGTATTTTACGCTCTCCACTAATTTTGTTCCTGCATCAAGGACTAATTCACCAGAAAAAGGAATGAATGAATTCCGTTTCTTACTTTATAATCCGGCTAATGCCGCATTCTTCCCCGCGGAGAAAAGTGTGCCTCAGACCATATTCTCTCTCAAGGTGAAGGCCGAAGATACTATGCAAACTGGCAAGTATGAGGTGGAGTTGGGTGGAAATGTTGATCAAGCGCTTTCTATGACCAACAAGAACAACCAGCGTGTCGTTCCTGATCCAGTTCCCTTCTCTATCGACTATGTGGTCAACTACACCATCGGTGAGTCTGGTTATGGTACATTCTGCTGGCCTGTTGCTCTTGATTTCACAGATAACTCTGATCTTGAGGCTGGTGTTGTGGCTGCTCATAATGGTGCTTTCCTTAAGAAAGTGGATGACACCAAGTTTGCTGCCAAGACCCCGATCATTATCAAGGGTGAGCCGGGCACTTACAGCCTGAATACCACCAAAGAGGAAATTGCTGCTCCTGCTGCCAATTTGCTGAAAGGCACTGTCTCTGCTCCGTTGAGAGTGACCGCCAACAATATCTATGCGCTGGCCGAAAAATCTACAGGTGTAGGTTTCTATCGCGTGGACGAGACAAAGGACGTGGTGATTCCACAGTACAGGGCTTACCTCGAAGGTGAGGAAGCTGCTGTCGCTGGTTACTTCTTCGATGATGCCACAGGTATCTCACAGATGGCTTCCGATGCTGAGCAGGGTGATATCTACACCATTTCTGGTATGAAGGTGGAGAAAGCTGCCAACAAGGGTATCTATGTCATCAATGGTAAAAAAGTTGTCGTGAAGTAATAATCACCTTATTTATAAAATAATCCCTCCTTCGACCGGAATTATAGGGGTCTGGGGAGGGATTTTTTAAAGATTTCCTGTTCTCTTCTCCATCTGCGGATGGACGATGTTTTTTTTGATAGGAGATGTATGCTGACTTTTTCACAACAAGAATAATAGATTTATGAGACATTTAAGATTATTGTTCGCTTTCATTTCAGTTTGTATGGCGACCTACGTCTCTGCTGCCGCTTTTCAATTGGCTGGTATCAATTATACCACCATCTCTGGCGATGAGCCGGCAGTCGCTGTCATAGGCTGGGATAACGAGTATTTTCTGAACCAATTGACTCCTTCAGATCCTACCATAGGTAATATGGACGAAGATGAAATTGGTCCGACCAATTTGGTGCTGCCCCGTACGGTTATCTATGGAAATGTCACTTATAAGTTGAAAGTCATCGAAGACGATGCTTTCGCCAGCTGTGGCACTCTGAAGGAACTCACCATCCCCAATTCTGTGGTGTCGATCGGTAGCGGTGCTTTTCAAGATTGTTTCAACCTGAAGAAGGTGACGGTCCAGTGGACAGTGCCTCTAGCCATTGATGAGTCTGTCTTCAGTGGTGTCAACCTCTCAGGAGATGCAAGTAATCCTCAATCAGGCGTCGAGTTGTATGTCTTATCTGGCTATCAGGCTGTCTACAGTGCCGCTGAGGTGTGGAAGAATTTCAAGAATATTAAAGGATACGCAGACTACTCGGTGGCGATGGCCTTTAAGGATCCTGTGGTGAAAGCCATCTGCTTAAAATGGGATACCGACGGCGACGGAGAATTGACATACGATGAAGCCAGACAAGTCACCAATTTGGGAAATGTCTTCCAAGGAAACACAGAGATTACAAGTTTTACAGAATTGAGATCATTCTCCGGTGTGAAATCGATTCCTGCATCCGCTTTCCGTGGATGTACCAGCCTTGAGGAGATCACCATGTCGAGCAATACGAGCACCATTGGTCAGGAGGCTTTCTCGGGCTGTACCTCACTCTCAAAGGTGACATTCCAGAATGCGCTGACTACCATTGGCGACTATGCGTTCTTTGGGTGCTCCAGCCTTGCTGCTGTGATATTCCCACAGAATTTCACCTCCATCGGTGCCCATGCTTTCGACGGGTGTTCCAGCATCAAATCTTTCACCATTCCAGCTAAGGTGACAAAGATTGGTAATGGCGCTTTTGCCAACTGTACTGCTAACGAAAAACTGGAGGTGACCACTTCCAACACGAGTTTTAAGTCTAACACCAACAAGACTTATATCGTGACCTATGACAAGACTGAGTTCGTGGCTGTGGCTTGCGGTGCCGCTATCAGTTCTTTCACCATCCTGGCCGACGTGAAGACGATCCGTCCCTATGCGCTGGCTGGTGCGAAGACGATAGAGAAACTGAATCTCAACAATGTGGTGACGATTGGTGAAAACGCCTTTGAGGGAGCCTCAAGCCTAACCTCTGTCACCATCCCTTCCACCACCACCACCATTGGCAACCATGCCTTTGCCGATTGTGAGAGTCTCTATACCCTCAAGATTCCTACCTCCGTCACCAGTATCGGTGTCAGTGCTTTTGACGGTGTGGCCAAGGGTATCCGCACACAGGTGGAGTGGGCTTCTCCTCTTGCCATCGCTGATGGCACTTTCGCTAATGCGATCCCAGTCTCCAATGGAGAGATTACTGGTCGCCTGTTCGTGCCAGAAGGAACGGAAAACCTCTATGCCGCTGCCCAGGGATGGAAATGGTTTAACTTCTTCTATGAGGGAACCATTGCCGACTATGCCGCCAATATCATCAATTTCGCTGATGCCAATGTGGCTGCCATCTGTGTGGCTTCCTTCGATGCAGACAACGATGGATATGTGACTTATGACGAGGCTGCTGCCGTGACGGCTATCGATAATCAGTTCCAAGGTGCTGAAATCACCACCTTTGAGGAACTCAAGTATTTCACCGGTCTGACATCCATCGGCGACAATGCCTTCTATGGCAGTACCATCAAGTCGCTGACATTGCCCAATACGATCGTGTCGGTGGGTGACAATGCCTTCGCTTTCTGCAACAACCTTACCTCCTTTAATTTCCCCGCCTCTGTGGAGTATATCGGTAATGGTGTGCTCAAGTCGTGTGCATCGCTCACCACCATCACAGTGGATGCAGAGAATACTCATTATGACAGCGGTCGTAGTTCCGTGCTGTTCAATAAAGATCATTCTGCCCTCATTCAATATCCGGCTGCCAGAAATGGTGTGACGGTCACTTTGCCAGAGGGAGTTACCACGATTGCCCCAGAGGCTTTCCTGGGTGCTTCCAAGATGGAGACCCTCAACTTGCCGGCATCGCTGACCACCATCGGCGAGCAGGCCATGGGCGACTGTCAGGCACTGAAGAATGTCAAGGTCATGTGGGCTACGCCGCTCGCTGTGCCTGCTAATACATTTGAAGGTACTGATGTGGCCTCTGCCAAACTCATCGTTCCGTCGGGTGTGGAAGAACTTTATCAGGTAGCTCCCGTATGGAAAGATTTCGGAGGATATGAGACCTTCAAGCGGTTTGTCAGCTTCGAAGACGAGAAGGTGGAAGAGATCTGTGTCGCCAATTGGGATGCCAACAAGGATGGCAAACTCACCTATGAGGAGGTGGAGGCCATCACCGATCTGGGTACCGCCTTCAAGGGAAAGAGCGATATCAGCATCTTCAACGAACTGAGTCTGTTCACTGGACTCACCAGCATTGCCGACTCCGCTTTCTACGGATGCGCTATGCTCACCAATATCACGATACCTTCCAATATCACCTCCATTGGTGAGAGTGCTTTTGAGGGCTGCAAGATTATGGCAAAGCCTACTGGATCAGGTGGCAACAACCTCACTTCCATCGGCAAGAAAGCATTCTATGGCTGTGAGGCCTTCACGTCCGCCGCTATCTCAGAGAAGGTGACCTATATCGGACCAGGTGCTTACGGCAACTGCCCGGTGCTCACACAGTTCACTGTCAGTGCCAATAACCCCAACTATCGTGTGCTTGACCAGATCATCTTCACCAAAGACACTTCTATGGTGGTCGCCTATCCCGCAGGTAAGACGAATACTACCTTCAAGGTGACGAAAAACTATATCAAGAAAATCTATCCCTATGCCTTCAGCGGTGCCTCACGGTTGAAGAGCTTGGAACTTCACATGATTGATGAGATCGGAGACAATGCATTTGAGTTCTGTACCGGTCTGACAGAGCTGAGACTCTCTCAATATGTGACCAAGGTGGGTGAGAGTGCTTTCAAAGACTGTATCAACCTGCAGAGCATCACGATTCCACAGAATGTCACCTCCATTGGCGACAAGGCATTCGATGGCATGCCCGTGGCAGTCAGATGCCAGGTGGAGTGGCCCACACCGCTCGCCATTGCTGAGGGTACCTTCTCCAATTTCGAGAAAGAGAATGTCTCACTTCCAGGTATCCTCTTCGTACCTGAGGGAACGAGTGAACTCTACAAGAATGCTCCAGGATGGGACTTCTTCACCGTAGTCTCTGAGAGCAGCATGGAAGATTATGATGCCAGCATCATCACTTTCGTCGACCCGCTCGTCAAGAGTCTGGCCGTGGAGGCTTGGGACCTTAATGGTGACAAGCAACTCAGTTATGATGAGGCTGCTGCAGCCACGACATTAGGAAATATCTTCACTGGTAAGGAGATCAATACATTCAATGAACTGCGGTTCTTCACCTCTCTGACTGAGATTAATGACAATGCTTTCAAGAACACCTCATTGAAGGAGGTGACGATGCCTGAGGGTATCACCCGTATCGGCAACTCAGCCTTCCAGGGCACAGCCATCAGCAGATGGAACACCCTGCCTGGCCTCACTGAGATTGGTGACAGTGCTTTCGCTTACAATACCGGTTTCACTTCACTTACCATCTCTGCTAATATCATTTCATTGGGTACTGGTGCCTTCAAGGGATGTCCCAACCTGAAGAATATCAATGTGCAGGAGGACAATGAGAATTACTCATCCAAATCTGGTGTGCTCTACAACAAGTTAGGCAATCACCTCATACAGTATCCTGCCGCTAAGGAGGGTGCTTATGAGATAGCCGATGGTGTTGACATCATCTGTGAAGATGCCTTCTGCTCTGCTGTCAACCTCACATCAGTGATTATTCCGCTCAGTGTGTCTAATATTCAGGCATATGCTTTCCATGGATGTACATCACTCAATGAGGTCACCGTGGCATGGCATGAGCCTCTCGAGATTGAGGCATCTGTTTTCGAAGGCGTCAATGTGTCCAATGCCACTCTTAATGTGCCCAAAGGCTCCGACGTGCTTTATCAGATTACAGATGTGTGGAAAGATTTCAATATGATCGTTGAATATCTCGACGATGTGGCTATTCTTGATTTTGAGGATCCGCTCGTGAAGGAGATCTGTCTGAAGTGGGATACCAACGGTGATGAGGAACTGACCGTCGGTGAGGTCAAGCTGATTACCGATTTGGGCAAAGACTTCTTCCAGAAGGATATCGTCTTGTTTAATGAACTGCAATACTTCACAGGACTGAAGAAATTGCCGGAGAATGCCTTCCGCAACTGTGCTCAGTTGGAGGAGATTCAACTTCCTTCCACCATCACCCGTATCGAAGCCGGTGCGTTCTCAGGATGTGCAAGTCTGAAGGAGATTGTCATTCCTGCTTCCGTCACATACGTAGGGCAAGGCGTATTCAGCAACTGCAGTTCTTTGGAGAAAATTGACGTCAATGAAGGAAATACCAAGCTCAAATCTGTTGACGGTGTGCTCTACAATAAGGCTGTCACTCAACTTGGTGCATTCCCAGGTGGTAAGGCAGGTGTATTCGACATTCCTGCAAGCGTCACCAGTTTGGCTTCCTACGCTTTCTGTGGTGCTGGCAAGTTGACCAATGTGCATATCTTGGGCAATATCACAGAAATTCCTGAGGGAGCATTCTTGAGGTGTTCGTTGCTGAAATCCATCAATCTGCCCGCACAGGTAACCAAGATTGGCAATTTCGCTTTCTCCGAGTGCCCGTCGTTGGTCATCATGAAGTTGGGCAATGAAGCACCTGTCATCCTTGATGAGAGAGTGTTCCGTCAGTCCTATCCCGAGTCTGCACGTCTCTATGTGCCTCTGGGATCAAAGGTGACCTACGCTGCCACACCGTTCTGGAGACTCTTTGGCGAGATTCTGGAATATCCCAACTGTGATGTCAACAGAGACGGCAAATGCGACATGCTCGACGCTGTCGATGTTGTCAAGTTCGTCATCGATACGACTGTTGAGGAATTCGACGAGTATCTGGCCGACTTTGATGACGATCAGTATGTGACTGTCGCCGACGCTGTCCTTTTGGTCAACGAACTCGTCAATGGCAAGGCTTCCGCTTACGCTAATGCCGCTCCGTTCCAGTTTGATGTGGATGAGCACCTGACACTTACACAGGATGCCAACAATGTGTTGTCACTCTGTCTGGAGAGTCCGCTGCCCTACACAGCCTTCCAGTTCGACCTCACGCTGCCCGAGGCTTGCGATGTGCAGAAAGCACAGCTCTCCGCCCGCAAGAATGGTCACCAGCTACTTTACAACAAGATCGGTGAGCGCACTTACCGCTTCGCCTGCTTGTCGATCAACAACAGCAGGTTCACAGGTCAGGAGGGTGCCCTGGTCAACATCTTGGCTGGCAATCCTGAGGGAGATGATCTCATGGTCTCGAATATCAAGTTGATTACAGTCGATGGTGCCATCCATACGTTCGATGCAGTCGACTTCGCTCAACCTACCGGTATTACCGAAATGGTCAATGTGTCTGACAATCAGACCGACGGCGAGTACTACACGCTCAGTGGTGTGCGCGTCGACCGTCCAGGTAAGGGTGTGTATATCATCAATGGAAAGAAAGTAATCATCAAATAATCATCGTAGAACAATGAGAAAGAAAATCATATTCCTGTTAATGGCCACGATGTGCCTTGTGACATACGTCAAGGCAGAGGATATCTTGGTGGATGACTTCACGATCAAGCAGGGTGAGACGATGGAGGTTCCCGTCGAACTGTTGAATGAGAATGACAACCTGACCGCTTTCAGTTTCATTCTGACATTGCCTGAAGGGCTGACGCTCACCGAGGTGACGGCTACCGACCGTTTTGCTGGTCAGGTGACATTCGGCAGTGCCAGCAACCCCAATGAGTACTTCATCGCCGGTGTCGATCTCGATTTGGGCGCCATCAGCGGTACCTCTGGGAATTTCTTGACATTCAAGGTGACGGCCAGCAATACCTTCCAAGGTGGTGAGGGTACGGTCAGCAAAATCGATTTCATCACCTCCGACCGCCAACATGTATCGGGCGAGGATATATCATTCCTCATCGACTATGAGAGTGCCGTGACGGTACGTCTGGGTGATGCCAACCTCGATGAGATTGTCGACGTGACAGATGTGATGACCATCGTCAGCTACATCCTGGGAGATCGTCCCTCTCCGTTCAGCGTAGAGAATGCTGATTACAATAAGGATAATATCATCGATGTGACCGACGTGATGCTGATCGTCAACCACATCCTCGGCAACTGATCTGTTATAATAGCATATGCTATCTCAAGGTCCTTAAGGTCACAATGACTTTAAGGACCTTTTTTAAATCTTGCGGCTTTTTTCTATGTCCATGTGTGAAAATGACATCATGGCCGGCTTTTCTCCATTTATCTTTGTTGCCGTGTTCAACCCATAATTATCAAAGACATGAGAAAAGTAAGAAAAATGATTGACCAGTTGCCGCAGATGCTCCTCCAGGGGGCCGCGCTGCTGGCTGGTGCCGACACCGGTGTGCTGCTGGCTGCAGCCACTCCTCTGCCTGATGCTGGCGTGACCCGAGGTGGATCAGAACAGTACAAGGGTACCACCGAACTCCACAAGACCGCGGGAGCTGCCGCCATCAATCCCACTAACCCCGACGGCATCCTCACCGAGAGTTGCGGCCGCCAGGATGGCGATGCGGAGATGTATCAGAAAGATATCGATGCCCGCATCACGAGAATACGTCCGATGGCCACACCCATCGACCAGATCTCACGCTATGCGACCGCCCAGAAAGCCAACGCTTTTGAGGTGAAATACTACAGCGTAGGAACACGTCCCGTCCGCACGACACTCTCTGCTGCCGTCACCGCCTCCAGCGGGGTGAGCACTGCCATCACCGTCACCGACCCGGATATGTTCACCCTTGACGACACCATCCGTGTGGTAGGTGTGAAGGCAAAAACCGACTACAAAGGTGTGGCATATAATGCCAATGCCGCCAATACTCCTGACCTGGTGCTCTGTCAAGAAGGGCGACCGTATTCGCCACCTTGTTTTCACCGACTTCGACGATGCCAAAGAGCAACTGGCACAAATGACAGGCCTTTCACGCACTGCAATGCGCACACCCGAAGACCTTCTCAATGCTGCTAAAAACCACGGCATCGCCATCGATGGCATGCCACCGTGACAGGTGGTAGTATAGAGGTGGGTGGTCAGTGGCAAGATGCGACGGTTCCGCCGTCGCCGCTAAAAACTCCTAACTTCTAACTCCTAACTTCTAGCTTCTAACTCCTAACTTCCTCATGCTCTCCTCCCTTCATCATCTTATCAGCCATGGCCGG
>JAEEGF011349401.1_pt1 | contig 10788 bp, 7 predicted proteins | sample 9134171 | NCBI WGS metagenome assembly JAEEGF01 (sample SAMN16246542, study PRJNA631951) | gut metagenome | biome: gut microbiome; feature: rumen; material: AP-attached | host: Bos | place: Iran: Karaj | collected 2018-10 | reverse complement strand
ATTTGGCTACCTACTCCCGAACTCCCTTCCTTCTGCCACTTGAGTGGCGAACGATAGGAAAATACCTCCAGGACGAAGTTGGCGGTCGCTATGAGTATGCCGCTGAGCAGTAGCGTGCCCACAGAGAGACTGATGGCAATCAGGTTCTCGTGAATGAACTTCGACAGGTCGGCTTGCAGCGAGAGGGTGAACAATGAGCCCGGTTGCAGATAGAGGAGGGCAAAGGCCGTGAGGAGACCACCGCCTACGATACCTGCCACCAAGGTGATGAGCAAGGTGCGCCGATAGCAACGTTTCTGAGCCAGTTGCTGCTGGGTGATATAGTCGATGGCATCCAGTTTGTTCGACAACGACTGCATGAACTGGTCGTTGTCCGACAACGTGGGTTGGAAGTCGTCGAAGAGCTGCTGTAAGTTATCGTCTTGCTTCAAAAAATCTTCTTCCTTCATTGTTTCATCTTGATTTTCAATTGTTCACGACCGCGCGAGAGTTGTTTCTTCACGGCATCTTCCGAGCAATGGACAATGCCTGCCACCTCTTGGATGGAATAGCCTTTCAGGTAGTAGAGCAGGATGGCGGAGCGTTCTTTCGGTGGCAGGGTACGCAAGGCGGCATAGAGTTCCTGATATTCAAACCGGGCATCGGCACTCGACTCGGCAGTCAGTACATCCGCCTCGTCGATGTCGCAGAAGTCCCGTTGCGTCTTCAGTCGGTCCAGGAAAGTGTTGTAGGCAATGCGGTAGAGCCAAGCTCCGAATTTCTCCTGTTCGCAGTACTTGTCGCGTGCCAGGTAGGCCTTGATGAGTGCCTCCTGCGCTATGTCGTTGGCATCGTCATGGTTGCCGGTGCACAGCGCCAACAGGAATCGTCGCAACGACTCCTGTTCACGGGTGACAAGTGCTGTGAATTGTTCGCGGTTCACTTCTCCAGGAATTTACCGAAAGCCTCCAGATTCTGTGCCTCAGATTCCATCTCTCGGGCGAGCATCCTCTTGCCAATGAAGAAGTTAGCCAGGAATCCCAGGCCGAGGCCCAAGATGACAAGTCCCCAAACGCCCATAAAGAAATAGTCATCTCTGTGGTAACTTGCATTCGACGTCAGCCATTCATGGTTCATATAGAATCCAGCGATGGCTAGACCCAGACCCATCATGCCGAGCATGGTGCCCCACAAGAGGCGGGAGAGCAGTCTCTCCTTAATCAGTTTCTTGTTGCCCGATGCTCCGCTGACGTTCATCTGCTTGATGAGTTTCTCAACATCGACGTTAGGGTTCTTCTCCAGAGCCGACAACAGCAGTTCGTTTTGTTTGTCGATGCGGTGCATCTTGCGCTTGGTCAGGTTATTGACTATCATGACTGGAGTGACACATCCACAGACTACGAAAATCGTGCAAGTGATAATAACATTTTCGACCATAATATATATATAGTTTTTAGGTTATACATTCGTTCGTTGTCTCGGTTCCGAAGGTGGCGCCCCGTTCGGTAGTCCGTTTCAACGTCTTTCACCTATATAACGGAGGAACTCGAAAAAAAGTGACCTCGGGGACGGAAAAAAGTAAAAAAAGGTTGATTATGTCGAAAAATGAGGCGATGGTACTGCAAATCCTCATAAATAAGGATTGTATAGAAGGCCGATTGTCAGTACCTTTGCGCCGCAAAAAAACAAATTCAGTATAATATATGAAAAAGAAAGTATTGTGTGTATGTGTATGCGCGTTGGCGGGAATGAGCACCGTTTGGGCCGGTTCCGAACTCAATCCTACGACCAGCGAGTCTTCGAGTGATTCTTTGAGTCTGTATAGCCTCGACGAGACCGTCGTGGTGAGCGAGAAGGTCAATCAGCATAATCTGGCACCTCTGTCTGCATCGGTCATCTCGGCCGGTCAGTTGAATGCCGTCAGCGTATCCGAGGTGATTCATCTTTCGGCCGTGATGCCCAACGTCTTTATTCCCGAATATGGTTCACGCCAGACCCGTCCTATCGCCATCCGAGGCGTGATGTCGAAGGTGAAAGGTACTGCCGTAGGCTATTACATCGACGGAATGCCTCGTTTCGAGGTGTCATCGTTCGACATGGATATGTTCGACGTGCGCAGCATAGAGGTTTATCGTGGTCCCCAGAGTACGTTGTATGGCCGTAACACTTTGGGTGGTCTGATCAGCGTACATACCTATTCTCCTTTCGATTATCAAGGCACACGGGCGCGCGTTACGTATGGCAACTACAATACCTATCGTGCCCAGGCGGCACATTATGGCAAGGTTGGAGAGACTTTCGGCTATAGTGTGAGTGGCTACTACGAGCATAACGACGGTTTCTTTGACAATGATAGCCTGAAGGAAAAGGCCGACCCATTGGATGTGGCCGGTGGAAAAGTGGCCTTCTACTGGCGTCCCGCCGCTGGTTGGCAGTTGCGCCTCACCTCGCAGTTGGATTATCTGGATCAAGGCGGTTACCCCTATGCGCCTTATGATGTGCAGAAAGAGACCCTGTCGCCCATCACCTACAACCGCGCCAGTGGTTACGAGCGTCTCATCAGCCATACGGGTCTGCAAGTCCGTTATGAGGGCGATGGTTGGAGTCTGAACAGTCAGACTTCCTTTGAGCATATCAACGACGACCAACACATTGATCAGGACTTTACCGCCAACGACCTCTATTATGTGACCAATGGTATCTATAATAATGTGGTGAGCGAGGAGTTGACCCTCAAATCGGAAGATGAAGGTCGCCTGCAGTGGGTGGCAGGTGTGAGCGGATTTGTGCAGCACTACAAGCAGACGCAGCGCACCGACTACATCGTACCGTCCATGAATCGTCTGAACACGACGCGCTACACGGTGCCCACCGAGAATGTGGCGCTCTTCGGTCAGGTGTCTTACAACCTGTTGGCTGGTTTGTCGGCCACCGTCGGCGCCCGTCTGGACTATGAGCACAGCCGTCAGAAATATGGCGTGAGCGTGCTGTCACATGCCACCGGCGCGGAAACAGCACAGCCTGTCAAACGTGCCCAGATGGAGGGACTGGAGTTCATCCCTAAGTTCGGTTTGCTCTATCAGTTCAACGAGCAGAATAGCCTCTTCGGCAATGTGAGCCGTGGTTATAAGGCCGGCGGATTCAACACCTCGTTCCAAGTGGATTCGGAGAAGACCTACAAGGCCGAATACAACTGGAACTACGAGGCAGGCGTGCGTCTGGCCAATGCCGACCGCACCGTGAGCGGCGACCTCACCCTCTTTTATATCGATTGGGAAGACCAACACATCTCGCGCACCATTTCGGGGGTAGGCAACATCATCTACAATGCCGGCCACTCCAACAGCAAGGGCATCGAGGCCAACCTGCGTGTCCGTCCATGGGACAATCTGTTGTTGCAAGGTAGCTATGGTTACACCTATGCACAGTTCCTCGACTACAAGAAGAGCGAGACGGTCAACTACAACGGCAAGATGACCCCATTCGTGCCACGTCACACGATGTCGGCTTTGGCTAACTACGATATCCATCCTTCGCGCGGCCTGGACCGTATCTCACTGACAGCCAACGTGACCGGCGTAGGCAAACTCTACTGGTTGGAGGACAATCAAGTCGCTCAACCCTTCTATGCGGTGCTGGGTGCCAAGGTCGCTTTGGTCAAGGGCAACTATGCCCTCGAATTGTGGGGCAAGAACCTCACCGACACCGACTACCTGAGCTATTACTTCGTGTCGCAGGGTTCGTATGCGCAGCAGGGCAAACCTATGACGATGGGTGTCACGTTGGAGGTGAAGTTTTGATGATTGATAGGTCTCTAACGGACGGAGAGCTTTTTCACTTTTCATTTTTAATTCTTCATTTTTCATATCCCTTCACTCCCTCCCTCGCCCCACCCTCGCGGTGAAGGTCGGGTATCGATTGGGTATCGATTGGGTAACGATTGACGTAAGGTTGAACCGACCGAAATCAATCACCGAATCAAGACCATATATTGACCCATATTTGACCATATAAAGAGCGCGACGGAGGGGCAGCGTGCCGTCGGAAGACTGTCCTACGACTTTTGTAACTACTGCTTATGCTTCTTTCCAAATATAACGTTTCAGTTCCTCGATATACGAGCTATCCTCCTGCCAATTATTTTGGTGGGATGGATGGCGCGGATTGGGCGCAACATATCGAGCGCTCGAACGGTCAAGGCAGTCGCCATGTGTCGTTCTATCTGCACATGCCTTATTGCCGGCGTTTGTGCCATTATTGCGGGTGCAACTCTTACCTGATGCCACAGGATGCCGAGGCGGTGCAGCAGTATGTCGAAGCAGTGCATCGTGAGATAGAACTGGTGGCAGCGCACTTGGATCGTACTCGTCCCATCAGTCAGATACACTATGGTGGAGGCAGTCCAACGGCGTTGCCCATTCCAGTGTTGCGCGAACTGAATGAGCACCTCTTGTCGCTTTTTCCCACCATCGACCAACCCGAGATTGCCATCGAGTGTCATCCGGGTTATCTCCGTCTGGCCGATTGGCAAGCCCTCTGCGAGAGTGGGTTCAACCGTTTCAGCATCGGCGTGCAGGACAGAGATGAACAAGTGCTTCAGGCGGTGGGACGAGTGCCTTCGGCCGAACCGCTCGGCGACATCATGTCCGTGCTGCGTGAAGCGGGTGCCACCGTCAATTTGGATTTCCTTTATGGTCTGCCTTACCAGACGCCCGAGTCGGTGGCGCGGAACATCGAACAGGCCATTGCCCTACGGCCCGACCGCCTGGTCACTTTCAGTTACGGACATGTGCCGTGGGTCTTCAAGCGCCAACAGGTATTGGAACGTCTTGGTCTGCCCGCTCCCGAACTCAAGCAGGAGATGGCCGACCGCGCTACCGCCTTGCTGCATGAGGCTGGGTATAAGAGCATCGGTCTGGACCATTTTGTGCTGCCCACGGACGAACTTTACTCGGCGCTCCAGCAGGGTTTGCTCTATCGCAACTTCCAAGGCTATTGCACCCGTCGCACCACGGGGCAAGTCTATGCCCTCGGCGTGACCGGCATCAGCCAGTTGCACGATGCTTATGCGCAGAATACCAAGGATATAGCAGAGTACATCGCCGAAGTTTCGGCAGGTCGTCTGCCTGTACGCAAGGGTTACTACCTCAGTCCGCAGGAGTGCATCGCCAAAGAGGTTATCGAACGGTTGATGTGCAATTACTCCCTCCGTTGGTCCGAGATAGCGGCGTCTCTGCATCTGTCTGTAGCTGACGTACTCGCCGCTTTGCACTATGATGAGGCGCAGCTTCGGGAGATGGAGGCCGACGGCATTATCACGCTCTGGTCCGATGGACTGGAGATGACCGCCGAGGGGCATCCTTACGTCCGAAATGTGTGTGCCGCCTTGGACAAACTCATGGTGCATACCGACAAGCAGTTCTCGAAGCCGCTGTGAGGTTAGTGAGTGCAGTTTAAGTCTGGCAAGTTGAAGAAGAAAAAAAAGTTATTGTTTATGTTCGACGTTATCATTATAGGAGCTGGCATTACGGGACTCACCTGTGCCTATCAGTTGCGGCGCAAGGGTCTCGACGTGTTGGTGTTGGAACAGCAAGACCGTGTGGGTGGACAGATCAACTCTGTTCGCGAGGGTGATTTTATCTTCGAGGCGGGTCCTAACACGGGAGTCGTCAAGTATCCCGAGGTGGCCGAATTGTTTGAGCAGTTGGGTGACCGCTGTACGATGGAGGTAGCTCAGGCATCGAGCAAGTGCCGTCTCATCTGGAAGGGCGACCGTTTCCACCCCCTTCCTTCAGGTCTGGGCAGTGCCATAGCTACTCCGCTGTTCCGTTGGCACGACAAGTTTCGCATCTTGGGTGAACCCTGGCGTAAGCGGGGAACGGATCCGAACGAGAGTGTCGGCAGTTTGGCGCAGCGGCGTCTGGGTAAGTCATTTGTTGATTATGCCGTCGATCCGTTCCTCTCGGGGGTGTATGCTGGCGACCCTTACCAGTTGCCTACGCGTTGGGCGCTTCCCAAACTCTATGCCTTGGAACAGGAGCATGGTTCCTTTGTGCGCGGCAGTCTGGCCAAAGCGCGCCAACCCAAGAGTGAACGTGACCGTAAGGCCACCAAAAAGGTCTTTTCGGCGCGTGGAGGTTTCTCGACTTTGGTGCATGCCTTGGCCGATGAGATTGGTCGAGACCGTCTTATCACCTCGGCACACCAGATTCAGGTGCAGCCCGATGGCCAAGGACATTGGACCATCACTTACCAGTCGCCAACAGGTGGCGTGACCCTCCAGGCGGCACACGTTGTGACCACTTGCGGCGCTTACTCCCTGCCCGACCTGTTGCCCTTTGTGGAGGAGGATGTGATGGCCGACCTCAGTCATCTCTATTACGCCCCCGTTGTTCAGGTAGGCGTAGGCATTCAGGATGGCGGTGGAGTGCAGTGGCGCGCCTTCGGAGGACTGGTTCCCTCGCGCGAGAATCGTGACATGTTGGGCATCCTTTTTCCCTCGGCTTGCTTCACAGGACGCGCTCCCGAACGCGGTGCCGCTATGGCTTATTTCGTGGGTGGAACACGTCATCCCGAGTATCTGGATTGGAGCGATGCTCAGTTGCAGGAGATGGTCAACCGTTCGTTGCACGAGATGCTTGGTTATCCTGCCGACAAGGTGGCAGACGCTATCCGCATCTTCCGCCATCCGCGTGCTATTCCTCAGTATGACACACACACGCCTGCCCGACTGGCTGCCATCGAACGTGTGCAACAACAATATCCTACGCTCACCATTGCTGGAAACCTCCGAGACGGCATCGGCATCGGTGACCGCATCAAGCAAGGTATGTCGGAGGCGGAAAAGTTAGACCGCAGTCTCTAAACGGGTCAGTAAGTCGTTTCTGATGTTTTCACGTTCAATGACTTACGTTACTAAAAGACCTGTTAGCAAGGTGTGTCGCCTCCCCTTCATTCTACTTTACTCTTTACCCTTTACTCTCTACTCTTTCTAACCGTCCATGCGCAAGAATCTTTTGACATTTTTCTGTCTCTATTTGGCACAATCGTTGCCCATGACGTTCTTCTCTACAGCATTGCAGGTGACCATGCGTCAGGCCTCATTTTCGCTGTCGGCTATTGCGATGTTGCAGGTCATCAAGTTACCTTGGGTGCTCAAGTTCCTTTGGTCACCTTGGGTCGATAAAAAGTGCGACACTTTGCAAGGCTTTCGCCGTTGCATATTCTATAGTGAAGGAGTCTATGCCCTCCTTATCCTGTTGGTGGGATTGCTCGACTTGCAGTTGCATTTCCCGTTGGTGATTGGGTTGATTTTCATCTCGTTTGTCGCCTCAGCCACACAAGATATTGCTACCGATGCCTTGGCTGTACTTTCTTTCGGACATAAGGAGAAGGGATTGGTCAACAGCATGCAGTCGTTGGGTAGTTTCTGTGCCACGTTGTTGGGCAGTGGTGTGTTGCTCGCTTTGTTGCAACGTTTTGGGTGGAACCGTTTGTTACCCTGCTTGGCCCTATTTGTAGTGGTGGCACTCGTGCCGCTCTACCGGAACCGTACGTTGAACATTGCTGCCAAACAGAATGCCGAACCCGTTCGCTGGACCGCTATCGTCAGTTTCTTTGCCCGCCGTGAGATTTGGCCACAGATAGGGTTCTTGGCATTGTGTTATGCTGGGCTGATTGGCATCCTCTCGATGATACGGCCTTGGTTGGTCGATCTGGGATATAGCATGGAGCAGATTGGTATGCTGAGTGGTGTGGCAGGGTCGGCGGCGGCCTGCGTTGCTTCGCTGTTGAGTGGTCGATTTATTGTGCACCGCAGTCGTAGGGCAGGGCGCATCCTCTTTGCTGCCGTATCGAGTTGCACCGCCCTCTATTTCGTCTTGGTACATCTCTTGGGTTCGACACCCGTGCTGGTTTATCCTGCCGTCGTGATGCTGTGGTTCAGCTATGGATTGAGTACCGTCGTGGTCTATACCTCGGCGATGGATCATGTCCGCCCCGGACTGGAAGGAACGGATTTCACCATGCAGACGGTCGTCACCCACTTGAGTGGCATCCTCGTCGCTGTACTTTGTGGACGGGTAGCCGATGCCTGGGGATATGGCGTTCTCTTTGCCTGTTGTGCAGCGCTCACGTTGGTTACATTGGTATATAATCTCCGCAAAAAGATATAAAAGAGTGGGGTTGACTCCCATTCTTCCACTTTCTCTCATGCTGACCTGTCGTACATTCCAGAAATAGGAGATGTGCGGCGGGTCAGTACCTCTAGTGCTGTTTTGGTGCTCTTTCTGGTGGTTTCCTGCCTTGATGTTTCGCAGTCAAAGGTTTTTGTATCATTTTTGTTTTGCTGTTTGTCGGAAAAGCCGTACCTTTGCCCCTGTTTAGTCCGAGGATGCACTTCGGAGAATGAAAAACAAGCCCACAGAAGAATCTCTCCCTCCCGGGATGGGCTATTTGGGCAACTATACATTACTGGAATGAAGCACATTTTACCCTTATTATTTTGCAGTGCATTGGCGCTGCCTACCCTCCAAGCACAGACTTCGCCCAACGGCAAAGTGCAGGTGACGTTTCATGATGGCGCCTTGACCGTGTCCTGCCTCCATGCCGGGCAGCGGCAACAGGTGATGTCGCTCCCCGTCGCCCTCTCGACCGACAAGGCGCTGACCACCGAAGCGGGCGAAGTGAAATACGATATGCTGACCGGCAAGCGCAGTCATTGTTCCAATGCCTACACGCAATGCACCTATCAGTTGACCGACGGACACACCCTGCAGGTGAGAGCTTACAACGATGGTGTGACATGGACCAGCAACAACACGTCGTCGCCCGGCTTGCAGCAGGATCGTCCCCATCTGGTCGATTTCACCACGGCACAGAACGACTGGCTGATGCACTGGGCCGACAGTTACGAAGGTTTCTTTCCCAAGAACAGTAACCACAAGGAGGGTGAGCACTTGGGTTATCCGGCCTTGTTCGAATACAAGGATGGTCTGTTTGCCCTCTTGACGGAGTCGAACGTCGATAGCCTGGATGCTGCTTCCAGTTTCTTCCGCTCGGCACGCGAGGGTATCTTCGAGGTGAAGGCCGACGGCGAAGGTGGTCATGCCGACCAGACCTTAATCCTGGGTTCATTGGCCGAGGTGGTGGCATCGACCCTGGTGACCGACAACTCGCTGCCCTGCCGACTGGACGAGACCGCTTGGATTGAGCCGGGCGTCGCCTCGTGGGTCTATTGGGCCTACAATCATGGTTCGAAGGACTATAATATCATCAAGAAATATATCGACATGGCAGTGGCATTGAACCTGCCTTACGTCTTGATTGATGCCGAATGGGACGAGGCTGCCCCGATGGAGTACAAAGGGGAGAAGATGCCGATGGTCGAAGCGGCGGTGCGCTATGCCATCGATAATGGCATCAAACCCATGATTTGGTACAACAGCAGCGTGGGTTGGGTGAATGGCGCGCCGGGTCCGAAGTTCCGATTGAACAAACCAGAGGACCGCGAGCGTGAGTTCGCCTGGTGTGAGAAGATTGGCGTGAAGGGTGTCAAGATTGATTTCTTCTCGGGCGACAACAACCGGAACATGCGTTATATGATAGAACTTCTGGAGAGTGCCGCCAAGCATCATCTGTTGGTCAACTTCCACGGTGCCACTATTCCTCGTGGTTGGCAAAGGACCTACCCGAACCTGGTCAGTACGGAGGGTGTGTATGGTGCCGAGTGGTACAACAACGTACCCACCTTCACCAAACGGGCAGCGGCGCACAACGCCACGTTACCTTTCACGCGCAACGTCGTCGGTTCGATGGACTATACCCCTTGCGCTTTCACCGACAGCCAACATCCACACATCACAACGCATGCCCACGAGTTGGCATTGACCGTTCTCTTCGAGTCGGGCATCCAGCACTTGGCCGATCGTCCTGAGAGTTTTCTGGCCCAACCGGAGGCGGTCAAGAACTTCCTTTCGGAGTTGCCGACCGCGTGGGACGAGACCCGCCTCCTGGAGGGTTACCCGGGTCAGAACGTCGTCATCGCGCGTCGAAAAGGTGAACGTTGGTTCATTGCCGGCATCAACGGCACGGATGGAGAGATGACCTTCGACCTCCCGAAGTACCTGAAGATGTTGTCCATCAAGAAGAAACAACTTACGGTCTTCCTGGACGGCAAGAGTGCCAAATCGCCTTGGGAGTTCCGCTCGTCGGGCAAGAAAGGTAAACTCTCGCCTGTCACCGTGCCTGCTCGCGGTGGATTCGTGATTGCGGAGTAAAACTACGACACCACGCCCCCCTCCCGACTTGTCCCTCGGCTAAAGCCTCGTCTTCTCGCTGAACGATTATCAATCGTTCTTTTCGCTGCGAGGACCCCGAGGGGAGGGGTTTGTTCCTCCTTACCGCTGCGAGGACCTTGAGGAGAGGAGATTATCCTTCTTAATCGTTGTAAGAACATCGGGGGGAGGCGGTTGTTGAGCATGATGGGGTTAATGGGGTTGTTTATTGCATCAACAAACTACTTTACACATTACTCTTTACACTCTACTCTTTGTATTTTTTATTCTCCCTCCCTCTTAGGGTGGGTTGGGGAGAGTCCTTAATTATATAAATAATGAAACGTATTCTTCTTTTGGCTGCCTGTTGTGCAGTGCTCCTGTCGGTCAAGGCACAGGAGGTTTCTAATTTCTATGAGAAAAACAAGGTGTTGAACTATTCGGAGGGTGAACCTGCTCCAGGCATCATTCCTCAGCCGGAGAAGTTCGACCCGAACTTCCACATTTACCTCTGCTTCGGACAGTCGAACATGGA
>JAEEGF010890422.1_pt1 | contig 10788 bp, 6 predicted proteins | sample 9134171 | NCBI WGS metagenome assembly JAEEGF01 (sample SAMN16246542, study PRJNA631951) | gut metagenome | biome: gut microbiome; feature: rumen; material: AP-attached | host: Bos | place: Iran: Karaj | collected 2018-10 | reverse complement strand
CTTAGGCGCCGAGATCATCGGCTATGTCACCCAGGAAAAGGGCGTCGGCACCCACAAGGTCAACTGCAAGAACATTCTTAACATCATAAAGAACCGCGGCAACTCCGATAAGGACGAGCAGAAGTACCAGCGCCTCGTCGCCGTAAGGTGGCTCTCAAAGGCGAAGTTCTCGAGCTACGATGTCCAGCTCGTTGTCGTCGCTATGGACCGCAACGGCCTTCTTATCGACGTGCTCGACAAGATCAACGAAGAGAAGATCAACATCGTCAAGCTCAACACCGTCGTAGACGGCCCCGAAGCAAGGATCTTCGTTACGATCAACATCTCGGGCCGCGAGCAGCTCGACCGCACCTGCGATCGCATCATGCGCGTCAAGGACGTAGTTGACGTTATAAGAAACTAATCCGGATAAAGCAGTTTTTTAGCACCTACCGACAAATTACGGTTTTCCCGCATTTTTGTCGGTAGTTTTTTCATTATTTTGGACTTCGAAAAGCAAAACCTACAGACATTTTTCGCAATCATCCGGATTTAGTCTGTAGGTTTCTAATTAATTACCCTCTAAAACGTAAAAACCTACCGACAAATAACGGCTTTCTCACGTTTTTGTCGGTAGGTCTGTAAACAGCAAGCTTTATGTTATTACTTATCCCCGTAATACTCATCGTCATCGTATCCGCCGACGTAGCTGATGTTGAATATTATCATCGGGCGGCGGCCGGACTTGGAGTAGACGAAGTTCTTGATCTGCTCTCTGAAGTTGCGCTTCTGGAGGAAGGCTTCGACGCTGCCGGCCTTGTTGCTGGCCTGCTTCAAGAGGTCGTCGACCTTGTCGGAGATGAGCTCGTAGAGGACATCCTGATTCTCGTCTTCGTCGAAGCATCCGATGGAATTGACGGCAGGGGAGCAGGCGAGGTCGCCGGACTCCTCATCGACCGTTATGGCAATCGCAAGGCAGCCGTCCTCGCTCAAATGGATTCTGTCGGTAAGGACTCTGTCGTCGGCGTCGACCGTGCCGGTGCCGTCGATCAGGACGGGCGATGCGGGAACGTGGTCTGTGATCTTTGCTTCGTCAGCGGTGAGCTCCAATACAGCGCCGTTCTCGAGAATGCAGATGTTCTCTTCATTCATGCCGAGGCTCTCGGCCATTTCCTTGTGGAGGCAGAGCATGCGGTATTCGCCGTGAACCGGGATGAAGAACTGCGGCTTGATCAGTGTGTGGAGCATCATGAGCTCGTCGCGGTATGCGTGGCCTGAGACGTGGACGTCGGCAAGTGACTGGTAGATGACGTGCGCGCCTTTCTTGTAGAGCTCGTTGATGACTCTGTAGATCGGCTTCTCGTTGCCTGGGATGGGGTCAGCGGAAATGATGACCGTGTCACCCTTTGTGATGTCGACTGAACGGTGTGAAGAATAGGCCATACGTGTGAGCGCGCTCATCGGCTCAGCCTGCGAACCGGTCGTCAGGACGACGATCTTGTTGTCGGGATAGTTGTCGATCGCATCGATGTCGATCAGCGTGTCGGGCTTGATGTCGATGTAGCCGAGCTGGTTCGCGATGTTGAAGACCTGGACCATCGAGCGGCCGGAGAGGCAGACGTGGCGGCCGTATTTCTCGGCGGCGGTAATGATCTGCTGCATGCGGTGGACGTGCGATGAGAAGGTTGCAACGATTATGCGGCCTTCAGCCTTACGGAAGAGGGAGGAGAATGCTTCGCCGACATGCTTTTCGGAGGGCGAAAAACCGTCGATCTCGACATTCGTGGATTCACACATGAACATCAGGACGCCTTCTTTGCCGAGCTCACCCAGACGCTGGAGGTTGATGGTCTTGCCGTTGATCGGCGTGTAGTCGATCTTGAAGTCGCCGGAATGGACGATCCTGCCGACGGGCGTGTTGATGCAGAGCGCATAGGAGTCCGCGATCGAGTGGTTGACTCTGATGAATTCGACCGAGAATGAGTTGCCGAAGCGGATGATGTCGCCGTTCTTGCAGGTAGAGAGTTTTAAGCCTTCCATGGGCACATTCTTGTCCTGGAGCTTAAGCTTGATGAGTTCGATCGCCATCGTGCCTCCGAAAACAGGGCACTTGAACTCTCTTAAGAAGTAGGGGAGAGCGCCGATGTGGTCCTCGTGGCCGTGGGTGATAACGATGCCCCTGAGCTTTTCGTGATTGCGCCTGATGTATGTGAAATCAGGGATCACGCAGTCGACGCCCGGCATGTTCTCTTCGGGGAAGCTCATGCCGCAGTCAACGATGATGATGTCGTTGTTGTATTCGAACGCGGTCATGTTCTTGCCGATCTCGCCGATACCGCCTAACGGTATGATCTTTACGGGATTCGTGTTCTTGTACTTGGGGTCTTTGTAGCTGTGTCTTTTCGAATTACTGCTCATAATTGTTCCTTCTATAAAATACAAATACTTTCCGCATGTCTCACGAAAAGTATTTGGAATAATCTCTGTTTATTTGACGTAAACGTTGCGGTAGCAGGTAGAGTGATTGCCTGTCTCACCGTCTTCAGCGTAGATGTCTATGATGTAGCCCTTGACCGCGCCGCCCTTATCTTCAACAGTATAATAGCCGTCGCCGCCCAGAGGGTCGTTCTCGATGTAGATTACGGTTCCCTTAGGATAGATGGACCAGTCTGCTGCTACTGTGCGGCCTTCGGTGCAGGTCGTGCCGGATGCGGTTGACTTGCTGTAAGAGCCGTCCTTCAGCTTCTGAGGTCCGTAGAATGTGATCTTGCATCTTACGCCTTCGCCGTTGGGCTTGGGTGCAGGAGTGTTGGTAGCCTTAGGCTTGGGTGTTGCAGTTGCTGATGCCTTCTTGGGCACCGGTGTATTTGTTGCCTTCGGCTTGGGCTTAGGAGTTGCCGTAGCCTTGGGCTTCTCGCCTGTTGTAAGAGACTTCTTTACATAGTTGCTGTTAGCTGTCTTGTACCAGCCGTTGGAAGTCTCGGCGACAACGTCGATAGCGTCGCCTGAATAAACCTGCTTGACCTTGGCGTAATCGGTGCCGGGGCCTTTTCTTACGTTGACGGTCGTTGTGGCGTAAACGGTCTTGTAGACTTCGGATTCGGTGACCTTCTCCTTTGTTGTCTCAGCCGTGGTAGCCTTTGTAGTCTCTTTGGTCGTCTCCTTAGTCGTTTCCTTGGTTGTTGCAGTTGTGGATTCCGATGTGGATTCACTTGCGGAAGAGGAAGCCGATGTCTCGGAGGAACCTTCAGATGTGGAAGTCTCTGATGACTCAGAAGAACCGGATGATCCGGAGGGGTCTGATGATTCAGATGAGGAAGAGGAAGATGAAGCATCTCCGCTTGCGGAAGGATCGGTAATGTCTGTCTGGTCCGGATTATCGGGATCGTAGCCTTCAGGATAGGAAACTACCGTAACCGTTACCTCAGTCTCGGCCGCCTTTGCAGCCTCAGCAGAACGGTCGATGGCCGAATCCACGGCAAACGTAGCCGTTGCACAGAGTGATACTACTATGCAGCAGTTAACGGCTGAGATGACCTTAGCGCGCGTAATATTATAGAATTCCTTTACTCCAACCAGCTTCAAAACCTGTTTGCTCCTCTTTTTGTTGACGCCCTGCGTGAGGGCATAATTACAACATTATTATATCATAACGGTTATGTTGGCTATCCCGTGGCGAAAAAAGGGCATTTTTGTAAGTTTATTCCCGTAATTCCCCTATTTGCCCTTTACCGCAAAAGTGATTTTGAGTAAAGCGTTTTTTGAAATTTGTCAATGGATTGTCACATCTATGCAAGGTATGTAATTTTTTATCCGTCTATAATCTAAATCACCAACACGGGAGATTAACAGAGGGGGTGAGAGCAATGTCGTTGGGACGCGTACGCAAACCGGCCAGGAGAGCCAGCTACGGTACAACAGAGCACGATGTAGAGAAGAAGCGTGCCAAGATCCTGATAATATGTGCTCTGATCCTACTTCTCTGCGGCATCCTTGATGTCATCTTCCTTGTCGGAATACTTGATTTATAAGCCTTTTCGAGCTGTCTCCAATGTGAGGCAGCTTTATTTTTTCGAGGCCCCCTCTCGAAAAAAATATAGCTGAATACAGACTTGCCGGTGTAAATCCAGTGCATATTTACACAGTTTTACGCACTGAATTTACACTGAATGGTGACATCGAAAATCGGAGAATCGTTACCAAAATGTTGATTCCGTTTTGGCGAATGTGCGCCCCGGATCATTCTCAGTTGTGAATGAAAATACAGAAGCTTATCAAACCACAAAAAAGCATTCCCTGAAGGAAATTGCAAAAAGCACCCCTCTCGTATATACTTACTCCCGTAATATTATTAATAATATAGGGAGCAGAATATGAGAGTTTCCGAACTTTTTTTGGCTACACAGAGAGAAATACCTGCAGATGCAGAGATTCCTTCACACAGACTGATGCTTAGGGCGGGACTTATCCGCAAGATGGCATCCGGAGTTTATTCCTTCATGCCGATGGGCTACCGCACATACAGAAAGGTTGAGGCGGTCATCAGGGAAGAGATGGACAAGGCAGGAGCACAGGAGCTCATCATGCCGGCGCTTCTTCCTGCTGAGGCATATCAGGGTTCAGGCAGATGGGAGAAGTTCGGCCCTGAGATGTTCAGACTTACTGACCGTGGCGGCAGATCTTTCTGCTTAGGCCCTACACACGAGGAGCCTTTCACGGAGGCTGTCAGGGATTCGATCAGATCCTACAAGCAGCTCCCTGTAACTCTTTATCAGATCCAGCACAAGTACAGAGACGAGAAGCGCCCGAGATTCGGCGTTATCCGTGCACGTGAGTTCGTTATGAAGGATGCTTATTCTTTCGACGTTGACGAGGCAGGTCTCGATATCTCTTACAAGAAGATGTACGACGCTTACAGAGCGATTTTCGACAGACTCGGACTTGATTACACGATCGTTGATGCTGACTCAGGCGCAATGGGCGGCTCCGGTTCACAGGAGTTCATGGTCAAGAGCGAAGTCGGTGAGGATGCTATCTGCTTCTGCGATGAGTGCGGCTATGCAGCTAACGAAGAGAAGGCAGGCTGGACAAGAGGCGCAGCTGATACAGCGGCTGAACTTGAGATCGAGAAGATCCACACACCTGACGTTAAGACAATTGAAGAGCTCTGCGGTTACCTGAACTGCGGACCTGATGCTTTCGTTAAGACGATCCTCTATAACATTGACGGCAAGTTCGTTGCCGCTATGTGCAGAGGCGACCGTGATATCAATGAGACTAAGCTCGGCAACCTCTACGATGCAACGGAGATGGAGCTCGCAGCATTTGCCGATGTTGAGATGATCACAGGCGCTAAGGTCGGTTTTGCAGGCCCTGTAGGTCTTAAGCAGAAGATCGACATCGTAGTTGACCCTGAAGTTACAGGAATGAAGAACTTCGTAGTCGGCGCCTGCGAGACAGACTATCACTTCAAGAACGTTAATATCGGAAGAGATTTCGAAGCTGATAAGGTTGCTGACATCACAAATGCCAAGCCCGGCGATATCTGCCCCAAGTGCGGCAAGGGTAAGCTCGGTATGGCAAGAGGCGTTGAGGTCGGACACATCTTCAAGCTCGGCACAAAGTATTCTGATGCTCTGGGCTGCGTATATCTTGATAACAACGGCAAGGAACACAGCATGGTAATGGGATGCTACGGCATCGGTGTATCGAGAGTTCTTGCTGCGATCATCGAGCAGTATCACGATGACGACGGAATCATCTGGCCTACGATCGTTGCTCCTTACAAGATCATCGTTGTTCCTACAAAGGCAAACGACGAGGAGCTCATGACAGTTGCAAACAAGATCTACGACGAGCTTACAGCATCAGGCTGTGAAGTTCTTATCGACGATCGAAATGAGCGTCCGGGCGTTAAGTTCAAGGATGCTGACCTCCTCGGAATCCCGCTCCGTATCACTGTCGGAAGAAGAGCAGGTGAGGGTATCGTTGAAGTTAAGAGAAGAGATTCTGCAGACACTTCTGAGATCACTGTTGACGAAGCAATCAAACTCGCAAAGGAGCTTTGATCATGTTTCACAGGGTAATCTTATCGTTAGTGCTCTGCACTGCTATTACCCTTGGTTCTTTTCCCGCGGTGGAAATGAAGGAAAACTTTGCGCCTGCAGCATTTGATTCTTACGGCATAACATTAGTTGATGGTGGAACATTAAATATGCGCCTGCTCAGCGGGCGCATTATTTTTGATTCAAGCAAGAATCAGAAATACTATGTCACGCTCTCGAAAACCAAGAATAAGAGGCTCGTGAAGACCTTTACCGTTGGCGGAGACACCTTTGATGTCGAAGTCGCAAACCTTATGGATGATAACGTTCTCTACGACATCACCATCGCTTACGATGCTTACGGAATGAGAGTAAACAACGGTGACAACCTGATCTTCAAGCGCGGAAACAACGTGTTTTTCTGGCATTCTGACAACTACGAATATAACCTTGAGACATGCAAGGAACTCTGGACCGACGAGCAGTCTTTGAGAGAATGCCTCGAGCCCCAGAACGATATCGAATGCGACGATCCCGTCCTTATCGGCTATTCCAACCGCATATGCGAAGGTGCAGCTGACGACTGGGAGAAGGTATTCCGCATCTATAAGTTCATCTCGAGCGAGATGGCTTACGATAAGAAAACGGCAGACGATTATGCTGCCGGATCCCAGGACAGCGCAGTGGATGTCATAAGGAGCGGCAAGTCTATATGCGAAGGCTTTTCGAATGCTTTTGCGGCACTTTGCAGAGCACAGGGGATCCCTGCGGTTGTTGAGTTCGGAATAGGCTTCTCGGATTATAAAGAGATTACTACCAGAGAGACTTCTGTTTACGATTATGCAGACCACGCGTGGGCTGCGGTCTTTCTCGGAGGCAAGTGGCATTTTGTCGATCCCACTTACGATATGTCGAGGATCTACTATGGTTCCAATGATGTAAGGGTTTACGATGAGTCGACGAGGTTCTATCTGCTTCCGCTCGAATCTTTTTCGAACGATCACAAGATCTACGATGCGGACACGAGGCACGGGATCCCCACGGCTGGTTACTGCGGCTATGGCACAAAGAATGCCACGTTCGAGATCACCAGGGACGGCGTCTGCCATATAAGCGGATTCGGCACGATCAAGATGCCGGCAGGCGTTACGGGCTTCAGCAAAGTGGTTTTCGAAGAGGGAAGTGAGATAACGGGGCTTGCGGATTACTGCTTCAGTGACAACGACCTTCTGACGACGGTAAAGCTTCCTGACACCGTTACTGAGATCGGAGATTATGCTTTCGCGACGTGCGAAGACCTGCAGTATGTTTATATTCCTTCCGGCGTGGAAAGCATCGGTTACAGGGCCTTTTACGGGTGCGACGAGCTGAGTTATGTCAGCATTCCGCAGATGATCAAGTCAATAGGGCAGGAGGCTTTTGAATCGTGCCCCAGGCTTTATATCGTTGTCCCGCATTTTAAGTCGGGCTTTTCCGACAAGTACAAGACACAGCCGATGTACGTTAAATACAGAACGTGATATAGCGGATAAGAGATAAGGGAGAGAGTTATGGCTTATATTGAGTTCAGAGATGTCAGGAAGATCTACAAGACAGGTTCGGTAAATGTTACCGCGCTTGACGGATGCGACTTCTTTATCGAAAAGGGCGAGCTCTGCGTTATCGTCGGCCAGTCCGGCGCCGGCAAGACCACGCTCCTTAATATCCTCGGCGGAATGGACAGACTTACTTCAGGCGAGGTTTTCTTAGACGGCAATGAGATATCCAAGCTCAATTCCAACGAGCTCGCATTGTTCAGAAGACAGAATGTCGGATTCGTTTTCCAGTTCTATAACCTGATCCCGAACCTTACCGCATATGAGAATGTCGAGATGGCGGCGCAGCTCGTAAAAGATCCGATCAGCTGCGATCTTCTCATGAATGAAGTAGGCCTTGCAGAACGCAAGAACAACTTCCCGGCACAGCTCTCAGGCGGCGAACAGCAGAGAGTTGCGATCGCAAGAGCGATTGCAAAGAACCCCAAGCTCCTTTTGTGCGACGAGCCGACGGGCGCTCTGGACTATCAGACAGGTAAAGCAATCTTAAAGCTCCTGCAGTCACTCAGCACCGAGAAGGGCATGACCGTCGTAATAATCACGCACAACTCCGCGCTTACCGCTATGGCCGACAGGGTCATTAAGGTCAAGAATGGCAAGATCACGAGCAACATCATTAACGAGAACCCTGTAAACGTAGAAAAGATCGAATGGTAATGAAGCCTTACGCTAAAACGATCCTAAGATCGATAAGAATGACACTGCCGAGGTTCCTTGCGATCTTCGCGATAATCGCGTTGGGTGTGGGATTTTTCGCTGGCCTCAAGGTAACCACACCGTCATTTGTCAGGACGGCTGATGTTTATGCCAAAGAGTATTCAATGTTCGACTTCAAGTTCTTGTCGACCATAGGATTTGAGCAGGCAGACATCGATGAGATCGCAAAGCGCACAACTTGCGTCGTTGAAGGCTCTTACACGGCTGACTGCGCGGCATTCCTGGGTGAGACAGAGAGCGCCGACACCGTCCGTTTCTTATCCATTACCAACAATGTAAACAAGTTAAAGCTCGAGAGCGGCAGGCTGCCCGAAAAGCCCGACGAGATCGTCATCGACGGCTACAAGGCATCGCCCGCGCGCATCGGCGATAAGCTCGTCATTGCAGACGAGACGAGCGAGAGCGCGAAAGAGATGTTCAGGTATAAAGAATACACGGTCGTCGGAACCGCAAGAACGCCCGTATACATGAACTTCCAGCGCGGCACATCCGATGAGGGCTCCGGCACCATCTCGTATTATGTCTGCGCGCTCCCCGGAGCATTCGATTCAGAGTATTTCACTGAAGCTTACCTTTACGCAAACACAGGCCTTTATATCTACTCTGATGAGTATAAGGACTGGGCAAAGACCGCTGAGGACCAGTACGGCGACATCGTTGAAGATGTAATAAATAAGCGTTTCGAGAGGCTCCTTAAGGATGAATACCAGAAGCTCTACGACGGCTTTGATGAATTCAACGAAGAGATCGGCGATGCGTGGGACGAGATCGAAGACGGTCAGAAGGAATTGGACGACGGCAAAAAGGAACTCGAAGACGCCCAGAAAGAGATAAAAGATAACCGCAAAAAGCTTGCCGATGCCAAGAAGACCTTGGACAGCACTTCCAAAAAACTTAAGGATGCGAACAAGGAACTCACATCCGCAAAGGTCCTGCTCAACGCCGGCAAATCCCAGCTCGACAAGGGCAAGAAGGAACTGGACGGCTACAAGTCCCAGATAGACACCGCGCAGAAAGCCATAGATGACGCGAGGGAGCAGCTTTCCACTGCAAGAAAGCAGACCGCAGACGGAATAGCAGAACTCAGGAAGGCGATCCCTGCTCTTGAATCACAGATAGCCTCTATTGAAGCCGGGATCGCAAATTATCAGGAAAGCCTTAATAACGAGACCGATCCGGACGAGATCGCGAGACTTCAGGAGCTCATCAATGCCCAAAAAGAGAAGAAGAACGGGCTTGAGAAAACCCTCAATGAGTCAAGGAAAAAGCTCAAAGATCTGGAGGAGCTCCAGGGCACTTTTGACGGCAAGGAAGCCCAGATAAATGAGCAGCAGGAACAGCTCAATGCACAGGTATCCGTCTACAACGACAGCCTTGCCAAGTATGAGACCGAGAAAGCAAAGTACGACAAGAGCCTTGAGCAGTACAACAAAGGCAAGTCAGAGTACGATGATGGCCTGAAGAAATACAACGACGGCCTAAAGAAATATAAGGACGGCGTTAAGAAATTAGATGACGCGCAGAAGAAAGTCGATGATGGCTGGAAAGAATACCACGACGGTGTTTTCGAACTCTGGAGAGGGTATTCCGAATTCTCCTATGCAGCCGACACGACATTCAGATCAGAGCTTGTCTACGGCTACGTGCTGCTCGATTCCATTGATCCGCCGGACACATACACACTGGGACGCGACAAGAACACCGGATATGTCTGCTTTGACAACGACTCCAAGATCGTTGACGGTATCGCTGCGGTATTCCCGATATTCTTTTTCGCGATCGCCGCACTCGTATGCTCAACAACGATGAGCAGAATGGTAAGCGACGAGCGTGGCATAATCGGCACGATGAGGGCTCTGGGCTTCTCTGACACCGCGATCATAATGAAATACGCGATCTACGCGGGCTCTGCTTCCGTGTTCGGAGGCGTGCTCGGATTCATGGGCGGCACCAAACTCTTCCCGGCGGTTATCTGGGAAGTCTATGCGATGATGTACGGTTTTACAACGCTCGAATTCGCAACGAGCGTTCCGCTCTTCATCCTGTCACTCGGCGTCGCGCTCCTCTGCACGGTCGGCGTATCTGTCGTAACCGCAATGTCTGCTCTGACCGGCATGCCCGCTGAGCTCATAAGACCTAAGGCGCCGCTGCCCGGCAAGCGCATTCTTCTTGAGCGCATCGGCTTTATCTGGACCAGTATGAAATTCCTCCACAAAGTCTCCGCGCGCAATGTCTTCCGCTTCAAAAAGAGAATGTGGATGATGATCGTCGGCATCGCCGGCTGCACCGCGCTGCTGCTTACCGCATTCGGCCTCTACGATTCGATCTGCAACGTCGTAAACATCCAGTACGACGACATCATGAAATACGATCTCCAGGTCATGTTCGACGACAAGTACAGGCAGTATGAGATCGAAGACGCCGCAGCTGCTGCAAGTTCTTACAGTGCGAGC
>JAEEGF012472116.1_pt1 | contig 10789 bp, 11 predicted proteins | sample 9134171 | NCBI WGS metagenome assembly JAEEGF01 (sample SAMN16246542, study PRJNA631951) | gut metagenome | biome: gut microbiome; feature: rumen; material: AP-attached | host: Bos | place: Iran: Karaj | collected 2018-10 | reverse complement strand
GTGGGCGGTGTTGTGGTGTTCCTGCCCAACATCCTCATCCTGTTCTTCTTCATCTCACTGATGGAAGACACCGGCTACATGGCGAGAGCGGCGTTCCTCATGGACAAGATAATGCACAAAATCGGTCTGCACGGCAAGTCGTTCATTCCGCTTATTATGGGATTCGGATGCAATGTGCCAGCCGTTATGGCGACAAGGACGCTCGAGAACCGCAGCGACCGCCTGCTCACCATGCTCATCATACCGTTCATGTCGTGCTCAGCCAGACTGCCACTCTATCTGCTGCTCATAGCCGCCATATTCCCAAGCAATCAGGGACTTATGCTGTTTGTCGTATATCTGGCAGGCATGCTGATGGCTGTGGTTATGGCAAAGATATTCAGCAAGACACTGTTCAGAAAGAAGGAAGTGCCATTCGTCATGGAGCTGCCGCCTTACAGAATACCGACAGCCAAAAGCACATTGATACACATGTGGGAGAAAGGCAAGCAGTATCTCAAGAAGATGGGAACCGTAATTCTGACCGCCTCCATCATCATCTGGGCACTGGGCTACTTCCCACGCGACACAGAGTACAGCCAGGACTATGACGCGATAATAGCGCAGGCCGAAGCCAACGGCGACGACGAAACTGCGGCGCAAGCAGCAGTCGACAAGGAAGCTGAACGACAGGAAGCGTCTTACATAGGAAGAATCGGCCACGCTATCGAGCCTATAATCAAGCCGTTAGGATTCGACTGGAAAATCGGTGTCAGCCTCTTCTCCGGCATGGCAGCCAAGGAGATTGTCGTCAGCACCATGGGCATACTCTATCAAGCCGACGAGGAGGCGGACGAGAATTCCGTATCATTGCAGAAGAAACTCCAGCAGCAGACCTACGTTCACGGTCCTAAGGCAGGAGAGAAAGTCTTCACGCCGCTTGTGGCTCTGACACTGATGATTTTCGTTCTGATATACTTCCCTTGCATAGCCACAATCGTAGCTATAGCCAAGGAGTCAAGATGGAAATGGGCGATTTTCGTGATGGTTTACACCACTCTTTTAGCTTATTTAGTATCTTTGGCGGTGTACCAGATCGGAAGCCTTATTATATGAGACGCAATGTTTTAAGAAAAAGCATAATAGCCGCTTTGTTTTTCGTCGCATTTGCATCCGCATTTGCGGCGAAAACGTATATATCAGAAGCCAAACTCAGCACTCTGTACACGATAGACGGCTCTCACGTCATAAAGACAATGAACCATCAGGACCTCGACCTGTATTTAGACAGTGTGAGAATCGCCGGTGTCAAGGCCATAGACATGTGCGCCCTGCTGAATAACAACGACGAGAACTACTATCACGACAAGGCTTTGCGCAACGGCAACCTTGTAGCGCCGCTGACAACCAACGGCAGCGCCTTCGCCGACGCCGTTCAGTACGACTATTGGGACAACATCGTGTATGTCGTGAGAGAATGCTGGAAAAGAGGCATTTACGTCAAAATCAGTCCATTAGGACCGGACATCTACAACAACGTCCAGCCAAACAAAGGCATGGTCAGAATTTACATCAATCTGCTGTGCCGATTATTGGAGAAAGAAGTCAACATCGTTTGGCGCATAAACCAGAGCATCATGGGGCCTCAAGCCGCAGAACTGTCCGAAGAAATGGTCAGCGCGATAAAGGTCCACAACAAAAAGCAGCTGATAGTCTTCGAATAAATTTGCTGCCTCTGCCCTTTTTAATATCTTTGCAGCGTCAATCGGCTGAATGATTGGCACGTGTACTTGATAACCACGTTAAAAACAAGTTTTTATGGCAGAAATATCAACAAAACCGAACAACAAGGCTCTTGTTGTTCTGAGCGGAGGACAAGACTCCACCACTTGCCTGTTCTGGGCAAAAAAGGAATTCAAGGAAGTTTACGCAATCAGCTTCAATTACGGTCAGAAGCATCAGCATGAGACAGCCATAGCGCAGTCTATCGCGGAAAGGGCTGGTGTCAGCTTCAAGCTTATGGACATCTATTTCATAAGCCAGCTCGCGACAAACTGCTCGCTCACTGACTCCAGCATAAAAATGGACGAGGAAAAGCCCGAAGGCTCGTTCCCTAACACATTCGTGCCTGGACGCAACCTGTTCTTCCTGAGCATCGCTGCTGTTTACGCGCGTTCGCTCGGCATCAGAGACATCGTGACTGGCGTTTCGCAGACCGACTTCAGCGGATACCCTGACTGCAGAGACTCGTTCATAAAGTCGCTCAACGTGTCATTAAACCTTGCCATGGACGAGCAGTTCGTTCTGCACACTCCGCTCATGTGGAAAGACAAGGCAGAGACATGGGAAATGGCTGACAATCTGGGAGTTTTCGATATTGTGAGAAACGAGACTCTCACATGCTACAACGGAGTCGTAGGCGACGGATGCGGACACTGCCCTGCATGCTTATTGCGCAGAAAGGGACTTGAGATGTACCTTGAAAAGAAAAAACTAAAACACTGATTATGTTCTACTTAGTAAAGAAAATAGAAATAAGCGCGGCACACAGACTGTCACTCAACTATGAATCCAAGTGCAGCAACACTCACGGACATAACTGGGACATAACAGTGCACCTGAAAAGCCAGACACTGGACGAGAACGGCATGATAATGGACTTCTCCAAGATAAAGAAACTCATAAAAGAGCCATTGGACCACAAGGTGCTGAACGACATCTTCGACTTCAACCCTACCGCCGAGAATATCGCCAAATGGGTTTGCGACACTCTGGGAGAGAAATGCTACAAGGTCGAAGTGACCGAAAGCCGCGACAACACTGCTATATACACTCGCGATGAGTAAATACAAGATTGTTGAGATATTCGACAGCATAGAGGGCGAAGGCAAGCGCAGCGGACAGCTCGCGACGTTTATTCGCACAGCCGGCTGCAACTTGAGATGCTCATACTGCGACACGCTATACGCACTTTCCGAAAAGAACTGCGAATACACAGAATTAACCTCTGACGAGGTAATATCAAGGCTGAACCCACTGTACCGCAAAGTGACTTTGACAGGAGGCGAACCGCTCTTCCACCCCAACATCAAAGAACTGATAAGCGAAATGTGCTCAGCTGGCTACGAAGTCAATGTCGAGACAAACGGCTCAATAAGAGTGGCACCGTTCCGTGTCGCCGACAACATATTCTTCACCATCGACTACAAACTGCCTTGCAGCGGCATGGAAAGCAGGATGGACAAAGACGCTTTTCTTGAACTGACAAAGGAAGACGTCGTGAAATTCGTCATCGGCACAAAGGAGGACTACGACAAGACCATAGAAATCGTGAGAATGCTTCAGTCGCATTATGGCAACGAAATGCCACTGATATACCTATCCGCCGTCTGCGGCAGAATCAGCCATGCCGACATTGTGACTTTCATGAAAAATCACAAGGAACTGAGCAACGCCAGAATACAACTGCAAATGCACAAAATTATCTGGCCCGACATCGACAAAGGGGTTTAAAAGACTGATTCACAGCCATTCTAATATAGAATAGCATCACCCTGCTGTTCAACATCGAACTACGAGCTGGCTGGCAAGTACCCTAAGACATTCAAACACAAGGCAGATTGCCGATGCCTTTGGTATAAAAGCATCTATCGAACCAATGACTTTTCTTGAGGCAAATGAAGGGCGCAGCAATATAAATTACCCACGTGGTGGGGTGTTTTAGTGGGAATCTCTGAGCTTATTTAATGAGACTTCCTGTTTGAGAGCCCACATCTTTTCAGAGAAATTATCAACAATAGCATAAGTGCCTTGTTTTGATATTTTTACATATTGAGGCATTCCTGTTTTTTGTCCAATAGACATAGAAGAAAAGATATGAAAATACTCATACCCATTACGTATTCCTGCTTTCCTAACACTATCAAATCCGTGCCGTATTGCTATTTTCATTGCCAGTTCTTCTCTTTCCATATCCTTGCGTTTTAGGTTAGTAATCGTCCTCACGTTCCTCTGCCAGCCTGTCCTCTTCTTCTTCGGTGAGAGCCAAGAAGTTCCACGCATCAGTGCGTTCCTCAGCGTTCCAGATCGTGCATTTCAAGCCTTTTTTCCGCAAGCGCCTCATACTTAGTGCCCTTGCGGCCGTAATTAGCATACGGATATATTGAGATTCCGCCTCTTGGCAGGAAATAGCCAGTGACCTCAATGTACTTTGGATTCATAAGCGCAATCAGGTCTTTCATTATCCTGTTCACACAATCCTCATGGAATGCGCCGTGGTTCCTGTAACTGAAGAGGTACAGTTTCAGGCTCTTGCTCTCCACCATTCTCTCCGAAGGAATATAAGCAATCCTTATCTCGGCAAAATCCGGCTGACCAGTAATAGGACAAAGCGACGTAAACTCCGGACAATTGAAGCGCACCCAATAGTCAAACTCCGGGTTCTTATTGTCGAAAGTCTCAAGAAGCTCCGGATTATGCTCTGTCGGATATATTGTCTGTTTGCTTCCCAGCAATGTCAAGTTCTTGTCTGCCATATATTTATTGATTTATTTGCACATGCGATATACAAAGATAGCACAAAAAAAGAGGATAAAAAAAAAGCCGCATTTGCATGCGGCTTTTCCTTTTACTATGTGGTTCTTTGATTAAGCTTTCTTTGCTTTGTCCACGATAGCCTTGAATGCTTCAGGCTGGTTCATAGCCAAGTCTGCGAGCACCTTGCGGTTCATCTCGATTCCGGCCTTGTGAAGCGCGCCCATAAGCTGAGAATAAGAAAGACCCTCGAGACGAGCAGCCGCGTTGATTCTCTGAATCCAGAGAGCGCGGAAGTTTCTCTTCTTGTTACGACGATCACGGAAAGCGTAAGTCAGACCCTTCTCCCAAGTGTTCTTGGCTACAGTCCAAACGTTCTTTCTTGCTCCGAAATATCCTCTTGTAAGCTTAAGGATTCTCTTTCTCTTAGCTCTGGATGCTACATGATTTACTGATCTAGGCATAATAAATTGTTTTTGTGAATGTTAGCGCCCTTTCTTTACAAAGGAACTTCAAGCTAATCACTCGGTTAAAAATACTAGAAATGAATACTTTAAAAATTACTTCAAACAAAGAAGTTCCTTTACTGCAGAGCTGTTAGCTTTCTCCACGAGAGAGAAATGAGTTAAGTTACGCTTCTGCTTCTTAGTCTTCTTAGTCAGAATGTGACTCTTGAAAGCATGCTTTCTCTTGATTTTTCCTGTTCCGGTAAGAGCGAATCTTTTTTTGGCACCGGAATTAGTCTTTAATTTAGGCATTTTACAGTTATAATTAAAAAAAACAATAATTTCTACTTCTTAGGAGAGAGCATCACGCTCATCTTCTTACCTTCGAGCTCTGGCATTGACTCAACCTTTGCCACTTCCTCCAAATCGTTGGCAAGACGGAGAAGCAATATCTCACCTTGCTCCTTGAAGAGGATTGAACGTCCCTTGAAGAACACATAAGCGCGGATTTTGCATCCTTGCTTGATGAATTCCTGCGCATGCTTCAACTTGAAGTTGTAGTCATGCTCATCAGTCTGAGGTCCGAAACGAATTTCCTTGACAACTACTGTTGTCGATTTCTTCTTCATTTCTTTCTCCCTCTTCTTCTGCTGATAGAGGAATTTCTGATAATCAACCACCTTGCAAACTGGAGGAACAGCATTTGGAGAAATCTCCACAAGGTCAAGTCCCTGTCTGTCAGCTATATCAATTGCCTGAGAGATTGGATAAACACCCTGTTCTACATTCTCTCCAACTAATCGAACCTCTTTAGCAACGATATTCTCGTTGATTCTGTGCTGGTCTTCCTTTATGACTCTGCCACGCATTGGACGGCGGCTATTATCCTGGTAAGCTATAGTTTTGTCCTCCTAATTTTTATTATAAATAAAGCATTGTGTTTCAGTCTTCTGATGCAGTGTTTAAGCGCACTGGACTCATCAGCCAACAAAAAACGCACAAAAATAGAACAAATTTCTATAAGTTGTGCGTTTTTATCTGTTTTTATTTCACGAAAGTATCAGAAATATTCTAATACTTTGGCGTCATCATGTCATTGACAATGGCAAGTACCTTGTCGGCGAATTCACCGATAGGCAACTGACCAACGTCCTCGCCGCCCTGCTTACGTACAGAAACCTTACCTTCGGCAGCTTCTTTCTCGCCCACGATCAGCATATAAGGTATGTGCTTGATTTCGTTGTCACGAATCTTACGTCCGATCTTCTCGTTTCTGTCATCGACAATAGTGCGTATACCCTTCTCGTTGAGTGTGTCGCTGACCTTCTGAGCGTAGTCATTGAACTTCTCGCTGATAGGCAGCACGATAGCCTGGTCAGGCGCCAGCCACAATGGGAATTTGCCTGCTGTGTGCTCTATGAGCACTGCCACGAATCTCTCCATGCTGCCGAATGGCGCACGGTGAATCATAACCGGACGGTGCTTCTTGTTGTCATCGCCTGTGTACTCCAGTCCGAAACGCTCAGGAAGGTTGTAGTCCACCTGTATTGTTCCAAGCTGCCAACGGCGTCCGAGGGCGTCCTTAACCATGAAGTCAAGCTTAGGTCCGTAGAACGCAGCCTCGCCAGTCTCCACTCTTGCAGGAAGTCCCTTCTCCTCGCAAGCCTCCACGATTGACTTTTCTGCCTTTTCCCAAACCTCGTCGCTACCTACGTACTTCTCGTGGTTGTTAGGGTCACGGAGCGAGATCTGAGCCTCGAAGTTGTCGAAGTTCAAGGCCTTGAAGATGATGTTTATAATGTCCATCACACGAAGGAACTCCTCCTTCACCTGGTCTGGACGGCAGAAGATGTGAGCGTCGTCCTGAGTGAACGAACGCACACGTGTAAGTCCATGAAGCTCACCGCTTTGCTCGTAACGATAAACAGTACCGAACTCTGCCACACGAAGCGGAAGATCCTTGTACGAACGTGGTTCGTTCTTGTATATCATACAGTGGTGAGGGCAGTTCATAGGCTTGAGCAAGTACATCTCGCCCTCCTCTGGTGTCGTAATCGGCTGGAAACTATCCTTGCCGTAGTGGTCCCAGTGTCCAGAAGTCACATAAAGCTGCTTGTTTCCGATATGCGGAGTGATTACCTGCAGATAGCCGAACTTTTTCTGTATCTTCTTCAGGTACTCCTCAAGATTCAGTCTGAGTGTAGTGCCCTTTGGCAACCAGATTGGAAGTCCCTTGCCCACCATGTCGCTGAACATGAAGAGTCCCATCTCCTTGCCTATCTTGCGGTGGTCGCGCTTCTTAGCCTCCTCCAAAAGAACGAGATACTCGTCGAGCATCTTCTTCTTAGGGAAGCTCACGCCATAAACACGGGTGAGCATCTTGCGCTTCTCGTCGCCTCTCCAGTATGCTCCAGCGATAGAAGTCAGTTTGATAGCCTTGACTGGCTCAGTGGAAGCCAAGTGTGGTCCACGGCAAAGGTCAACGAAATTTCCGTTTGTGTATGTTGTTATAGTACCGTCCTGCAGCTCGCTTATCAGCTCCACTTTATATGTCTCGCCTCTGTCGCCGAACATTTTGAGAGCGTCAGCCTTTGAAATGTCGGCACGCACAAGCTGTTCCTTCTTAGAAGCGAGCTCTTTCATCTTGTCCTCTATCTTCTGGAGGTCTGTGTCCTTCAACTCAACTCCATCACCGAGGTCAACGTCATAATAGAATCCGTTCTCTATAGCCGGTCCGATGCCGAATTGCACTCCTGGATAAAGCTCCATCAGCGCTTCGCCGAGTATGTGGGCTGATGTGTGCCAGAATGTCTTCTTGGCCTCTGCGTCCTCCCACTTGTGGAGTTTTATGGTGCAGTCAGATGTGATTGGACGAGAGATGTCCCAAATCTGATCATTTACTGTTGAGCTCAGCACTTCCTGTGCAAGACGAGGACTAATGCTCTGAGCGACCTCCAAAGGAGTGATACCCGATTCAAATTCTTTTACTGAACCGTCTGGAAAAGTGACTTTAATCATAATTGTTTGTTTTACCTTACAAATGGTATTTATTTTTTTCGGAACGCAAAGATAAGAAAGTCAGCAACAAAAACGAAACATTTCCGCATCATATAATTGATGCCGCCCCATCCGCATGCCGAAGCCGGCAAGGCGTTGGTTAGAATTCAGAATCGACACACGCTCTGGAATCCACCACCTCGCCTATTATCTTCTTGACCTTGACGTGCTCAGGGTGATCGGCGTAAACATTCAGTCCTGCCCAGTCGTCGAACTCGCAGACAAGGCTCAGATCCCACGTCTCGGCAGGATTGGCGTTGATGCCGACTGTCTCGTGCTTCAGCTCCTTTACTATCGATGTGAGCGCCATCAGACCGTCCTTTATCTGGTTTAACTTCTGCATTCTTGCCTCCGGCGATGCGAAAGGCTTCATCTTGAATAATACTATATGTCTTATCATAATATATAAATGTGTAAAAAACGGCACAAACTTATCAAAAAGCAGACAAAAATAAAAATTGTCAACAAATGCCCTACATTGCTTGGCTTTTGCTAACTTTGAATGATTCAAATCATAATAAACTGACTTATTCTGAAAATGGCTAACTACAAGATAATAAGCATCTTCAAGAAAGGATTCGCAAAGACAAAAAGTTTTTTCAAAGAGAAAAAGAGCAATTTCAAGAAAGCGCCGTGGTACGGCAAGCTCTGGCGCACGCTTCTATACTCGTTCATTTTATTCCTGCTCTACCTGTTTCTTGTTGACATTAACTTCCTTTGGCTGTTCGGCAAATCGCCTAGCATATCTAACATAAAGAACCCAGAGCCATGCGTGGCATCCGAGATATACAGCGAGGACGGAGTGCTGATCGGAAAATACTTCAAGGAGAACAGAACTCCGGTCAAGTATGAAGAAATAAATCCATATTTGGTGAAAACGCTCGTCGCTACCGAGGACGAGAGATTCTACGACCACTTCGGCATCGACTTCAGCGGACTCTTCGCAGCCGTCAAGGACTACATCGTGCATGGCAAGGTAAGAGGCGCCAGCACCATAACACAGCAGCTGGTGAAAAACATGTTCAAGACCAGAAGCCAGTACAGCAAAGGTCTTTTCGGACATATCCCTGGACTGTCCATCATCATAGCCAAGACAAAGGAATGGATAACCGCAGTGAAGATTGAATGCACCTACGACAAGCAGGACATAATAACAATGTATCTGAACACCGTGGACTTCGGCAGCAACGCCTTCGGCATTAAGACCGCCGCAAAAACATACTTCGGCACTACCCCAAAAGACCTGACCATAGAGCAATGCGCTACACTGGTAGGCATGCTGAAAGCCACCACGACATACAACCCGAAGATAAATCCGAAGAACAGCAAGAGAAGAAGAAACGTTGTGCTGGACGGCCTCTACTCACATAATATAATAACAAAGGAAGAATGCGACTCGCTGAAAAACATAGAGATAGACATGCAAAAGTACAACGTGGAGCAAAGCTACTCCGGATACGCATTGTACTTCAGGCAGACACTTGCCGACGATGTTGAAAAGATACTGAACAGCAAGACCGACGAAGATGAAAGCTACGACATATACAGCGACGGACTGAAGATATACACGACCATCGACTCGCGTATGCAAAAGTACGCAGAAGAGGCTGCCAGAGAGGAAATGAAGAAGATTCAGAGAAACTTCAACAGCCACTGGGGAACGCAAGAGCCATGGAGAGACGAGCGAGGCAACGTGATACCGAACTTCATAGAAAACCTCGCAAAACGCACCGACAAATACAAAAACCTCAAGGCTAAATACAACAACGAGGACAGCGTGTGGGCAGAGATGGAGAAGGTCCACAAAGTGAAAGTATTCGACTACGAAAAAGGCTATGTTGAAAAGGAAATGAGCAGCATGGACTCAATAAGATACATGGAGAGATTCATGCACACAAGCCTTGTGTCTATGGAGCCAACAACGGGATTCGTGAGAGCATGGGTCGGCGACATCGACTTCAACTTCTGGAAATACGACAAGGTAAGAGCCGAAAGACAGCCGGGCTCAACATTCAAGCTGTTCGTCTATGCCGAAGCTATGAGGCAAGGAATGTCACCATGCGACTATGAAACAGACAGTTACGTACAATGGGAATATGTGGAGAACAATCCTAAGGACAAGGATTACGGCAAGACCAAAAGATGGATTCCGCATAACGCAGAAGGATTCTGCACCAACAACCTAATGACACTAAAAGCGGCATTCGCAAGATCCGTAAACACAATCGCTGTGAAAGTGGCGCAGGAGGTCGGCGTAGAGAAAATCATAAACACAGCCAAGCTGATGGGCATAAAGACTCCGCTGAGAAACACTCCATCAACATGTCTCGGCTCGTCCGACGTGACACTCGAGGAACTAGTGAACTCATACTGCACCGTAATAAACGAAGGAAAGAGACACGAGCCTGTGCTGATAACCAGAATCGAAGACAGACACGGCAACGTGATTTACGACTACGCCAAGGAGAAAAAAGAGGAAATCCCTGCCCTCTCCTACGAAGACGCGTACCTCATGACGCAAATGCTCAGAGCCGGAATGTCGGAGCCGGAAGCCACATCAATGAACCTGTGGTCGTACGTATCAGGCACGCAGACCGACTTTGGAGGCAAGACTGGAACGTCGTCAAACCACAGCGACGCATGGTTCGTGGCAGTGTCGCCTAAGCTTGTGATTACGTGCAGAGCCATCCTTTGGACGAACGCATAGAGATAAAGGTTGGCGATGAAGTACGCGTAAGTCCCTGGGGTGCCACACTCACCTTCGATATGGCACA
>JAEEGF011271771.1_pt1 | contig 10789 bp, 7 predicted proteins | sample 9134171 | NCBI WGS metagenome assembly JAEEGF01 (sample SAMN16246542, study PRJNA631951) | gut metagenome | biome: gut microbiome; feature: rumen; material: AP-attached | host: Bos | place: Iran: Karaj | collected 2018-10 | reverse complement strand
GACATAAAAGAAAAGGAGAAACGCCATGAAATTCTATATCGTCGATTGTTTCGCGGAAGAAAAGTATCAGGGAAACGAACTGCTGGTCCTGAAAGCCGACCGTCCTGTTTCGGCGGAAGAACAGCACAAGATCGCCAGAGAGATCAATTTCTCGGAAACAACTTTTATCATGTCCGACAAAAAAGAGGACGGCGGTTACGATGTTCGCATCTGGACGCCTTATGCGGAACTGCCGTTCGCCGGTCATCCGACTCTCGGAACCGCGCATGTCATTCGTCATTGCTATGAAAACGGCAGCAGCGAAACGGTCAGGCTAAATCTGAAAGTCGGTCAGATCCCGGTCGCAGTCGTGCCTGAAGGAATGATGATGAGTCAGAATCCTCCGGAGTTTGGTGAGATCATCAAAAAGGAAGAGATCGCCGAGGTCTATGGGATCGATCCCGATGCGATCCGCGACGATTACCCGGTCCAGTGGGTAAGCACCGGTCTTGAAGCCGTGATCATTCCCCTGAAGAATCGTGAAACTCTGTCCAGACTGGTCGCAAACAGAGAGAAGTTCACTGCCTATATCAAGAGGCATCCGAAGAATTACGGCAACCATCTGTTCTTTGTGGATATGGGAAATAATACGCTGGCAGCCCGCTGTCTGATGGAGGACTTCCTTGAAGACCCGGCTACAGGAAGCGCCAACGGCGATCTGGCAGGGTATATGATCCGTCACAATTATTTCGGAACAAACGATGTCAAATACACCGTTCATCAGGGAGAAGATATGGGAAGACCGTCTGTTCTTCGCATACACACTTCTCTGATCGGCGGGAAATGGACGATCGAGGTCGGCGGGAACTGTTTCATCGTTGCGAGCGGTGAATGGAATTGAGGATAAGTTCTTCAGGATACTACCGATAAAAGGATCAATCGTGACGGAACGGATCGTTCCGTCTTTTGTTTATGAACAACTATCATATAATGGAAGTGCAGAGAGGTAGATCGTTTATGTCAAAGATCCTTATCATCCATACAGGCGGAACCATCGGTATGACCAAGACGGCAGACGGCTATAAGCCGGATGGCGAGTACTTCAGGAATCTGATCTTTCATATGGAAGACCTGAAAGCTGAAACGATGCCGGACTGGGATTTTGTCGAAGTGCTCCCGCTGCTCGATTCCTCCAGAATGGGTGTGCGCGAGTGGAACAATGTCGCCCGGATCATTGCCGAGAATAACGAAAAATACGATGGATTCGTGATCCTGCACGGAACCGATACGATGGCCTATACCGCTTCTGCTCTGTCATTCATGCTGAAAGGACTGCGCAAGCCGGTGATCCTGACCGGGTCCCAGATCCCGGTATGCGAAGTCAGAAGCGACGGCCGGGAGAACCTGATCGCCTCCATGCTGATCGCCGGAGAAGCCAGAGTGAAGGAAGTCTGCATCTATTTCGGCGGACTGCTGCTCAGGGGGAACAGGACCACGAAGTATTCGGCACTGGGCATGCGGGCATTCAAGAGCCCGAATTATCCGGAGCTGGCGACTGCGGGGATCTCCATCCAGTATAACGAAGCTGCCTTCCTGAAGGATACCGGCGAAGCGTTCGTCTTCCGTCCGTTCAACGATGTGCCGATCGGCGTGGTCAAGATCTTCCCGGGTTTCCGTTTCGACCGGTTTGAATCGATGCTGACAGAAAAACTGAAAGGCGTAGTCGTTGAGACGTTCGGGTCGGGAAACATCCCGGATGATAACGGCTTCCTGATCCCGATGCTGGAAAAAGCGGAGAAAAACGACGTCGTATTCGTCGTCTGCTCCCAGTGTCCGCAGGCAAGTGTCGATATGAATGCCTATGAAGCAGGAAGCGCGCTGAAAAAAGCCGGTGCGCTGTCCGGAAGAGACATGACTTCCGAAGCAGCTGTCACCAAGCTTTACTATCTGTTCAGTGTCTGCCCGGATGTTTCAAGGATCAAGGAACTGATGGAAACAGATCTCTGCGGCGAGCTGAGCCTTTGAACTGTGCCCCGTATTCAATACGCGGCGTAATATCGATACAAAGGCAGACGCTTTGTCATATTTCGGATGCAGGGAATTGACAGACAGTACCCTGCATGGTAAATTATGCAAGGCAACAAATCTTTAAACGATACAGAGAGATCGGCAAGAGGGTTGGAAGTGGAATAACGAAAACGGGTCTTGTCGGTCGACAGGACTTTTTTATCAGGAGAAGCATATGAGGATAAGAACTGCAGAGTCCAGATACAGTGATCGTTGCAGTCACGAAAGTGACACCGTCTTCTTTATTTCCCGGTTGTACAGGTCGTGACCCTGTCAGCCGGTTTTTTCATATCCGCAACACCCGCCAACCGGCGGAAGCGCAGTTTCAGGAGGGAAATATGGCGAAAAGAACAGACATTCAGAAAGCATTGATCATCGGCTCCGGCCCGATCGTGATCGGACAGGCGGCAGAATTCGACTATGCCGGCACACAGGCGATCCTGGCGCTGAAAGAGGAAGGCTATGAAGTGATCCTCTGCAACTGCAATCCGGCGACTATCATGACGGATACAGCGCTGGCGGATAAGGTCTATATGGAACCGCTGACTCTGGAGTATGTGGCGAAGATCCTGCGCTATGAGCGCCCGGATGCGATCGTGCCCGGCATCGGCGGACAGACGGGTCTGAACCTGGCGATCCAGCTGGATAAGAAAGGCGTTTTACAGGAATGCGGCGTCAAACTGCTCGGCACCTCAAGAGAAAGCATCGAAAGAGCGGAAGACAGACAGCTTTTTAAAGAAATGTGCGAGTCGATCGGCGAACCCACGATCCCTTCCGAGATCACCTACAGTGTGGAAGAAGCCGTCGAAGCAGCCAGACATATCGGTTACCCGGTCGTCCTCCGTCCGGCTTTCACGCTGGGCGGCACCGGCGGTGGCTTTGCGTACGACGAAACCCAGCTGAAAGAGCTGGCGGTCAATGCTTTTGAGCTTTCGCCTGTCCATCAGGTCCTGATCGAGAAGAGTGTCAAAGGCTATAAGGAGATCGAGTTTGAGGTCATGAGAGATGCCTCGGACCGCGCGATTACGATCTGCGGTATGGAGAACATCGATCCTGTCGGCGTTCATACCGGTGACTCCGTCGTTGTTGCGCCGATCCTTTCCCTTAATGAACACGATCTGAAAATGCTCAACAACAGCGCCATCAAGATCATTCGCGAACTGAAGATCGAGGGCGGCTGCAATGTCCAGTTTGCCTTAAATCCCAACAGCAGCGAGTATTATCTGATCGAGGTAAATCCCCGCGTCTCCCGTTCCAGCGCCCTGGCCTCAAAAGCCAGCGGTTATCCGATCGCCCGCGTCACCGCCAAAGTGGCGATGGGTATGAACCTTGACGAGATCGAAGTGGCGGGCGGCACAGCGGCGATCGAGCCTTCGCTCGACTATATCGTCGGCAAGTTCCCGCGTTTCCCATTCGATAAATTCACGACTGTGCCCAATGTTCTGGGCACGCAGATGAAAGCGACGGGCGAGGTCATGGGCATCGGTTCCAATCTGGAAGAATGCATGCTGAAATCGGTCCGTTCGCTGGAGATCGGCTGCAATCATCTCCTGCTTCCGAAGTTTACGGAAATGAGCACCGAAGAGATCTACGCATATACTAACGAATTCAAATCAGATACGATCTTCGCGGTCACCGAGCTGATCCGGAGAGGGGAAGACCTCGACAAGCTTCACGAGGTCACGATGATCACGAAGCTTTTCCTGGAGAGCCTGAAAAAGATCACAGATAAGGAAAAGGAACTGGCGCAGCATCCCTTTGATCTCGAAGTGCTGCGCGCTGCCAAAAAGATGGGTTTCTCCGATCCCTTTATTGCTTCCCTGTGGAACTGCAAGGAGACGGAAGTTTTCGATTTCCGCTCGGAAAACAAGCTTTTCCCGGTCTACAAAATGGTCGATACTCTTCATACCGGCAAATACATCGCCTATCTTTACTCTTCCTATACAGGGGAGAACGAATCCAGAGTATCGGACAGAAAGAAGATCATTGTTCTCGGTGCCGGACCGATCCGCATCGGCCAGGGCGTAGAATTCGACTATTCGACCGTCCATGCCGTTCAGACGATCCAGAAAGCCGGCTACGAAGCCATTATCATCAACAATAATCCTGAGACTGTCTCGACAGATTACACCTGCTCGGACAAGCTCTATTTTGAGCCGCTGACTCCGGAAGACATTCTCAACATCCAGAGACTGGAGAACGCTGACGGCGTCATTGCCACCCTGGGCGGTCAGACCGCCATCAATCTGGCGGACGCGCTCGACAAGCGCGGTGTTAAGATCATCGGTACGGATGTGGAAGCGATCGACCGGGCGGAAAACCGCGACAGTTTTGAAAAAGTACTCATGGAACTTGATATCCTTCATCCTCCGGGGAAAGCCGTCACGACGATCGAAGACGGCATTGCCGCTGCCGAGGAGGTCGGCTATCCGGTCCTGGTCCGTCCCAGCTTCGTATTGGGCGGCAGAGCGATGCAGATCGTCAGCAACAACGATCAGCTGAAACAGTATCTGAGAACCGCCGTTGAGATCGACGTAGACAAACCGGTCCTCGTCGATAAATACATCGTCGGCAAGGAAGTTGAGATCGATGCGATCTGCGACGGTGTCGATGTCTTTGTCCCGGGCATCATGGAACTGGTTGAGAGAACAGGCATCCATTCCGGCGACTCGATCAGTGTCTATCCGACATATTCGATCTCCGACAAGGTCAAGGGCGTGATCCTGCAGTATGCGAAGAAACTCGGACTCGGGATCGGGATTGTTGGCATCTTCAACATTCAGTTCATCGTTGACAGAGAGGATAACGTCTATGTCATTGAGGTCAATCCCCGTTCCTCCAGAACGGTTCCCTTCCTTTCGAAAGCAACCGGTTACTCACTGGCAGACATTGCCACAGAGGTCATCCTGGGCAAGAGCCTGAAAGAGCAGGGGATCTTCGGCATCTATCCGGACGAGAAGAAACGCTACTATGTCAAAGTCCCGGTCTTCTCCTTCAATAAGATCAAGGGCATCGACGCGTATCTGTCTCCGGAGATGAAGTCGACCGGTGAAGCCATCGGTTATGACGACCGTCTCAACCGCGCTCTTTATAAAGCCCTGCAGGCTTCCGGCATGAAACTGAAGAACTACGGCACCGTTTTTGCGACGATCGCCAACGCGGACAAGGAAGAGGCGCTGCCGCTGATCCGCCGTTTCTATGATCTCGGCTTCAACATCGAAGCGACTCCGGGAACTGCCAGGTTTCTGAAGGAGCATGGGATCCGGACACATGTCCGGCAGAAGATCTCCAAAGATCCGGAAGATATCAAGACCGCGATCCGCCAGGGGCACATCGCCTATGTCATCAACACCCGGAACATGAGTTCGATGACTGCCTATAATGACGGCGCCGAGATCCGCAGATGCGCGACCGAGAACAATACCACGATCTTCACGTCGCTGGACACTGTCGCTGCGCTGCTGGACGTCCTCGAGGAGATCACTCTCCGCATCTCGACGATCGACGCCTGATCCGGCATATTCTTTCCGTTTTCGCACAGAGAGAATGATTCGGCTGTGAGGGACGAATCGTTGTAAAATATAGACATATGAACAAGAAATGCGATCTGCACAGCCATTCCGTTTTTTCTGACGGCACTTTGACGCCTGCCAGGCTTGTCAGGCTCGCGGAAGAGAAGGGCATCTCCGCACTTGCTCTGACAGACCATAACACTTCGATGGGTCTGAAGGATTTTATGGAGGCAGGAAAGAACAGTCCGGTCATTACGGTCCCGGGATGTGAATTCACGACGGAATGGAATAAAAAAGAAGTCCATATCGTCGGTCTCTTTTTCAAAGAGGAATACTGGCAGGAGATCGAGGACTTCCTCGAACTCGCTAAGATCGCCAAACTCAACAGCAACAACCGGCTGATCGAAAATCTCCAAAAAGCCGGCTATGATATCTCGGTCGAAGAAGTCGCGGCAATGACGAACGGCAACTACAACCGCGCTCACGTCGCCAAAGTGCTGTTGGAAAAGAATTACGTCAGCAGCACTTCCGAAGCGTTCGATACGATCCTGAAGGAGGGAAACGGTTTCTATTTTCCCGCAAGCCGCATCCAGTCGGCTACGACAGTCCGGTTCATCAAGACCTATGGCGCCACCGCGATCGTGGCCCATCCGCTGCTGAACCTCACCCCTGAGGAGCTGGAAGTTTTCCTTCCGGAAATGAAAGCGGCCGGACTGGACGCGATGGAAACGCACTATACCGAATTTGATGAGAAGATGACGAAGACCGCCGTCTCGCTGGCGGAGAGATTCGGACTCAAACAGAGCGGCGGATCCGATTATCATGGTAAAAACAAGCCGTGGATCGAGCTGGGAGAAGGAAGGGGAGACCTGTTCGTTCCCTATGAATTCTACGAAGATATGCTGAACTGTTCGGAATACCGGAAGTAGGGAGTCCTTTCGGCAAAGCGTTTTTGATAAAGAGCTTCTGGCTCTTTTTCTTTTCTCCAAAAACAGAGATGCATTCTATTTCCATTACACTTTGTTTTCTGTATAATCTACTCAGATAAGAGCTGAGACCTTATCTTGGAGGAGATCAAATGAATAAGAATTCCCTTTTGTCCATGCGCGATCTTAGCGCTGAGGAGATCATGGCGATCCTCAATGACGCTTTATTATTCGACGGTAAATATCAGGATTGGCAGTTGCCGTGCCGCAAGGCACTGGTCGCCAATCTTTTTTATGAGAATTCGACCCGTACGCATTATTCTTTTGAAAGCGCCGAGCTGCAGCTGGGCTGCAAAGTCGCTGATGTAGCCGTATCGCAGAGCTCGGTCAGCAAGGGCGAGACGCTTTACGATACCGTCAAGACGCTGGAAGCTGTCGGTTATGACGCAGTCGTCATCCGCCATCCGCAGGATGCCTACTATAAGGAGCTTGAAAACGTCAATATCCCGATCCTGAACGGCGGAGACGGCGCCGGAGACCATCCGACCCAGTGTCTGCTCGACCTGCTGACCATGTACAAGGAATTCGGGACCCTGAAAGGCCTGAACGTCGTGATCTGCGGCGATATCCTGCACAGCCGTGTAGCCGCCAGCAATAAGGAAGCTCTGGAAAAACTCGGATCCACCGTCCGTTTCGCCGGACCGAAGGAATGGCAGAGAGAAGGCTTCCCGGTCGCCGATCTGGATGAAGTCATCTCCGAAGTCGACGTCGTCATGATGCTCCGCATCCAGCGCGAAAGAGGCGCCGCTCTCAAGGAAATGGGCGATGACGAATCCTATCTTGAAAAATACGGCCTCTCCAAGGCGCGTTACGCGAAGCTGAAAGAGGGCGCGATCGTGATGCATCCGGCTCCGGTAAACCGCGGCGTCGAGATCGACAGCGATCTTGTCGAAGCGGAAAAGAGCCGTATCTTCCCGCAGATGAGCAACGGCGTACTTGTCAGAAAAGCCGTCATCAAAAGGGCTTTCGGCTTCGAGAGTTTTGAATGAAAAGAGTGATCCGCAATGCCGATGTCCTGTTTGCGGGACGTCTGCAGAAAAAGGAAGTGCTTTTCGACGGGACTTCGATCCTGGAAGTCTCCGATAAGGTCACGGCAGACGCAGAGGAGATCGACGGCACGGGCCTGACGCTTTTGCCAGGCCTGATCGACGTCCATACCCATCTGCGCGAGCCGGGTCATGAGCAGAAGGAAACGATCGCCACCGGATCGAAGGCAGCCGCCGCGGGCGGTTTTACGACGATCATGGCGATGCCCAATATCGATCCCTTTCCGGACAATGTTGAGACCGTTTCCGAATATCTGAAACGTATCAGGGAAAAGGCGGTCGTGAACGTCCTTCCTTACGGAACGATCACCTGCCGCGAAGCCGGTCAGACGGCTTCGGATTACGAAGGACTGAAAAAACTCGGCATTCGCTGGTTTTCGGATGACGGAGTCGGCGTGGCAGATGAGAAAGTCATGCTGGAGGCGATGCGGAAGGCGAAGGAAAATGACGTCCTTTTCGCCTGCCATACCGAAGATATGAATTACCGCAGGCCCGGAGCGTCCGTACATGAAGATGCTTTTGCGGAGCGCATGGGCTGGCTGGGAATCCCGTCAGCGTGCGAGAGCGCACAGCTCATCCGCGATCTTGAACTCGTGAAACAGACCGGGCTGCGCTACCATGCCTGTCATATTTCCGCAAAGGAAAGCGTCGAAGCTCTGCGCAGAGCCAAGGCGCAGGGAGCAGATGTATCCGGCGAAGTCACCGCCCATCACCTGCTGCTGGAGAACACCGATGTGCGCGGCACGAACTGGAAAATGAATCCGCCGCTGCGCACACACGAAGACAGAATGTCCCTGATCGAAGCGCTGGAAGACGGCACGCTCGATTTCATCGCCAGCGATCACGCTCCGCATACGGAAGCCGACAAGGATAAGCCGATGGCGCAGGCCGCTTTCGGGATCGTGTCCCTTGAGACGAGCTTCGCCTTGCTGTATACCGAATTTGTGCTGCATCAGCAGCGCTGGAGCCTGGAACAGCTGGTCGACTGGATGTCGTATCTGCCCGCAAAGCGTTTCGGTTTAGGCAAAAAGGGAAAGATCGAAGCCGGTTATGATCCGGATCTGGTCCTGGTCGAACTGGGCAGCGAAAGAAGGATAAAAGCCAAAGACTTTTTCTCCAAAGGAAAGAACACGCCGTTTGACGGCTGGGCGGTCAGAGCGACCGTCAGAGAAACGATCGTCAGCGGCAGATCGGTCTACCGGATCGGAGGAGGAATGACAAAATGAAATTCTATCTGATTGACAGTGTTCTGCGTGACAGTTCAGAAGAGGAATGCCTGAACAGCGAACTGCCGCGTGTTATCGTATTGACAAGAAAAGAGTGGGAAGAGACGACAGACATCATCATGCCCGAAGTAAACAGGAACCGGGTACCGGAGAATATAAAGAATTCCAGGGCGGAATCCCATTTTGAATGTATGTCGGGAACTTTTTCGGTCCCCGACCGCGAAAAACCGTCTTCCGCGAAGAAGAACTTCGCGTTTGTCGTTGATCCGAGCGGGATCGTCTTTATCGACGATACCAGCCTCGTCAATACCTATCTCGCGAAGATCAAAGAGGATACGCAGTGGAATCATCCCTGTCTTGAGAGATTTATGTACGACTTTGCGGATCAGATCATCCGGAAGGATACGGATGTTCTCGAGAAATACGAGCGTCAGCTCGGCGAGATCGAGAAGGATATCCTGAACGAGCACAATAATGACCGCTTAAAACGTCTGAGCCGGATCCGAAGCGATCTGCGGGAGATGCGGATCCATTACCGTCAGCTTCTGGACGTTTCCCAGCAGCTGGAGGAAAACGCCAACGGCTTCTTCAAGGGAAAGAATCTGCGGTATTTCGGAATGGTCGGAGACCGCGTTACGCGTCTGTATGAGCTGGCTTCATCACTGAAAGACTACAACAATCAGCTGAACGATCTTTTTGTGGCGATGACTGACCAGAAACAGAACCGGATCATGACGGCTCTGACTGTGATCACGGCGATCTTCATGCCGCTGACACTGATCGTCGGCTGGTATGGCATGAACTTCGTGTATATGCCGGAACTGCAGTCGCCTTACGGATATCCGGCAGTGATCCTGGGAAGCCTTCTGATCGTCGTCGGCGGACTGTACTACTTCCACCGGAAGAAGTGGCTCTGACCGCTCTGTTTCCTGCATCATTCATTTAAAACCGAAAAGAACCGTTTAGGAAATCCGCCGGCAGGACCATTGCCGGGAAGCGGACTGAACGGTTCTTTTTCTATATGATCTTTTACGATCCCGATCTCGGGAACACACCGGAAAAATGCCGGAAAGACAGCGGATCGATCGGTTTTCCGGAAAACCCGGCTGCAAATCTCACGGAATCCTTCTTTTTTCGGGCCGCAGTGGCATATACTTGTATTGATATCACGAATGGAGAACGTGGTGTCAAAAATGGAAATGCAGATCTGCTCCGCGGAGACGGAACAGATCCGAGGAGACCGCTAATGACAATCAAGGACATGAAGATCCAGGAGACCGCCCGTATCACGAAAGTCGGCGGAGAGGGTGCTTTACGCCAGCATTTTTTGGATATGGGCGTGATACCCGGCGCCGAGATCACGGTGATCAAATATGCTCCTCTGGGAGATCCGATCGAGCTGATGATCCACGGGTACGAATTGACGCTGCGCCTGGAAGACGCTGCCAGGATCGAAGTGGAACCTCTTCCGGAGTCTACACACCGGGAGAAGATCCGCAGTAAAAAATCAAAAACAAGCCACCCCGGTCTCGGGGAAGGCGGCAAATATCATCAGAAGAGCGATGTGGAAGTCTATTCGAAAGAAGAACCGCTTCTTTTCGGTCTGGTCGGAAATCAGAATTCCGGCAAAACGACGCTGTTCAACCGGCTCACGGGTTCCAATCAGCATGTCGGCAATTTCCCCGGCGTGACTGTCGACAGAAAGGACGGAAAGATCCAGAGACACCGCAACGTGACGGTGACCGATCTTCCCGGCATTTATTCAATGTCGCCCTACAGCAGCGAGGAGATCGTTTCCCGTAATTTCGTACTGGAAGAAAAACCGCAGGCGATCATCAATATCGTCGATGCGACCAATATCGAAAGAAATCTGTATCTGACAGTCCAGCTGCTTGAGATGGATATCCCGGTCGTCGTCGCCCTCAACATGATGGATGAGATGGTGAGCAACGGCGGCAGCGTCGACGTCAACA
>JAEEGF010689688.1_pt1 | contig 10790 bp, 8 predicted proteins | sample 9134171 | NCBI WGS metagenome assembly JAEEGF01 (sample SAMN16246542, study PRJNA631951) | gut metagenome | biome: gut microbiome; feature: rumen; material: AP-attached | host: Bos | place: Iran: Karaj | collected 2018-10 | reverse complement strand
ATGCTTGAGCAGTAGTACCGCTGCGCGAGGACTAAGCGCGAGCGGTCCGCCGAGGATGCCGCGAGATGAGCTCTCGGTCATGCCCCGGCAGCGGGAGTGTGTCTGCGTTGGAAGCGCAGAGCGTTATAAAAGCGCCGGGCTTTAAGGCTCAGCGCTTTGCATGCGATCGGCCCGCGGCAGGACCCGTCCGCGATCTGCTGCGAGGGTCCGTCCGGAGATCCCTATTTCTTCTTTTTCAGCTTCCCGCGCAGATACACCGCGGCGATGCACATCCACGCCACCGCGAGCCCGCCGAGCAGGTTCTTCGCGGTCTGGGGCAGGGGGCCGAGCTCGGTCTTGCCGCCGCCCACGGTGCCGGTGCTGCTGAGCCTGTAGAGCGAGGTTATGTCGGAGTAGAGCTTGGTCATGTAGGCTTCGTCTATGGTCTCGTTCCTCCTCGAGGACTTGGTCACGTTCTCTATCATCTGCCCGGCGGCGTCCCTCAGAGAGGCGGAGCCGTTGAAGACGGGGGTCGTGAAGGTGTTAGCGGTGTTCTCGATGAGGAGCTTGGTCGCCTCGATCTTGACGCCGTAGTGGAGCTGGTCGTCCTCGCCGCCGCGGCTGAGGTAGTCCTTGTATTCAGCCGTTCCCTGCGCCTTGAGCGTCACGGGGACGTAGCCTTCTGTCTCGGCGTAGGCGATCTGCACCTCGTTGGTCAGCAGGTACTGCGTGAAGAGCCAGGAGGCGAGCACCTCGCCCGGATCCTTCTTGTTGAACACGCAGACCGACGGGCCCTGGGAGATCATCTGCGGATGGGCGGCGTCGAACTGGGGCACCGTCATGACCGCGGTCTCGAAGCGCACCAGCTTGTCCGGGCTGATGTCCACGAGCGGCGCGTCGGAGCCCATCCAGGTCGAGCCCGCGGTGGAGTCGACCGCGAAGATGCACTGCCCCGCGTTGAGGAAGTTCGCGGGATAGCTGGAGATCTTGAAGGTCGAGAAGGCCTGGGTCTTCGCGTGCTTCGCGATCTCGTAGAGCAGCTCTTTGGTGGTGTCATTGAAGATCTTCACCTCGCCGGCGTCGGTGGAGTAGCCAGCTCCCTTCTGGCGGAGCATCTGTATCATCATGTTGTCCGTGGACTTGTAGATGAAGGGTATCATGACCTTCTGTCCGTTGACGAGGAAGTTGCCGTCCGCGTCCTTCTTCATCGCGGCTTCGGAGACCTCGAAGACGAAGTCCCAGCTGAGGGTCTCGGGAAGCTCGTAGCCCAGGGCTTCGACGTAGGTCTTGTTGACGTAGCAGGCCTCCGTGGAGCGCATGTAGGGCAGGGCGTAGTGCACGCCGGAGATGACGCACTCGCTCAGGAACTCGGGGACGATCTCGGAGAGCTCGGGCCCGTCGAAGCGCAGCTCGCTCCCGCCGAGGCCGTACTTCGCGTCGGCGAAGAGGCTGTCGAGTGGCACGACCGTGTCAGCTCCGGTCAGGTAGGTCGCGATGTGGTCCGGGTAGGTGATGCAGACGTTCGGCGTGGTATCCGTCGAGATGTTCGTGATGACGTCGTTGTAGATCCTGCCGTAGTCGGTGTAGAGGCGCATGTTGACCTTGATGTTGGGGTAGAGCGCCTCGAAGTCCCTTATGGCCTTCTCGTAGATGTTGGTCTGGGTCTTGTTCGTGTCGTTCTTGGCCCAGAAGGATATCTCGTAGTTCTTTTCCGTGTCGAAGCTCTCCGGAACGGCGAAGCCGGCGCGCTCGCCGGAGCCGTGGCAGGCAGTGAGGCTCAGAAGGCAGGCGAGAGCGAGGATGATGGCAGCAAGGCGCCTGACGGTCCGGGCACAGTTTCCTCCGGCTTGGGAGGCCGCGAGGCAGGAGCCCGGATGACCGGCTCCGCGGTATTCTTTCGCGAATATCTTCATCCCTTGGTACCTCCTCTCGAGACTCCCGCCATGATCTTCTTGTGGAAGATCAGGAAGATTATGATCAGCGGCACCGATATGACCACGACCGCGGCCATCATCGCGGGGATGTTCTCGCGGCCGAAGCCGTTCTCCCTTATCTCCTGGATCCCGTTGGAGACCAGGAAGTAGGCGGAGTCGTCGGTTATCAGCCTGGGCCATACGTAGGAGTTCCAGCACTCGATGACCTTGAGTATCACTATCGTGACTATGGTCGGCTGGCAGATCGGGATCATCACGCGGGTGAGGTACTTGAAGTCGGAGGTCCCGTCGACCTTGGCGGCCTTGTACAGCTCGTCGGGGATCTGCTCGAAGTTCTCCTTGAGCAGGTAGATGTAGAAGACCGATGTCACCGAGGGGAGTATGAGTCCGGTGAAGGTATTCCTCAGTCCGAGGTTGGTGATCGTGACGAAGTTCGTGATTATCACGAGCTCGTTGGGGATCATCATGAGGGAGAGGAAGGCTCCGAAGAGCAGGTTCTTCCCCTTGAAGTTGAGCCTCGCGAAGGCGAAGGCGGCCAGCACCGCCACGACAAGCATTATCGCGGTCGTGATCAGCGTGAATATCAGGGTGTTTCCGAAGTACCTGGCCAGCGGCACCGCCGTGAAGGCGTCGCGGTAGTTCTGCGTCGTCGGGTTCGTGGCGTAGAACTTGGGAACGTACTCGGAGTTGTAGGAGCCGTAGCTCTTGAAGGAGGTCAGCACCATCCAGTAGAAGGGGAAGAGCACCATGAATCCCCAGACCGTGAGGAAGAAATAGGTCAGGACCTTGACGATGCGCCTTCTCCTGCGGGAGGCTTCCTCTATCTTTCTGTAATCGATCGCGGTATCCATGAAAGCCTCCTAGAAGTTGTCCGAATTGCTGCTCGCGAGCAGGTTGACGCAGGTGATAGTGAGCACTATCGCGAAGAGTATCAGCGCCGCCGCCGAGGCGAAGGAGGGATATCCTCCGCTGTTGCCGTAGAGCATGTCGTAGACGTAGCCCACGATGGTGTTCATGCCCGCGGCGTTGAGGTCGGTGCCGAAGATCGCGACCACGTCGCTGTAGGCCTTGAAGGCCCCGATGAAGCCCGTGATCACCAGGTAGAAGATCATGGGAGCGATCATCGGGAGAGTGATCTTGGTGAAGATCCTCAGCGGCGGGGTCCCGTCGACCCTCGCGGCGTTGTAGTAGTCCTGGTTGACCGAGGCGAGGGCGCTGGTAAGTATCAGTATCTTGAAGGGCATCACGACCCATACGGTGTAGAAGCACATGACGAACATCTTGGCCCAGTAGGGACCGTCGATGAAGTCGACCGCGCTGCCGCCGAAGGCCGTTATGAGCAGGTTGATGAGGCCGTCGGAGTAGGCGGTCTTCTTGAACAGTATCATGAAGACGAGGCCCACGGCGAGGGTGTTGGTCACGTAGGGCAGGAAGAACACGGTCTGGTAGAGCTCCTTGAGCCTCTTGATCGAGTTCAGGCCCAGCGAGATCAGCAGGGCTATCCCGGTCGAGAGCGGAACGGTGATTATTACCAGTATGAAGGTGTTCTTGACGGCCTGCATGAAGTAGGGGTCGCGCAGGACGTAGCCGTAGTTGTAGAGGCCGGTCCCGAAGTAGCTCTGGGAGGCGAAGTTGTAGCCCTCCTCGAAGGAGTAGATGAATACATCCACGAGGGGGTAGACCATGAAGGCCCCCAGGAAGAGCATGGCCGGGAGCAGGTACAGCCAGGCCTTGCGGTTGTTCTTTTCGAGCATGGGCTAAGCCTCCTCTCCTTCAGCGGCGGCCTGAGCGTCGAGGGACCTGCGGATCTCGTCCTCGCTGATGTAGATCCTCTCGCCGCTCGCGGCGTCGAAAACGTGGGTCTTGTAGGGCTTGAGCGAGAAGCGCACCTCGGGGGCGTTCCTGTCGATCCTGATCTCGGAGCTGATGATGGCGCGGACCGTGTCGCTCTGGCAGGAGGGGTCGCTCGCGATGATGCTGGTGTCCCTGCCCATGACCTCGACTCCCCTGAGCGCGCAGCACAGCGGCCCGTTTTCATCCGGGATGAAGCCCTCCGGCCTCACGCCGACGAAGACCTCGCGGTCGGGCTGCCCCTCGGCGGGGAGCACCGCGTCGTCCCCTATGAAGAGCTTTCCGCCCTCGATCTTTCCGGTGAAGACGTTGATCGCGGGGGTCCCGAGGAACTTGGCGACGAAGAGGTTGACCGGGTCGTCGTAGACGTCCTGGGGGTGCCCGATCTGCTGCACGACTCCGGCTTCCATCACGACTATCATGTCGGTGATGCTCATGGCCTCCTCCTGGTCGTGAGTGACGAAGATTGTCGTGATCCCGGTCTCCTGCTGTATCCTGCGTATCTCCTCGCGGGTCTGCAGGCGCAGCCTCGCGTCGAGGTTGGAGAGCGGCTCGTCGAGGAGCAGCACGCGCGGCATCTTGACGAGGGCGCGGGCTATGGCGACTCTCTGCTGCTGGCCGCCCGACATCTCGCCGGGCTTCCTGTCCATCAGCCCGTCGATCTGCACGAGCTTCGCCGCCTCGAGGGCGCGCTTTTCCATCTCTGGCTTGCTGAGCTTGGCGGCCCCCTTGAAGTTCTCGAGGGGGAACATTATGTTCTGCCTGACGGTCATGTGCGGGTAGAGCGCATAGTTCTGGAAGACGAGGCCTACTCCGCGGTTCTCGGGCGGGAGGTCGGTGACGTCGTCGTCCCCGAACCATATCTTCCCGCTGGTGGGAGCCTCGAGCCCGCTGATGAGGTTGAGGGTCGTGGACTTGCCGCAGCCCGAGGGGCCGAGCAGGCCGATGAGCTTGCCGTCGGGGATCTCGAAGCAGAAATCGTTGACGGCTATGACGTCCTCAGGCTGCTTCTTGTTCCTGCTCGGGAATCTCTTTGTGAGGTGGTCGAGTACTACTTTCATTGTATGCCTCTCATTCTTTTATAACGATGCGCCCGCTGACGCGGCCGCCGAGCTTTCTGTGCGATCCCAGGTACTCCTCCAGCACGTCGAAGCACGAGGTCGAGACCACCATGGGCTTGCGGTTCTTGGCGATCTCCTCGGCGGGTATCCCGAGGTTCTCCTCCATGGTCTCGTAGTGATAGCCCTGGAAGCCTACGCTGTAGAGTTTTTCGTCCTCGAGGGGCTTGCCCTTGAAGTCAAAGCGGATAAGGCGGTTCTCGCTCTTTGACCACTCGATCTCCACGCCCCTGCTCATCTGATAGAACTCGCAGTGTATGCCTGTCCAGATCTCGGGCCTTAGCATGTGCGCCGCCATGCGCTTGAGCTGGGCTCCGCTGGCCAGCACCACGTAGGCGGGATCGTCGAAGGGGAAGATCTCCATGAGGTCCTGGTGCGTCACTATCGGCCCGAGCTCGGGCTTTCTGATGCTCCCCGACGCCATGAAGAACATGTCGGTCCCGAAGCTGTTCCTCATCGCGTCCGCGAAGAGGTCTCCGAGCTCGGTCTCCTCCAGCTTGCCCGGGTGGGTGAGCTTTCTGGAGAGCCTCGTCACGACGCGGCTGTACTTGGCGTCGGTCTGGCTGCGGAAGTGGTCGAGCAGGCTCTCGAGATCAAGATCCCTCGGGCAGCTCCCGCTCTCTATGGGCACTAACTGCCAGCTGTAGTCCGCTATGCTGTTGCTGTCCGTGTCTATGGTGATGTCGAAGCGTCCTATGCGGTCCGTCCCCATGCCCACCTGCACTATCGGGATCCCGTTGACGACGAGAGGCTCCGGCGTGACGGTGTGCGAGTGGCCTCCGATGATGAGGTCCACGCCCCAGGCCGGGTCGAGCTGCGCCGCGAGGAGCTTGTCCTCCTCTATCCCTATGTGGGTCATGAGCACCGTGAAGTCTATGTCCATCGCGTTGTAGGAGTTGCATATCCTTCCTATCTCGGCCGCGGGATCGGTGATGTCGAGGAAGCTGCTTATGAGGCCGCCGTCTTTGATGCTCGGGAGCACCTCCTTCGTGAGTATCCCGATGAAGAGTATCTTCATCCCGTCGATCTCGATTATGCGGAAGGGCTCGAAGAGGCTCGCGTCGTTGCTCTTGATCCTGAAGTTTGAGCAGATGATGGGGAAGCTCGCGCACTTTTCTATGAACATCAGGTGCGTGAGCCCGTAGTCGACCTCGTGGTTGCCCAGGGAGACCACGTCGGGCGAGATCAGGTTCATGAGCTCTATGGTCGAGAGCCCCTGGTACTCGCTGTCGATTATCGATCCCCTGAACATGTCGCCCGCGATGACGAAGAGCGTGTTCGGCTCCTCGGAGCGGACCTTGTTCACGTAGCCGGAGAGCATCGATATGCCTCCGACCTTCTTCCCGTCCTCCTCGTCCTCGAGGAAGTCTCCGTGAAGGTCGTTGGTGTGCAGAAGGGTGAGTTTTTTCAGTTCAGGCATGGCGTCCTCCCTGAATAGCCGCGCCCGGAAAGGGCGCTTTTTTACAAAATTTCTTCATTGTATTTTATCACAGTTTTAGTTAGAATAACCGAGTATGAAAGAAAAGCTGAGAGATTTGGCGGCGGCCTTCCTGGCCGTCAGGATATTCAGACAGATAATCACCGCGTCGATATGCAAGGTAGTCGACGTGGGTCTTTTCTATGTCTTCGACGGCATGTCGGGGATGCTTGAGACCGTGTGGCTGCAGGTGCTCTTCGCGACCGTGCTCGCGAGGATCCCCAGCGCGGTGCTCAACTACTTCCTCAACAGGCGCTTCGTCTTCGAGAGCGACGCGGCCGTCGGGAGCTCCTTCGCGAAGTTCATCGGAGTCGCGGCGGTGCAGCTCTTCCTGTCATGGTTCGGGACCGCTTCCCTGAGCGAGCTCTTCAGTGCGACAGGGCTCTTCAGGACCGGGATCAAGCTCGCCGTCGACGTGGCGCTCTTCTTCGTGAGCTACCTCGTCCAGAAGCTCTGGGTCTTCAAGGGAGATGAACAGAATGAATAGAAACGACCGCATGGCGATGATGGCGGAACTTCCCGTCCCGGAGGTGCTCGTGAAGATGAGCCTTCCGATGATGATAAGCTTCTTCATCCAGGCCATGTACAACATAGTGGACTCGATGTTCGTGGCGAGGATCTCCGAGAACGCCCTCACCGCGGTATCGCTGGCCTTCCCCATGCAGCAGATCGTCACTGCGATAGGCGTCGGCCTCTCGACGGGCGTCTCGGCTGTGTGGTCGAGGTTCATGGGGCAGGGCAGGAAGGACAGGGCTTCCGCAGTCATCCGCACGATGACCGCGATGAGCCTGATGTTCACCGCGCTCTTCATAATCCTTGGCCTCTTCGCGTCCGGTCCGCTCTACAGGGCTCAGACGAGCGTTGCCGAGATCGCAGAGATGGGCACGGTCTATCTCATGATCAACTGGGTCCTCTCCTGCGGTTCCATCTTCAGCAAGTACTACGAGAAGCTGCTCGTCTCCTCGGGCAGGGCGACCCTGTCCATGCTCTCGATGGCGTCGGGCGCGGTCTTCAACCTCATATTCGACCCGCTGCTGATCTTTGGGCTCGGGCCCTTCCCCGCGATGGGCATAGCAGGAGCCGCTATCGCGACCGTGGGAGGGCAGATCTTCTCCGCGCTCATCGCGATAGCCCTCAACATGAAGTACAACGACGCGGTGAGGCGCGACATGCTGGTCCCGTCCTTCAGCTTCAGCGCCGCCAGGGACATCTTCAGCGTCGGCCTGCCGTCGATAATCACCATGGGGCTCTCGTCGCTGACGAGCTTTTCGATCAACCAGATCCTGCTCGGCTACTCCACCACCGCGACGGCTGTCTACGGGGTCTGGATGAAGCTCCAGAACTTCTGCTACATGCCCTCGTTCGGCCTCAACAACGGCATGGTGCCCATACTCTCCTACAACTACGGCACCGGCCGCATAGACCGCGTAAAGGAGACCATGAAGATCGCCGTGACCGCGATCGCCGCGCTCATGCTGACGCTGCTGGTGATCTTTGAGATCATACCCGGCGTCATACTGACCATGTTCAACGCCGGCGAGCAGATGAGGGAGATCGGAATGGTCTGCCTCAGGGCCTGCGTCGTCTCGCTCCCCTTCGGAGCCGTGACCATGATCAGGTCCACCAGCATGCAGGCGCTCGAGCACGCCCGCTATTCGCTCGTCATCAACATGCTTAGGCAGTGCGTCCTCCTGATCGGGAGCTTCGCGCTGATCTCCGCTGTGACCGGAGACATACGCTTCATCTGGTTCGCCGTTCCCCTGACCGAGATCGTCACCTTCGCCGTTAGCACCGCGCTTTACGGGAGGTTCAAGAGGGATCTCGGGATAGCTTAGTCTTTTTCGCGAGATGGACATCGACATTCTTCTCTTTCTGCAGGGCATCAGGGAGGCCATGCCGGGCTGGCTGGTCTTCGCCCTTGCCGAGTTCTCAGACATAGTCGTCAACCCCGCCGTTTACGTGGTGCTCGCGGGGGTATACTGGTGCCGCGACAAGAGGCTGGGCAGCCTGCTCTCGCTGAACATAATCGCGGGAGTCGGGATCAACCAGCTGCTCAAGAATACCTTCTGCGTCTACAGGCCCTGGGTGAGGGATCCGAGGGTCGTCCCGGCCGCCGAGGCGGTCGGAGAGGCCACTGGCTACTCCTTCCCGAGCGGGCACACGGTGCAGGGCACCGCGCAGTTCGGCACCCTGGCCGGCTGGTTCGACGGGGAGGACAGGCCGCTTAAGCCCCGCAGGGGGCTTCGAGTTTTCTTCGGCACGCTGCCGTTCCTCATAGGCTTTTCGAGGAACCTCCTCGGCGTGCACACCCCGCAGGACGTTCTCGCGGGCCTCGCGATAGGACTGCTTACGATCTGGCTGGGCAGGAGGCTGCTCGTCTGGCTCGACGCGAGGGAGAGGAACGACCTGGTCTTCGCCGGCGCCTGCTGCGCGATCTCCGCCGCCATGCTCGCTTACATAAGCCTCAAGAGCTATCCGGTGGACCTGGCGGCAGACGGGAGCCTGCTCGTCGATCCAAGGCTCATGATGAACGACTGCTACTCCGCGGCGGGAACGCTCGCCGGCTTCTCTCTGGGCTTCGCCTGGGAGAGGCACAGGGTGCGCTTCGCTCAGAAGGCTCCGACGCCCGCGCTCGCGCGCTTCAGATTCCTCGGAGGGGGCTCCGGAATGATGCTGCTCTTCCTCGGAGCGAGGCCGGCGCTCTACGCGGCGCTCGGACCGCACTTCGGACGCTTCGCTGCCTACGGGCTGCTCTTCATATTCGCCATAGCGATCTGGCCCGCGGTGTTCACCGCGTATGAGAGAAAGGCCGCTTCTCTGTACTGAGAGGCGGCTTTGCGCTATAATGGACACATATAGTGAGTACGGGACCGCGCCGCCTTTTCCGCCCGAAGCGGGGCGCGGCAGGGATCCTTTGCGGGGCGCCCTGAGGGCGCCGGAGTGCGCCTTCGCGGCGCGGAAAGGAACACAGCCATGATCAGGGAGAGCACGAGGGAGATCCTCAGGTACGTCAGCGGAGACAGAGCCTTCGACACGGTCGCCGAGGTCTCGGCCTATCACCGCATCCAGGCCTCGACAGGCTACAGAGCCGCCGCGCAGCACCTCAAGGAGAAGCTGGACCGCATGGGGCTCGGCGGAAAGATACTTTCGTTTGAGGCCACCGAGGGCGGCTTCTGGGACACCTACCCCTCCTTCGCCGAGTGGGACATAAAGGGCGCCTGGTGCGACCTCGTATACCCGCACGAGGAGAGGCTCGCGGACTTTGACGCCTGCGCCATCTCCGTCATACAGAAGAGCGCTCCGGCGGACTACAGCGATGAGCCGCTTCCCGTGGTATTCCTGGACAGGGGACCGGACGAGAAGGCCTACAGGGGCCTGGATCTGGAGGGAAAGATCGCCTTCTATCAGGGCAACGTCGACGATATCTACGGCTGGGCCGTGGAGAAGAGGGGAGCCGTGGGACTGCTCACCGACTTCGTTCTTCAGGACCCCTTCGTGAGGGAGCGCCACGACCAGTCCGACACCCGCCGCTACACCTCGTTCTGGTGGAAGCCCGGCCAGAAGAAGGCCTTCGGCTTCGTGCTCAGCCCGAGGCAGGGCGACAAGTTCGCCGACCTCTGCAGGGAGCTCGCGAAGAAGGGCGACTGCTCGAAGATCTGCTGCAAAGTAGATTCCAGCATCTACGACGGCTTCATAGAGGACGTCGAGTGCTTTATCCCCGGCGAGACCGACGAGGAGATACTGCTCACCGGTCACCTCTGCCACCCCAGATCCTCCGCCAACGACAACGCCAGCGGCTGCGGAGCCACTATCGAGGCGATGAAGACCATCAAGGACCTCACAGCGCGCGGCAAGCTCGCCCCGCTGAAGCGCGGCATAAGGCTGCTGCTCATCCCCGAGTTCTCCGGCACCTACGCCTATCTCGCGAAGTATCCCGAGAAGGCGAAGAAGATAAAGGCCGCCTTCAACCTCGACATGGTCGGGGCGAGACAGGACCGCGGCTACGGCCCGATAACCATCACCGACCTTCCGCTCGCCATGCGCTCCTTCGTAGGAGACGCCGCTGCGGTGGTGCTCGACGAGATCAAGCGCCAGGTAGTGGGTATGGGTCCCGAGTCCTACTGCCCGATGTTCAACAGCCACCAGACCTCCTTCACGGGCGGAAGCGACCACGTCGTGTGGTCCGACCCCTGCGTCGGAGTCCCGTGCCTCATGCTCGGACAGTGGCCGGACAAGTACTACCACACCAGCACCGACACGCTCGACAAGGTCGATCCGTACATACTCTCCCGCTCGGCCGCGCTCGCCGCGTCCTACGCCTACGGCCTCGCGAACCTCAGCGAGGAGGACGTCCCCGTCATCTGCGAGACCGGGCTCGCGAGGGCAGCGTCCTACATCTCCGAGCTCAGGACTCTGGCGGCGGACGGCAAG
>JAEEGF010272419.1_pt1 | contig 10790 bp, 7 predicted proteins | sample 9134171 | NCBI WGS metagenome assembly JAEEGF01 (sample SAMN16246542, study PRJNA631951) | gut metagenome | biome: gut microbiome; feature: rumen; material: AP-attached | host: Bos | place: Iran: Karaj | collected 2018-10 | reverse complement strand
AATCTTTAAAGGATGCCATCAACTTCAGGTATCTCGTAGCAGACGCAGCTCTTTTTACAGAACCTAATTTAAAGGATATGGCTGAAAAAGGGATTCTGTACATAACCAGAGCACCGAACAGACTTACCGAAGTAAGAGGCCTGATATCGTCAGTGATCAGTAACGACATGGAGCTCATTGACGATGAGTACAGTGGAAAGCTCACAGACTTTGAATACAAAGGAGTGAAGCTGAAAGCTCTATGCGTGTACAGTCAGCAGGCTCGGAAAAGGGCTGAAAAATCAGTTGAGGTCAAAGTAAACAAAGAAATTGCTGAACTTGAAAAGAAGCTTGATAAACATGGGCATAAAGCTTTCAGTTGCGAGCCGGATGCCTTAAAGGCTACAAACGAAATTATCAAAAAATTCAAGTTTGTGAAAGTGAAAGAACTGAATGTGACAAAAGAACCTGTTTACAGGAAAGGCAGAAGAGCAGCTGATGCTGAACCTGTCGGCTATAACCATTTCGTTCAGCTCACTGTAGAGCGAAACGAAGAAATAATTGCCGAAGAGAAAAATGAAAAAGCTGTATTTGTCATAGTAACAAACGACACTGAGAACGACTGGAAAGCAGCAGAGCTTTTGAAGAATTATAAATCTCAGCAAAGAGTTGAGAGAGGTTTCAGATTCCTGAAGGATCCTCAGTTCTTTATGGATTCCTTCTTCCTGAAGAAGCCTGAAAGAATAGAAGCTTTACTCATGATAATGGTAACCAGTCTATTCGTATATTCAGCGACAGAATACATCATTAGAAAGAAACTGAAGAAAGAAAGCAAAACGCTTCCAAATCAGGTTAATAAAGAAGTTCAGAATCCGACCGTAAGATGGATTTATTCAATGTTTACAAACATAGGGAGAATGGTCACAGAAGACAAATCCATATACGTGGGACTTACGGATTTCCAGCGACGAACCGTGGAAGCTTTGGGCGAAGAATGGTTAAAAATGTATCAAATATTTCTAGAATAAGACATTCCCCAAAAAATACGAAACAGCAGTAGAAAATTAAAACATCAATTTTCTACTGCGGAATGTCGGTACTATCATCTATATGGTATAATAAGTACAGAAACGGATTATTCAACAAGCATGCGGCACATTATGTATGAACCCTACGCTGTCCGTGTTTTCATAACAATCAGACAAATAATAAAGGATTCCATCCATTCATGGCTATTTTAGAACTGTTATATTATCCTGATGAAAAGCTTCATCAGGCTTCCTCTCCTGTAACCGAATTTAATGATGAACTCAAAAAGCTGGTTACCGACATGTTTGAAACAATGTACGCAGATGAAGGTATCGGACTGGCCGCCCCGCAAATCAATGTATTCAAAAGAATTGTAGTTATAGATGTTGTAAATGAACGCAAACCTGAAGATCAGCTGGTTCTCATCAACCCAGAATTCATATCCAAGGAAGGGACAACAGGCATAGACGAAGGATGTCTTTCAGTTCCCGGACTCAGAGGAAAAGTTGAAAGAGCAGAAAAAGTAACAGTAAAAGCCCAGAATCTCAATGGTGAATTCTTTGAAATCAATGCGGATGGACTGTTGGCAATATGTCTGCAGCACGAAATTGACCATTTAAACGGCAAGCTGTTTATTGATTATCTGTCACCTCTCAAGAGAAACATGTATCGTTCAAAAGCAAAGCTGCTAGCAAAAGAAAGAGAAAGACAGAAAAAGCAGCAGGACTAGTCACCATTGAAACAAAGCTGCTGATTTAGACTTAAACTTGTTCATTAGGGTTTTTCACCAGACGGAGCAATCTAGACATGAAAATTTTATTTGCCGGCACACCGGATTTTGCCGCAGTACATCTGCAGAAACTTATAGACTGTAATGCGGACATCTGCGCAGTATTAACACAGCCAGACCGCCCGAAAGGAAGAGGTCATCATCTTGCCCCGTCTCCAGTAAAGGAAACAGCTCTCAAGGCAGGTATACCCGTATACCAGCCGGAAAAATTACGTAACAACGAAGAAGCAATCAGGATCATACAGGAACTTGGGGCAGATCTGATGATTGTTGTGGCATATGGTCTGATTCTGCCTGATGAGGTTATCTATGCTCCACGTCTCGGTTCCATAAATGTTCACGGTTCAATACTGCCTCGCTGGAGAGGCGCAGCTCCGATTCAGCGCTCTCTGTGGGCAGGAGATCCTGATGCCGGCGTAACAATCATGAAAGTCGCAACAGAACTTGATTCTGGAGATATTATAAAAATTGCGACACTGCCGATCACCGAAGAAGACACTTCTCTTTCTCTTTACGAAAAGCTGGCAGTTCTCGGTGCGGAAACACTGTGCGGAATGCTTGATAACATGGAAGAAATGATAAGCCATGCCATTCCTCAGAATCCTGAACTTGTCACATATGCCAAAAAGCTAAGCAAAGAAGAAGCCTTGCTTGATTTCAATCTTGATGCATCAACACTTGAAAGATATATAAGAACATATATTCCATGGCCTCTTGCATATTTTTCACTTGATGAAAACATCATCAAGGTACACCAAGCTCAGGTTCTCAACGAACAGACCAACAAAACTCCGGGTGAAATTGTCAGCGCCGGAAAAGACGGCCTTGATATTGCCACTGCCAACGGAATTCTCAGAATCAAAGAACTCCAGCTTCCAAATAAAAAAGCAATGGGCTTTGCTGATGTCTACAACTCAAAGAAGGACATGTTTAAACCAGGCAGGATGGTTAATGCATGATCAGTACTAAAAACCCCAGAGTCATTGTAGCTGAAATACTGACCGAAGCACTCCATGAAGAACAGCCACTTATGGCCACAGTTAAACTCAGAGCCAAAAAGCTGTCTGTGTCTGATGCGTCTTTTCTTAAAGAACTGGTGAACGGCATCCTGCGCAACAAGCTGTTCCTTGAAGGCATCCTTGATATATTGCTTGAAAAACCGTTCAAATCAAAATCAATAAAAGCTAAATATGCAATTCTTGCAGGGCTTTATCAGCTGGCTTTTCTGAATACTCCTAATCATGCAGCCGTCAATGAAACGGTTAAAGCTGTCGGAGAGTTAGGTTTTGATACGCTGAAAGGGCTGACCAACGCAGTAATGCATGGTTATCTTAGAAAAAAAGCAGAGATAGATGAACGGTTAAATAAATCATATGAAACAAAGTACTCCTTCCCGCAGTGGCTTATTTCCGACATAAAATCAGCCTATGGCAAATCTTTGGGCTCCATACTTGAACAGTCCAACAATCATCCTCCTTTAACAATAAGAATCAATACTGCAAAAGTATCGCTATCAGATTACATTAATCTTCTGGCAGAAAAAAGATTAGCCGGAACCCCGGTTGAAGGCGTTCCCTGCGCATTAACAGTTACTCCTGCCGTTAACGCTGAAGAACTGCCTCTTTTCAAAGAAGGATTTGTATTTATTCAGGACGCCGCCGCTCAGCAGGCCGCTATTTTTTTGGATCCTCAGCCAGGTGAAGTAATACTCGATGCGTGCGCGGCACCAGGTGGAAAAACAACTCATATTCTGGAAATATGCCCTGAAATAAAAGATCTCGTAGCACTTGATCTTGATGAAGGACGACTTAAAAGAGTCAAAGATAATCTGCATCGACTCGGACTTGAAGCCAAAGTTATCGCTGCCGATGCATCATCAAAAGACCATTCATGGAGTCCTTATCCGCAATTTGACAGAATACTTCTTGATGCACCATGCTCTGCCACAGGAGTTATAAGACGCCATCCCGATATAAAGTGGCTGCGTACTCCAGAAGAAATTAAGAGTATAGTTAAACTTCAGCGAGAAATTTTGGAAAATATGTGGCAAATGCTGAAATCAGGTGGCATTATGCTGTATGCAACATGTTCAATTGAACCGGTAGAAAACACTCTTCAGATAAAACAATTCTTGTCTGAGCATAAGGATGCTGAGCTCATTCCTCTGAAACAGGATGAATCAGCAGATAATCCCGGACTGCAGATTCTTCCGGGACAAAACAGCATGGACGGTTTTTTCTACGCTAGATTAAAAAAGAATTTTGTTTATTAAATAATCACACCGGAGTACAGCCATGAAGATAATCATTTTAGGTGCCGGACAGGTTGGATCCGGGCTGGTGGAATATCTGGTTAATGAAAATAACGAAATAACTCTTGTTGATCAGAATTATGAAAGGCTGCAATTAATCAAGAACAGGTTTGATATAAAAGTAGTGCAGGGATATGCTTCTTATCCCGCCACACTGAGAAATGCGGATGCCGACAATGCTGATCTTCTCGTGGCTGTAACCGATTCAGATGAAATAAACATGTTGGCATGTCAGCTTGGGTATTCCCTGTTCAAAATTCCGCAAAAGATAGCACGTATACTCAATCATGATTACCTGTCAGAAAAAGATCTTCTCTTCACCGATAACGCCATTCCTGTGGACAACATTATTGCTCCGGAAAATCTGGTAATGCAGGAAATTGTCAAGCTTATCGAATACCCAGGAGTTACTCAACTGACAGAATTTGCCGACGGCAGACTTTGCATGGCCTCAGTAAAAGCTTACTACGGGGGCTCCATTGTCGGAAGTTCAGTAAACAATCTTTCCAAATACATCAGTAATGCAATTATCAAGATTGTCGCAATCTATCGTCAGGATAAGCTAATCAATCTTAACCCTAACACTGTTATTGAAGCTGGTGATGAGGTTTATTTTATTGCCGCCAAAGGTCATGTAAGGCTGATGACCTCAACCCTGCAGAAACTTGAACCACCATACAGACGTATCATGATCGTCGGAGGTGGAAATATTGCCCGAAACCTGGCATTGAACATATGCAAAAAATACAGCGTAAAACTCATTGAAACCAATTCTAAAAACGCAGCCTCTTTAGCTGACGAATTCGATAAAACCTCTGTTGAAGTATTCTGTTCAGATCCTTCAGATCAGAATTTCCTCACAGAGGAACACGTAGATATGATGGATTTGGTTATATCCGTTACTGATAACGATGAAACGAACATTATGTCTGCACTGCTGGCCAAAAAGCAGGGGGCCAAAAAGGCCATAGTATTAATACAGAAATACGCCTATATCAACCTGCTGTCAAATAATGCAATCGACATATATATTTCTCCAGGAGATGCCACGATCTCGGCACTGCTGACAAACATACGCAGAAACGGAATCATTAATGTAAAAACATTAAAACACGGTCTGGCTGAAGGTCTTGAAATAAAGCTGTCGGGAGACTATTCGCACAGCAATGTTATCGGCAGATATGTAAAAGATCTTAAACTGCCTCAGGGAATATCAATCTGTGCCGTCGCAAGAGAAAATGAAATGCTCATTCCAGATGATAAAACCACATTACAGGCTAACGATACAGTGGTATTCTTTGTTTCAGAAAAGAAAAACATCAGGGAACTCATCAAACTGACCTCACCTAAAGCCACTTTCTTTTCAGCACTATCGTCAAAAGCAAATTAACCGATAGGGATAAACCAAAATGATTAATTACAGAATTATTTTATCATTTATAGGCAATACTCTTATTTTATTGTCAATAATCATGGTTATCCCTTTAATGTATGCGTTTATTACCGTGTCCAGAGGCAGTGCGGAATTTCTTGCCAGCATGGTTATCACAATGATTACCGGACTGCTGATTAAAAATCTGACCAAAAATCACAGTATGACCATGACCATCAGGGACATGTTTTTATTCACCACAATGTTGTGGGTCACCATAGTCATATTTGCGGCAATTCCTATTCACCTCATAATGAGAACAGACCTGCTTTCATCATGTATTGAAACGGCTGCTGCAGTATCAACATCAGGAAATACAGTAATTGGAAATGTGGATCTGATCCCCGGTTCAATACTCATATGGAGATCCATGCTGCAATATCTTGGAGGCATCGGCTTCATCGCGGTAGGTATCGCAATTCTCCCAAATCTGAACGTCGGTGGTATGAAACTGTTCAGTACAGAAAGTTCCAAGGAATCAACCGATAAGGTAATGCCTAAATCAAAAACACTGGCAACAGGCATGGTTATAACTTATCTGGGGCTTACCCTTCTGGCCTATGTTGTGTACTATTTTCTCGGTATGTCTTCTTTTGATGCCTTCAACCATGCCCTGACATCTCTTTCTACAGGGGGAATGAGCACGCATCAAAGCTCAATGAACTACTTTTCGCCGACAATTCACTGGGCCGTAATACTGTTCATGTTTCTTGGAGCACTTCCGTTCCCTCTCGTATTCATTGCCATACACGGACATCTGAAAGAGCTTTTATCCGATGCTCAGGTAAGAGGATTCATGGCACTAATCATAGTCGTTTCGCTTGTAACCACACTGAGTCTGGTTTTTTCAGAAGACTATCCTGTCGCCGATGCATTCAGAGTTGCCTTGTTCAACACAGTCAGCGTTATATCAACAACAGGATATTCTCTTGAAGATTACAGTAATTACAATGACTTCATCACCATGCTGTTTTTCTTCCTGATACCTTTGGGTGCATGTTCCAGTTCCACATCCGGAGGGCTGAAAATATTCCGTCTGCAGATAGGTTTTATTCTTTTCAAACGTCAGATCAAACAGTTGATGCATCCTGCAGCCATATTCCCGCAGAAATATAATAATCAGCCTGTTAACGACGTCATCATCCGCTCAATAATAACTTTTTTCTGTGCCTATTTCATTGTAGTCTTTGTAAGTTCACTGCTACTGTGTCTTTCAGGTTTCGGTATGCTTGATGCACTTTCAGCCACAATGGCATGCATGTCCAATTTAGGTATTGGATTAGGACCTAATGTCGGACCTAATGGAGACTTCAGTGTTTTAACTGACTGGCAGAAAATCATCCTATGCTTTGATATGATTACCGGGCGCCTGGAAGTTTTAACTATTCTTATCTGTTTTGTACCTAGTTTCTGGAAGGTATAGTCTTAAATTACACTCACTTTCCGATATAAACTCAGCCGGAGAATAAATAACAATCTGACGTTTATCAACAGGATGAAAAAAAGACAGATAACAGGAGTGCAGCTCGAGTCTGTCCTTACATTCATCCGTAGCCAAACCATACAGTCTGTCATTACAAATCGGGTACCCGAATGTCTGCAGATGCAGTCTCAGCTGATGAGTTCTTCCGGTATGAGGTTCAAGCATTACTACGGTTTTATTGTGCCTGAAATCCCTACAGATTACCCGAAAGAACGTCAGTGCTTTTTTTCCTTCAGCATAATCGACTTTATGTATAGGAGCACTTGTAAGAGCTGATTTGGACCAGTCTCTACTCATTGGATAAGCTAAAGCTCCCCATTCCTCTCTGATTATACCTTCACATCTTGCCACATATCTTTTCTGAGGAATTCTGTTACGGAACTGCTCACTTAATACGGCATTGGCGGATTTGTTTCTTGAAAAAAGTATGACTCCTGATGTTGCAGTATCCAGCCTATGCACCGGATTCACATCTGGATACAGTTCTCTCAATCTTAATGTAAGAGAATCATCAGACTGCTTTCCAGGCACTGAAAGAAGACCAGAAGGCTTATCAGCAACAAGAATATCATCATCGATATACAGGATATTCAGTGGTGTATCAGGAGGATTATATTCATAACGCTGTCTTTCAGTTATCATTTTTGATTACTCGTTCGGTGTATCTACTAACTTTTTACCGCTTAAGTTTATCAGAAAAAAATTCCAGCGGCATACACATGAGACAAATCTGTTTCACGTAAAATAAAAGGCGTGACAGGTTTACAGCCGTCACGCCCGTTTATCCACCCGAGTTTGATACTTAATCGGTGACAAACCCTGTATTTAAGCCAAAAACGAGCTTTTAAGGTGTTGTGTACATCGATTTTAGTATTTTTGAATGATAGCGGTTTAAATCTTCAATCCTCACATATCTGGAGTCAAATTTGATCCCCAGGATTTTATCCAACTCATCCACTACAGACTCTCTTTTGTTCAATGAATATATGTCCTTGGACAATTCTGTTGCCATAGCAGAATTTAATCCGTCTATTATTTTCCTGCCGGAGTACTGATGTTTCAATCTGAGCTCAAGCATTCTGAGCATGGTGAGAGAAATGAAACAGGTAAGGAAATGAGCTTCTATATGTTCCCTTGTACGCACAAATACAGGTCTTCCTTTCAGGTCTGTTTTTGTAATTCTGAAAGATTCTTCTATACGCCACAACCCTCTGTATTTGGAAATAACTTCAGAAAGAGACAACTGGGTCTCTGACGTGACAATGAGATAATATCCGTCTAAAGCTTCATCTTCTGATATTTTTTCTAAATTAAGCTCTGTTTGTGTTGTTACTGTTTTATTTTTCAGTCCCGTAGTCTTATCTACTGAATATTCATCAATGTATTTCTTCATTCCGGTATGGCAGCTTTGTTTAAATTTAGTCGGATTGGCTGCAAGAAGTGCTATTTTGTCGAGAAGATTATCACGGGCGTTTTTTTCTTTTACCTGATATTTCTCAGACCAGATACATACAACTTTCTGGCGATGAAGATGCTTGGTTCCATCAGGATAGGGAACTGTTATTTCTCTTATAAATTCCTTGAATTTGAAATCATGCTGAGAATTGAAATGCCATCCTTCATCGGACAGTACCAGAGATTTAAGCTGTTTACTTGCACCGCGTATCTTCTGACTGACAATATAACCGTTGCCACTGCTGAGGATGTACCCAAGATTTGGTCCACTGTTTAAGCCTTTATCTGCGGTAATAATTACTTTTTCTGAAGCATACCGATGCTTTACATCTTCGAAAGACGGTTTAAGTGTACTGCAGTCTGCCGTATTACCGTCGTACAGGTAGAAATCAACCGGTAACCCTTGGTTATCAATGAATAATCCCATTTGAACAATTGGATTTGGACGATGTTCCTTACTGCATCCTTTCTTACGGAAATCATCGGCTTCATCAATTTCAAAAAAATAGTTTGTTACATCATAATAAAGAATTTCAGTATTGCGATTATACTTCTCACACAATTGATTGTGCATCCGTTCAACGATTTCATTCTTGTATTCATGAAACAACGTCAGTGATTTGTACAGCTGTTCTATTTTGATTTCATAATCTTCCATGAAAAAATCAAAACCTTTTTCCAATGATGCTTTCTTTGAATTTGGCTTTAACACCCGCATAAAACAAAGGAATTTAAGACAGTCATCAATACTGTATTCAATATCCGTCTGTGATTGGATTTTTTCACAGATTTTATCCAATCCTAATTCCTGATACATCCTATCAAGATAGAAGTAACCGTAGTTTCTTAACGTGTTCCTGTCAGAAATCTTTTCGGCAAGATTGATGGTTAATTTAATGAAAGCTTCTTTTTTATTCTGCTCATTTCTATATTTTTCAATAAGTTTGTTAACCGCATCCGGATCGTTCTTTGTCAGTTCTGATTCTGTCCCAAGATATTCAACTGTTCTCTGCTTAACTTTGCCGTTTTCACGATAGCCTTCAACCAGAACAATGCTTACCTGTCCATTGGCTCTTTTAATTCTGCGAACAAACATTTCTGGACTCCTTGAAAATCAAAAAACAATCTCAAGAATATTATATCATATACATTACGTATACACAACATAAATATTTAAAGAAAAACCTCTTTTTTCAAGAGGTCTTTAACGATTTGGTATCAAACTCGGGAAATCCGGGAATGGTAAAAAAGGTACTGACAATAAATCTGGGACCGGGACGTGACAGAACGTCAGAGGATTTTCAGAAAATAAGGAACATTATTTTTGAAACCTTCAACATGAAGCACACCTACCCTATCGAATACAGTATTTAACCGGTTACTACCATACAGGCAAAAGAGGCATTTGTGCCTCTTTTTTGTTTCTGTACTTTTTTGTTTAGGTATTGTTTCATCATGGTACAACCAGCCACTCATCCGTACCGCATATAAAAAAATGAATCTGGAGTACATTCACGTGAATCTGATTTTTACGGCTCCCATAAAACTCATGATATTGCCGCATCAGTTGTGAATCATCCTTTCAATGCCTTCGTTGACACTCTTTAATCATTGTTACAATTTGTCACAAAATAGCATGATTCTGACACAGGTTATGTTCTGAAACTTTATATAATAAAACCATGTTCAGAGAGGAATACAGCCGTAAACTTCAGCTGATGTAAATCCTCAGGAAACACCAGAATAAACCTATAAGAGGACAATGAAAAATGAAAAAGACTTTAATTGCCGCCTTAACCGTTTCAGCCGTTCTTGCATGCGGCTATGCTTCAGCATCAACCCATGGTCATCATCACGGTCACCATAGTGGATTCTCATCCCCTTATGCCGAATTTGATGCCGACAGAGACGGTGCTCTGAATGCATCTGAAGTAAAGACCATGACTCAGAAGCTTACTGAAAAAGCAGCAAAACATGAATCAGGCCTCCTCACATTTGAAAAGGCAGATGCGGATAAGAACGGTTTTGTTACCCTTGATGAACTTGCCGTAATCATGCCAAAGCCTGAAGCTCCTGCAACGGATGCCGACGAGGCAAAGAAGACTGACGCCAAGAAGGCAGGCAAGACTGATAAATACGCCAAGGGAGACAGAAAGAACGTAAGACACGGAAAGAACTTCGGTCCACGCGCAAAGAACGGTCCGGCACCATGCCCTGCAATGTTCGTTCTGAAGGCTTTTGACACCAATAAGGACTATAAGCTCGACAAGAATGAATACGCAAATTTCATCGAAGCTGAAAAGAAGCATAT
>JAEEGF011004635.1_pt1 | contig 10791 bp, 7 predicted proteins | sample 9134171 | NCBI WGS metagenome assembly JAEEGF01 (sample SAMN16246542, study PRJNA631951) | gut metagenome | biome: gut microbiome; feature: rumen; material: AP-attached | host: Bos | place: Iran: Karaj | collected 2018-10 | reverse complement strand
AGGAAAGGCGATGTGTTTTTTATCAGTCCTTCATCGAAAAGGCTCATCTGCTGATAGGAGCCATCGTCAAGTTTGGTGAGGCCGACGCCTACGAGTCTTATGACTTCGCCCTTTATGAAAAGTCCGTTATCGCCAAGAAGGAGCTTGTCCGACAGCTCTTTTGCATATTTAAAGATGTGCTGCTCGTCGCAGATGGATGATTCGAGCTGCATCTGGGCAGAATGGCGCTTAAAGGAACCGGTCTTGACTGATACCGTCACAGTTCTTCCGTAGACATTATCTCTTTTTAGGCGCCTTGACACGCTTTCGGACAGATGTTTCAGAACGGGGATTATATCCTTGTCATAATTGTCTGCTGTCAGGTCAGAACTCAGCGTTGTCTCATTGGAGTAACTCTTGGCCTCCTCATATTCAGTGGAAACCTCACTGCTCCCAACTCCGTTGGCGCTTCTGTATATGTAGGAGCCTGCATTTTGACCAAGGTATGAGATGAGCATTTTGGGATCGGCCTTGGCTGCATCGCCGATCGTCCTGATGCCGATTCCGTTAAGTCTTGAGGCAGTTGCCTTGCCGCAGCCAAACAGATCTCCGATGGGAAGTGGCCACATCTTAAGTGGAACTTCTTCGGGAAAGAGAGTATGGATCCTGTCAGGCTTTTCAAAGTCACTTGCCATCTTGGCCAGGAGCTTGTTGCAGGAAATGCCCACATTGACGGTAAAACCGAGGGTGTCCCTGACTTCATTCTTAATGGCGTTTGCAAGGTTAAGCGGATACGGAAACTCTTTGGTCTCAAGGTGTTCGAAAAGCCCCTTAAGACCTGAGACATCCACAAAAGCCTCATCAATTGAAACCTGCTCAATCATTGGGGAGTACTTGTGAAGTATCTCTATAAAGGCTTGCGAATACATTCTGTATGTACTAAAATCCGATTGAACAAGTACCAGTGAAGGACACTTTTCCAGAGCTTTGACTACTGGTTCGCCGGTGACAATGCCGTACTTTTTGGCAGGAATTGACTTGGCGGTTATTATGCCGTGGCGCTTCTTGACGTCACCTCCCACAGCAGAAGGAATGGTCCTGAGGTCGATGCTGCCCGGGTCCTCTTTAAGTTTTTTGAGGGCAGACCAGGACAGGAATGCAGAGTTGACATCGATGTGAAATATGTACTTGTCATAGTTTGGAATGATGATCTGATCCATAATAATATGATACTAAAGAACACAGGTTCGTTACAAGCGTCATGTTTAAAAATAAGTTTCATTTTGCAGCTGTGATATTGAAATTAATTATTATTTTTACGAAAATTTATGACTTAATTTATTGATATAAGAGTCCTGTTAGTTTAGTATGAAAGTAGGAATATGGGATGAGTATGTTCTTATTATGTGGATAGGAGTAGGATTATGAAAAGGTTACATTTTAAGCGAATAGTGGCAGTTGCCATGACTGCGGTGATGACATTTACACTTCTTGCCTGCGGAGCAACATCACAGGCTGTCATCGACGATCAGGCTGCTGTCAGAGGTATGGATGAGGGAGCAGGAGAGATCTGGATTGACGACGAGGCAATTGCCCTTGCCGGATCAGCTGCATCAACACAGGCAGCACAGGATGCCTGCAGAGCAGTGCTTGGACTTATGAACCAGAGGAGAGTAGCTCAGGGACTTGCAGAAATGGCCTGGAGCGATGCACTTGCCAATGCAGCTCAGGTTCGTGCCAATGAAATAACAACATCATTCTCACATACAAGACCCAACGGCTCAGCTTTCTGGACAGTAGACAGTAATGTTCAGTACGGCGAGAACCTGGCTAAGCTCTATCAGTCAGCGGACAGCGTATTCACTGCCTGGATGAATTCACCTACACATGCCGCCAACATCATGGACGGTGGCTATAAGACAGTAGGTATTGCGATCTGCCAGACAGGTGATGGAAGCTGGTACTGGGCACAGGAATTTGGATACTAATGAGCCATGCGATGAAAATAAAAAAGCCTAGATGGGCGAGCTTGCTCGCTCATCTAGGCTTTTTTATTTTCATCATACGGCGAAGCCGCTCCAGCGAGGAACATCTCTTCGTTCCGAGCCTGGAGGCCTGGCGGGGTAAAGGAGCGCATCACCTTGCTTGCAAGGGGATGTGTTTTTTTACTTTGACGACCAAAACCATGAGGAAGTAGTGCGATAGCACGGATTCCGAATGGTTTTGGTGGATTGTGATAGCGAGGCTGAGCAATCAATCGTCTTAGTATAACGTAGATCATTCAAGGCGAAGCCGCTCCAGCGAGAAACATCTCTTCGTTCCGAGCCTGGAGGCATGACGGAGTAAAGGAGCGCATCCCCTTGCCATATCCCCTGCTTGTAAGGGGATTTTTTGTCTGAATTACTGTTTTGCTTTTTGGCAATTATACGAGAATGCCGGTCGTTCGCGATTATATGAACATCCATCTTATAGTAGCGAAGAATTTGACTGTTTTTCGCTACTATTTCTATACGTGCTAAATAATAGCGAAAAAAAAGAGGCTTTTTGTCGCTACACATTATCTTTTTGTGCTATAGTAGCGAAATCTGACCATTTTTGTCGCTACTATTGAACAAGCATCAAAATAATAGCGAAGACGACAATAATTAAGTTTATTTGGTTTTGTTTACAATCTGCGTTGACTGATACAGCCCATATAATGATGAAAATCTAATTGAATATTAAAAGAGCCAAAGCTCTGTTTTTCGTTGGCTGCCGGGCACTTGTTCCTGGATAGCCATTTTTTTCAATAATTGAACAGAGTTTGCTTTTACGTGAGAAGTATCAAGGTATGCATATGCCATATAATAGTTTCATATGAGTAAGAGAGGCTTATGAAGGAAACAGAAAGCATTGAGGGAAGAGAATTTCATGAAGAAAACAGAAAACAAAGAGACACAGACAGAAAGGAAGGCAAAAAATTGATCAAAATAGATTCCAACAACAGAGTTAATTTCAATAACAATGTAGATTATTGCGTGGGAACCGGTCGCCTTGGCCTTGCGCTGACAGACGAATATCTGAGGCAGCTTTCATTCGTGCAGGAGATGATCGGGTTTTCATTCATAAGAGGACATGGGCTTTTCTGCGATGATATATCAATCTATCACGAGTACGAAGAGAATGGCGAAACTAAGGTCGAGTACAATTACACCTATATCAACAGAGTATTTGACAGTTTCTTAAAGCTGGGAATAAGGCCGTATCTTGAACTTGGCTTTATGCCGGAGCAGCTTGCATCAGGCATGCAGACGGTATTCTACTGGAAGGGCAATACCACACCGCCCAAGGATTATCGGAAGTGGACGGATATGGTGGTAGCTCTACTTGATCATCTTAAGAAGCGCTACGGCGATGAAGTTGTCACATGGCCGATCGAGGTGTGGAATGAGCCAAACCTTCCGGGATTCTGGTACGAGGCAGATATGGAAGAGTACTTTAAGCTCTTTAAGGAAACCTTCAACGCAATAAAGAACTATGACAGCCGCTTCAAGGTGGGTGGCCCTGCAATCTGTGGTGTGAAAGATGCTGAGTGGATAGAAGCTTTTCTCAAATTCTGCAAAAAAGAGGGCCTTAAACCCGACAGGATCACCAGGCATCACTACACAGTTGATTTCCCTGAGCGCATCGGGCACTACGACTACTCCAGGCTGGAAGATTCCGAGATGCGTTTTGACAATCTTAAGTCCACCAGGGATATCGTAGACTCTTTTGATGAGTTTAAGGATACCCCGATTCACCTCACGGAGTTCAGCACTTCTTACACGCCAAAGGGTGTGATCCATGACACCAACATAAACGCAGCATATCTTGCAAGACAGCTCTCAAGGCTTGGCGATGTGAACGAAGCTTATTCATACTGGACCTTTGGAGATGTGTTCGAGGAGCAGGGGGTTCCGGATTCACTGTTCCACGGCGGCTTCGGACTTGTGGCAGAAGGCTGCATTCCAAAGCCCACCTTTTGGACATTCTATTTCTACAAGCAGCTCAAGCTCTTTGGAGGGGAATGTGTGTACAGAGATGATCACAGCGTATTTGTAAAACGAGCAGACGGCTACGCAGCAGTTTTGTGGAACATCGATGAAGATGACAAAACGCAGGAATATATACTTACAGGCCTTGATGACTGCGAGTACACCCTGATCACCAAAACCGTCGATGAGATTACCTGTAATCCGCTGAAACTCTGGCATGATATGGGGGAGCCTGCCTATCCCACAGACAGCGAGAAAGCGATGATAAAGAGCGCAGCATGGCCTCAGACAGCGAGCGATGTTGTGCTGGCTGATAACGGCAATGCATCAGTATCCGTCCTTGTCAGGAAGAACGGTGTTGTTTATATGACACTTGAAAAAAGAACCTTCACACCGGACAGAGGATATGACTATGACAAGGTGATTTCTTTTCACTGAACGTTATCTGATGTGTCTGCTTTTACATCACCACTTCAGATGATTTGTACCATATATGCATATTTTGTTAGAAGGGACCCCGGTATATTTTTTATACCTATGGGGTCCCAAATTAAAATGGTTGTTATATAGTTACAAAAATCAGGTAGTCTGATGAACCCGTAATAAGAGTTGTTAATAATACATCTAAAGAATTGATGGAAAATACGCTCAATTGACATGATATGAGTAGAGCAGGAAATATCAGAATGAATAATTGGAGTATCATTAAAGGAAAATTGCATATTGGTACACAATATTTTATACAATCAATTTCTGTGATCTCTCTAACTGCTAATTCTGCTGGATTTTGTAACTGTAGAAGGCTTTCTATGAAATAGGGTCCCAATCCCTCAAGATCCTATTCTCAAAAAGAAAGTGAAATTTAACCGTAGGAAGTTAAAATCTTTCCAAGATTATGTTTGCAAGAAGTTGTATAATAGAAAAAAGAGCGATAAAAACATAATCTTGCTCAATTTCTTTTACATGGAGGAAGTAGTGGGAGATTATTTTAACTATGTGTTGGCAAATCTGGCATGCCTTGTTTTTCTGGGGACGGTGACGTTTACCCTGGAAAGGAGTGGGGATAAGCAGAGTTCAACTTTGTTCCTTTCACGGCTGATGCAGATGCTGGAATTGTATTTTCTATCAGATGCAATATGGGTTTTGTTTGAGGGCAGGATTTTACCGGGCAACAAGTTGATCCTGAATATAGCCACAATTGTGCCTTACATCTGTCTGGTTATCACTGCAAGGTTTTGGTACACATATTGTGAAATTGTGCAGGGAAACACGAAGATCCTGACCAGCAGAGGGAGATTTAAAAGTATGATCCCTTTCTACTGTGCCATGGTCATACTGGTCATAGGCCTTTTTACAGATTACCTTTTTGCTATTGATGGTAACGGACATCTGGAGTACCGTCCGTTATATGTGGTTCTGCTTGTGATTCCCTTTGGATATCTTATATATTCATCTATCAAGGCTTTTCGCAGAGCGTTTACCAGCAACAGATATCATGATCACAGTCTGTACATCGCAATGGGGTTGTTTCCATTGACACCGATCCTGTGTGGTCTGGTGCAGGCGACTCTGCTTACAGTTCCGATCATGTGTTACGGGGCGACAAGCGCGGTGCTGTTTCTGTATCTGACTGCCATGGAAAACCGCATCTCAACAGATCCGCTGACACAGATAAACAATCGTCATGAGATGCAGAGATATCTGACTTCAAAAATGAAATCCAGATCCCAGGGGATGGATCTGTATCTGCTTATAATGGATGTGGATCACTTCAAGGAAATTAACGATAAGTACGGGCACATAGAGGGGGATAAGGCGCTCGTAACTGTGGCTGAGGCAATGAAGATATCCTGCACTGATGCCAAAAACAGACCATTTCTATCGAGGTTTGGCGGTGATGAGTTCATAGTGATCATGGAAGCTGAGAGTGAGCAGCGGGTTAAGGAAAAAGCTGATCTGATCCTGGAAAATGTCACAAAGCTAAGTGAAGAATCCGGAGCGCCTTACGAGCTGAAAGCCTGCGTAGGATATGCCAGGTATGACTACGACAACCCTGTGACTATCCCCCAGCTTATTGCCAAGGCGGATGATAAGTTATACGAAATGAAAAAGAGGCGCTGATCTGAAATTCCACCTGAGTATATTTACAAAAAGATAATAAAACAGTGGGCGTAATAGTTGATAAAATTTAAGCAATTACCGGATTATATGGTATAATATAAGTGACAGATATTTCCCATAAAGGAGGTATTATTATGTTCGGTAAATCATCCAAAGACATCTATATCAACAACGAGACAAGGCCCCTGTCAGTAGGCGGAGCCAACGACAATCCATACATGCAGGAACTTCTAAGGGGCGAAGAGAAGCGCCGTGAGAAGAACCGCGAAGACATTCACAACAGACAGAGCGGCTACATCAAATGAAGATTTAACAGTAACGAAGACCCGGATTATCATCCGGGTCTTTTTGTGGTGCAGGCAAGGAAGATATGTGCCTTTACAAGTGACGTTTGTCTTCCTGTTTGCCTTCACAGAAACATCCACGATATAATGAATGATGAAGCATGGAAATTCAGAAGTCTTTAGATTATTGAATCTTCTTTGAAATACATAAGGGCTGGGCATTGGCCGGGATGAATTTCCTTAAAAAATCTGATGGTCGATAGAATGAGAAAGGTGCGGCATGACTTACTTCACAGGCTTTTTCCTTGACAATGAAAAAGACATAATCGTAGACCTTTACAGGAATCTGGACAAGCTTTTTTACGTGCTTTCAACGCCCAATCACAGCAGTCCCAACCTCATAAGGAATCTGGCTAGGACCTGTCATCTCAAGCTTTCACAGGATGAGAACGGGATGCTGATAATCGTGGGAGAAGTGCCCTGCTTTGTGGATGCCTCCAATGAAGAGAGCTATATCTTCAAACTTGGCGGCACTGAAGTTGCATACATCTACCCTGACGGAAGGGTTGAGATGAAGGCAGCTGTCCCTGCAATTGCCAAGACTTTGATGAGTCAGACCAAGGACTTTACCTTAAGTCCGGACAAGACCATATTCAAGACTTATGTCAAAAAGGATCTGAGATTCAGAGCCGACCTCCACACCCACATGAATGGCAACCTGCCGGGGGATATTCTCATTGCGCTTGGCATATATCATCAGATCAGATATCCCCTGTACTATATTAAAAAACTGAATCTTCAGCTCACTGAGGCGCAGTGGCTGAAAATCTATTCCCAGAGGGAGAAGGTCGCAAGGCAGTTTGTCTCATCAGGACTTCAGGGCAAGTACTTAGACAGAAGGATCAACGATAATACCTTCATTAACTTTGCGGATCTCATCCTCAATAATCTCGATAATGCGCAGCTTAATATCGTCAAGATAAGGGGGTCCCTTGCTGTGATCAAGGACGGGCAGGCGGTATTTACCAATCTGGAGAAGGTCTACCTCTACCGATATGTCTTTTGCAAGGGCAGGGAAAGCGAAAACAAGATCGAACTGAAACACATAGACCAGATCCCGGATGAGGATGTGAAGAATGCCCTCAGGCAGATGCTTGTGGACAATGAGAATCCCGATTATTCCTTTAACACGCTCTTCCAGGACAAGCTGCTTTGGATCGCGCGAAACTACAGGCGCCAGGGTGTGTTCTATGCAGAGATCAGTGATACCACTCTGGTCAAAAAATACGAGTCCATCGAGATGCTCAGGCAGGTGCATCAGGTGATGCCGAGCATCTACAAGGAGACGGGTGTGATGATCCGCTTCCTTGCAGCCATGAGAAGGATTCCGCTCACAATAGTAAAAGATGCAGTGACCCCGGACAACTACATAGAGCAGAACCTTGAGGTCTTAAAAGCCACAGCTCTTGACCCTTATGTGGCCGGGTGTGACTTTGTCGGTGAGGAGATCAATGACATCATCACCCTGAAGCCTGCTTTTAAGGAGCTTGTCAGGATAGCTGCCGCAGATCCCAGCTTTGTTATCCGTGTTCATGCGGGGGAAAACGACAGCCAGAAGGACAACATTGCCCACAGCATAGCCTGCGTAAAAGACTCACTTGCCCCGGGGCAGAAGATGCCGAAGATGAGACTTGGACACGGTCTGTACACCTACAGCCCATCCTCCAAGAAGGGGAAAGAAGTCCTGGCGCAGCTCAAAGAAAACAATGTGGTCCTGGAATTCCAGATCACAAGTAATGTCAGGCTCAACAACCTAAACTCTCTGGACAGGCACCCGCTTAAGCAGTACCTGAAACAGGGGATACGCTGCGTTCAGGGAACGGACGGCGCGGCTCTCTACGGCACATCTTCAATAGATGAACAGCTTTCACTTGAGAAAATGCTGGGCCTTACTGAAGCTGACCTTATGCTGATGAAAGAGGCCGAGAACGAGATAATAGAAGAGGGGCAGAAGGCCTACTCTCTAAAGAAGGCCGCATTTGCACAGCTGGTGGGGGACAAGGATATACAGGACGTTCTCCTTGAGAAGATGACGGCAGTGAGGATAAAGGGATCTGGGACTCTTTTGAAGGACAAGCTGGACAGCAACACAGAGCTTAAGGACCTTATAAGCGAGATCACCTGGGATCGCTTCCCTATTGTTCTCATCGGTGGAAGCTTTAACACAGAGAAAAGAGCCACAAGGATTAGCCCTGCGGCGGTTTCGCATCTTGAGCGCCTTATGGAATCCTTAAACCCTGAGGAAGTCTGCTTTGTGATAGGGCACAAGCTCTCCGGATATGAGAAATATCTTGTGGAACATAATAAAAAGAACTTCAGGATCTATGCGGTAGTGCCTTCACTTATGACTAAAAAAGAAGTGGAAGCCCTGAAAAAGGCAGGGGTTCAAATAAGAGTATCTACCGAAGCTGAAGCAATGGGAATTTATAAGAGTTTTAACTATGAAATATTTGAGCGCCGTCCGTCAGCTGTAATAGCTTTTGACGGAAACAGCGCTGCTGCAAACCTTATTCAGGAAGCCAAAAACGGCAAGGGCCGATCTGCGATCTTTGTCTGGAGCCACTCCAAGACCCTTAAACAGAAGGCGAGATCGCTTCACGGCTATGTATATTCTTTTGATGAAAAAGAGCCGCTTCTGGATCATATAAGAAAACTTCTGTCAGAGCAGATTGACGTCTCCCTCTGAGTATTTCTCGTCGCAGTACCTGCAGCGGTAGATCTCTTTTTCCTCATCTGCAAGATAGAAGATCTGAGGAAGTTCCTGCTCAATCGAGGAGATGCAGCGGGGGTTGTGGCATTTGATGACACCGCGTATCTCCTTTGGAAGCACCAGGGATCTCTTTTCTATTATTTTACCGTCCTTAATGACGTTGACTGTGATGTTGTGGTCGATAAAGGCAAGCACATCAAGGTCCAGGGAGTTGATATCGCACTCGACCTTGAGGATGTCTTTTTTGCCCATGACCTTGCTCTTGGCGTTTTTGATAATGGCAACTGTGGAGTCCAGTTTATCAAGACCCAGGTGCCTGTATATCTGCATGCTCTTTCCGGCCTTAATGTGGTCCAGAACAAAGCCTTCTTCAATCTTTCCAATATTCAGCATAATTAACCTCTTTCCTTATTTGATACCAAGCAGAGTGAGTATGAGTGCCATCCTGACGTACATTCCGTACTGAACCTGCCTGAAGTAGGCGGCTCTCTTGTCGCTGTCAATCTCTACGGAGATCTCGTTGACTCTTGGGAGCGGATGGAGGATGAACATATCCTCTTTTGCCAGCTTCATCTTTTCCTTGTCCAGGATGTAGAAATTGCGAAGTCTTATGTAGTCCTCTTCATTGAAGAACCTTTCCTTCTGGACTCTTGTCATATAGAGAAAATCCAGCTGCGGCATAACTTCTTCAAGCTTGATGACTTCTTCATAGGGGATGTTTTTCTGGCGGAGCATCTCGGTTATGTAGTCGGGGACTTTAAGCTCCTTGGGTGATATGAAGATGAACCGTATCCCCTCGTATCTGCTGAGCGCATGGATCAGAGAGTGGACTGTCCTGCCGAATTTGAGATCGCCGCACAGGCCTATGGTGAAGTCCTTTAGCTGCCCGTACAAAGACCTGATGGTCAGAAGGTCTGTCAGAGTCTGGGTGGGGTGCTGGTGACCGCCGTCTCCTGCGTTGATAACGGGGATTGTAGAATTGGCAGCTGCGACCATCGGTGCACCTTCCTTGGGATGTCTCATAGCGCAGATATCTGCGTAGCAGGAGATTACTCTGATGGTATCGGAAACGCTTTCGCCTTTGGCTGCCGACGAACTTGAGGCTTCGGAGAAACCTAAGACGTTACCTCCCAGATTCATCATTGCGGCTTCAAAAGAAAGCCTTGTGCGCGTCGAAGGCTCGTAAAAGCAGGTGGCTAGCTTTTTGCCGTCGCAGACGTGCGCGTATTTGTCCATGTTTTTCTCGATGTCTTCGGCAAGTACGAACAGTCTTTCAAGTTCATCTGTCGACAGATCGAGGGGACTCATCAAATGTCTCATATTCACTCCGTTCCGTGCCGGGGCACAAATGTGTATTTCAAAAAAAGAGAAGGGAAAACCCTTCTCTTAAAGTTAACTTAAAAATGTAAGTAATTCCGAAACTTCTTTACGCTTGGGAGCTTCGGGGTTAACTGCCGGATGACCGATAACGATAAAAGCGGCAACACCGCGATCATCGGGAATGTTAAGAACTTCGGCGGCCTTGTTTTCATCGAAGATTCCGAGAATAACGGTTCCGAGTCCTCTTTCGTATGCCGCAAGACAAAATGCTTCGGCAGCGATACCTGTATCGAAATTCTGCCAG
>JAEEGF011169525.1_pt1 | contig 10792 bp, 10 predicted proteins | sample 9134171 | NCBI WGS metagenome assembly JAEEGF01 (sample SAMN16246542, study PRJNA631951) | gut metagenome | biome: gut microbiome; feature: rumen; material: AP-attached | host: Bos | place: Iran: Karaj | collected 2018-10 | reverse complement strand
GCCGATGCATTAAAAAATGCACAGGAGTCAGGTTTTGCGGAAGCTAACCCGACAGCAGACGTTAAAGGTCTTGATACGGCAAACAAACTTGCAATATTGTCTTCTCTTGCTTGGGGAAGTTGGATAAAAGTTGAAGATATAAGAGTTAAAGGTATAGATCAACTTGATATAGAAGATGTTAACATAACAAGAGATTTCGGTTATGTGTTTAAACTTATAGGTTCTGCAATAAAAACAGATAAAGGCGTGGATTTATGGGTAGAACCTTGCTTAATAGATCATCATCATTCTTTTGCAAATGTTCATAATGAATATAATGCAATTATGATAAAGGGTGATGCCGCAGATGATGTTATGTTTTACGGTAAAGGTGCAGGACAGTTGCCTGCAGCTTCGGCTGTAGTTTCCGATATTATAGATTTATCAAAATATATTGCTAACGGAACGGCAGGTGTTGTTCAAAATGTTGTATATTCAAAAAAGAAAATAGTTAAATTTTTGCCTCACGGCGACAGCAAGAGTGATTATTATTTAAGATTTTCCGTAGTGAACAGACCCGGAGTTCTTTCGAAAATTTCAGGTATATTGGGTGAACACGGAGTATCGATAGCAAGTTTGTATCAGGACGACAGAAATAAAGACAAAAAAGTTTCAATTATAATTACAACTCACAGAGCATTAAGTAAACAAATATCAGAAGCATTAAAAGAAATAGATAAGTTATCGATAATAAAAGCCAAGACTGTTAAGTATAGAATAGAAGAATAAAATTCTTTTCGGAGTGTTTTATGGCAACAATGTTTATGATATTTGTGTCGGTGTTTTTAGCCGAGCTTGGAGACAAAACACAGATTGCAACATTGTTGTTTGCAACAGATTCGAAAATCTCGCCGTTTCAGATTTTTTTAGCTTCGGCAGGGGCATTGGTTGTAGCATCTGCGATAGCTGTGCTTGCAGGAACATTTGCAAAAACATATTTACAACAAATACCGTTAAAATTAATCAGCGGTATTTGTTTTATTTTGATAGGATTGTGGACAATTTATAGTTATTATAAGGGGTAAAGATGAAAAAAAGTATAAATGTTTTTATTGTTACTTTGTTTTTTCTTTTAACTTTTTCTTTTGCAGTATATGCCGAAAAAATAATAATGAACGACGGAACCGAATATGAAGGTAATATTCATCATCAAGACGATAATGTCGTTTTTATTGTTTGCAAAGAAGATCTAATAAAATTGAATAAATCGGACATAAAAGAAATTAAAGAAGACGAAAAAGCTAAAAAAAAAACTGGTTTAGTGATTGATGATACCGATGTTGTTGAAGATAATAACGAAGCAATTGTTCAAATAGGATATGACTTTTACGGTAAATATTTACATAAAGGCCATGAAAACGAAACGGATTCTTCAAAAGGTTTAACCTTTGCGGCAAAATATTATCATTATTTTATTGATGAGTTCGGTGTCGGTTGCGGTGTGAATTTTCAGAGTTCAAGAGACCTTGAAGATATTCCGGGGGAAGCTTATTTCGTTCCGGCTTACATATCATTAAAACTTCGTTCAATTCCCACAGAGCCCTATAAGTACGGTTATGTTGTTGGGAATGTAGGTTATAACTTTTTCTTTCCTGTTTCCGACTATGATAAATATCTTGCAGATGAAAAAGGCGGTTTGTTTTATTCAATAGGGTTGGGTATAGTATATAACAGATTTTTATTTGAAGTTACAGGTGCAATTCACAATGGTACTGCAAGTCTTAAATCTACAACTTATAAAATAGATATAGAATACAGAACATATACATTTTCCATAGGTTATGTTTTTTAAAGAATCTTTTCCTATAAATAAATTTATATTTTTATAAAAAATCTTTGTTTATATTGCATCATCAAATATGATATAATCAACAGTATGAATATAAAAAGTCTTTTTATAATATTAATTTTATTATTTTTATCCGTTAATGTTTTTGCAGAAAAGAAAACAGTTATCTTTTTTGCGGAAAGTATTGACGGAATATCTGCAAAAGTTATTCAAAAAATAGAAAGTTCCGATAAATTTTGTTTAGCGGTTTGTTTCGATGAGAACAAATATATAAAAAAAGAAATCCAAAATTTAATTATTTCTCATAAAATAGAGCCGATGTTAAATATTATGGAACCGTATTTCCCGTTAATAGCATCACAAATAAATATAAATTCTTCAGATGTGTTCGATAAAACGGATATTTGTAAAGATATTTTAAGTAATTATAAAAAAACTTATAGAACTACATTTGAAAGAAATAAACATGGACTATATTTAAAAGGTTCTGCTTTTAATGACGAAGTTTTAGAATTGTTTTACAAAAATAATATTTTGTGGACAATGGCAAAATCCGATAACGAAAATCAAAAAGGTTTGTTTATAAAAAACGGAGTTGCTCTGTTTGTACCTTATAAAAATTTTACGACAAGCGAAACAAAAATAAAACAATGGTTTGATAGCTTGGGTAATACGAAATTTGTTCCGATAATATTAACGACAACAAATATTAAAAATGAAAAATTTATGTCGGCACTCGTGAATTTTGTTAACAAGAGTAATGACTTAGATGTTGAGTTGCCGATAAATGCGGCTTTTTACGGATATAATTCGAAAACTATAAAAAACAATATTGCATTAGAACAGTTATCATCAATTCCAAAAGAAAATATTTTGAAATTATATTTGGCAGATAAGGAAATAAAGGACTATAATAAAAAACAAAATGAAGAAGTTTATACGATTTTGTGCGATGAGCTTTCGAATATGTACAGTTATAATGTTATAAACGGAATTATAAATAATAATAGTAATTCGGCTAAGTTGTTTGATATATCATATACGAATATTTTCAGGATGTTAAACAAAAAGGTGCCAAATACTAATGAAATAAAATATGATTTGTCGGACAATAAAAACAGTGATGCGGATAACGGATATTGTAAGTTTATTCAAAAAAATAATTCCATTGTAATTGATAATGAAAGTAATATATTTACAATTTTTTCCGTTAGAAAAAATAATGATTATGTTTCGTTTCAAACGAATGCTGTTTTAAGTAGTGTAGACAGTATTGATATTTATGTTGATATGAACAATATTGCTTATACCGGTTCGCAAAAAATGTTAAAACCGGTAAATGCCTTTTTTGTTCCGGAACATAGTTGGGAATTTGCCATAAGGATAACACAACAAAATATTTATATTTACAAATATTTAGCTTCAGGTTCGGAACTTATTGAAACGATAAAAAATGATGATGAAAGTTCATATGTAAATATTTCTTCGAATATTTTGAAAGGTAACCCGTATAATTGGAGTTATCAAGTTGTTGCAATAAAAGACGGTGAGGTTGTGGATTTTATTGAAAGTAAAGAAAGAAAAGAAAAATTGTTTAACATTTTGCCGTTACAAATAAAGATGTACAATTATATTAATTAAGGTTAGAATATGAAAAAATTTATTACTTTATTATTGTTGTTTTTTGTTTTTGTATCAGCTTATTGCTTTGCAAAGAACGAAATTAAAAATACCGAAATGACGGTAGAAGCTCAAAAGTTAAATGTTATTTTTGACGGACAGGGTTATGATGGCATGAATTTGTATAACATATCCGGAAGTAACTTTTTATCTTTGAGAGAATTGGCAAGTTTTTGTCAGGCAAGATTGGAATGGTATTCGGTAAGTAAAAAAGTTTCAATGAAATTAAAAAACAGATCTATAGACATTTTTTATGATTCAAGAAAAGTTTCATTCGGTAAAAACAAAGTAAAACTCAAAATGCCTTCTGTAATGATAAACAAGGAAGTTTATATACCTGTAGAATTTTTAGAATTGAAATATTTCCCTGAAATGTTAGAAGCGGTTGTAAATTTTGATGTAAAGCACAGAATACTTAATGTTTCATCCATCTCTAATATATCCGCCGTAAGATATTATACGAAAGAAAATAATACCCAGATTGTTATAGAACTGGAAGAACAAATGATGCATACGATAAAAAAAGCCAAAAATTCCATTATTGTTGCTTTTCAAAGAGGTAAAATTATCAAAGACAGTATTGTAGCAAACAACGGAGCAATAAAAGATATTTCTTATGAAACAAAGGGTAGGGAAGCTATTTTTACAATAAATTTAGCTCAAACACCAAAATCCGTAAGGGTCCAAAATTTTAAAAAACCTTTTAAATTGGTAATGGATATAGAACATACAAAACCTGTTGATATGTCTAAACCGACAAACATATATATACCGGATACTGTAACGAAAACAGATAAAAAAACAATAAGAGCCGTAGAAGAAAAAATTATAGATGAACAAAAAGAACAGAAAACGAAAGATATAAAAACGGAAGAAAAAGTCAAAGATGATAGTAAATCTGAGAGTGTTTCTAAAAAACAAGAAGAACAAAAAACGACCGAACAGCCTAAAGAGACTGAACAAACTGAACAACAGCAACAAGAAAGCGCAGAAGATATTAGTAGAGATATAGATGTTGTTTCCATAGATACAAGAATAATTGCAAATGATTCTCAAATATACGATAAACCTGTATTGGAAGAAGAGGAAGATGATTCCGAAGCTCTTGCGAAAGTGAAAGTGGTAAGTGTTGAGGATGACCAAATTATCGATGACAGTTATGCAATAATTGATGATACGGAAACATTTAAGGATATAATGCCTAAGGTAAAAGAAATTGCTCAAGATGCAAAAGTTATAGTTTTGGATGCTGGACACGGCGGACATGATCCCGGAGCTGTAGGACCGCACGGAACAAAAGAAAAAGATATTAACTTAGCTATAGTGTTGCAATTGGAAAAAGTATTTAAAAAAGATAGAAACTATAAAGTCATTCTTACAAGAAAAGATGATACTTTTATTCCGTTGGTTGAAAGAGCAAATATTGCAAATAAGAACAAAGCGGACTTGTTTGTTTCGGTTCATTGTAATGCAAATTTAAAGAGAACAGCTTCAGGTTTTGAAATTTATTTCTTGTCTGAAAAAGCTTCTGATACGGAAGCAGTTTCAACGGAAACATTGGAAAACTCTGTTATTGCATTGGAAGATAAATCGGATGAGAAAAAGACCGTATTGCAAAATATGTTGTGGTCAATGGTTGTAAACGAATATATAAATGAGTCTTCCGAACTTTCAAGCTTTGTTATCGCGGAAGCTTCAGGAAGATTGAAAATACCGAGCAGAGGAATAAAACAGGCAAACTTCTATGTTTTAAGAGGTACTCAAATGCCTTCTGTGCTTGTTGAAACAGCATATATAAGTAATTATACGGAAGAAGCAAAACTGGCCACAGAAAGTTTCCAAAAATCTGTTGCAGATTCAATATATGAGGGTATAAAGAAATACTATGCAAGAAAAGCAAATAAAAAATAACAGAGCCATAGGAATATTTGATTCCGGTTTCGGCGGACTTACGGTTATGTCGGCTATATCGAAATTATTGCCGAATGAAAATCTTATCTATTTCGGAGATACGGCACATGTTCCTTACGGTTCGAAATCAAAAAAAATAGTTACCGAGTTTGCAACAAAAATTTCCAAGTTTCTTGTTAAAAACAATGTAAAAATGATTGTTATTGCCTGTAATACGGCTTCCGCATTCAGCTTGGATTATTTGAAAAAAAATATTAAAGTTCCGGTTATAGGTGTGATAAAAGCCGGTTCTGTAATGGCGGCACAAAATACAAAAAATAAAAGAGTCGGTGTTATAGGTACGGAAGGAACCGTTAAAAGCAGTGCTTATGAAAAAGAAATTAAAAAGTATGATAATAAAATAAATTGTTTTTCGAAGGCATGTCCGTTGTTTGTTCCGTTGGTTGAAGAAGGGTGGAATAACGGCAAAATAACGGAAGATATTATAAATGTTTATTTAAAAAATTTGGTTGATAAGAAGATAGATACGATAATTTTGGGATGTACTCATTATCCGTTATTAAAAGAGACAATAAAAAAAGTTATAGGCAACAAGATAAATATTATTGATTCCGCAAATGCTGTTGCATTGGCAGTGAAGGCACTATTAACAGAAAAAAAATTATTGAGAAGTTCGGGTAAAGCTACATATAAATTTTATGTCAGCGACGGTCCGGAAAAATTTAAAAATATAGGCAGTAAATTTTTAGGTAAAAAAATATTAACCGTAAAAAAAGTGGAGATAGATTAATATGAAATATAAACTTTCCGTATTTAAACATTTTTCATCGGCACATGCTTTAAGAGGATATAAAGGCAAATGCGAAAATTTGCATGGGCACAACTGGAAAGTAAGAGTTTGCCTTTGCGGAACAAAGCTTGATGAAATAGGTATGCTTGTAGATTTTACCGATATGAAAGCACACCTCGATAAAATCATGGCAAAGTTGGATCATAAATTTTTAAATGAAACAGCTCCTTTCGATAAGATAAATCCTACGGCGGAAAATATCGCAACGTTTATATTTAACGAAATGAAAATATTTGAAACGGAAGATATAAAAGTTTGTGAAGTTGAAGTGTGGGAAAGTGAAACTTCTTCTGCAGTGGTGTCACAATGAAACAAAAGGCAATAATATTATTTTCGAGCGGTCTTGATTCCACAACAGTTTTGTATTATGCAATGAGTAAAGGGTATGATTGTCATTGCTTAATATTCGATTACGGGCAAAAGCATAATAAAGAAGTAGACAATGCTAAAAAGTTTGCTAAAGGTTTAAAATTAAATTATCATGTTGTAAAAACTTCTATCCCTTGGGACACAAGTTCGTTGATAAATAAGGATAAAAAAATTCCCGAGCATAAACAAATAAAAGAAGGTTTTGTTCCGTCAACTTATGTTCCCGGAAGAAACACCATATTTTTGTCGTATGCGATTTCATATGCGGAAACAATTAAAGCAAAAAAAATATTTTTAGGAATTAATGCAGTAGATTTTTCTTCATATCCGGATTGCACTCCGCAATATTTAAAATCCATGCAACAAGTAATGAAAGCATTAAATAATGGTATAGAAATTTGTGCACCCATAGAAAAATATTCTAAAGCTCAGATAATAAAATTGGGAACAAAACTAAAAGTTCCTTATGAAAAAACTTGGAGCTGTTATAACGGCAAAAATAAACCTTGCGGAAAATGTGATTCCTGCAAATTAAGAGCCAAAGGTTTTAAAGAGGCAGGTATAGATGATCCGGCACTCAAATAAAAAATCCATCAATCCTTTAATTGTTGCACCGATAGATGAACTGTTTTTCTCGTATCAGGGTGAAGGAATATATGCCGGAATACCACAGATATTTGTAAGATTTTCCGGATGCAATTTGAGATGCAATTATTGTGATACACCAAAATCTTTAAAAATAAACTCCGATTCAAAATATTTTACAACTCAAGCATTGTTTGAATATATAACGGACATATACAATCAAAATAAAAATAAATTTTACGGACAAAAACCTTCGGTTTCATTTACCGGAGGAGAACCGTTAATATATACGGACTTTATTTTAGAGTTAATACAAAAATATTTGAAAAATAAATTTTCTGCTTATATCGAAACTAACGGAAGTTTACCGCAACAAATAAAAAAGATTTATAAGTATTGTGATGTTGTATCTATGGATATAAAATTTAAATCTGCTTGTAAAAAAGATTTATTTAAAGAACATACCGATTTTCTGAAAATATGTAAAAATAAAGTTTTTGTAAAAACCGTTATAACAGAAAATACTACCGAAAAAGAATTCATAAAAGCCGTTAACACTATTTCAAAAGTGTCAGATAAAATTCCGCTTATTATTCAACCTGCAAGTTTTGATAATATTACAAATCAAAAAGTCTTAAAGTTTTATTCTATAGCAACAGTAAAAATAAAAGATGTCAGAATATTGCCGCAATTACACAAATTGTGTAAAATAAGATGAAAATTGCAAAGCAATTTTGAGGCATAGATGTATAGAAGTATGGATGTATGGAAACTACAAGAACAACAAAAGATTAGATTGAGCAATGAAAAAATTGTTTTTTATTTGGAGAAACAACAATGACGATGTGTAGAAGTGAGTTGGAATTTTTCGGTAATAAATTTACAAAAATATTAAATGATAATGGACTTATAGCAAGTTTTGATGATACTTGTTTTAGGGATTATTTATTGCAAATATCATTGAAAAATAAATTGATTAAATTAGGTAAAATCGGGATTTATTATAAACCGTCAAAGAAATCGTTTTCGCTGGTTACAACAAATATTAAAGATAAAGAATCTGTTGAAATTATAAATAAATGTTGGGATGAAGTTAACGGATTCAAAACATTTAAAGAAGAGTCCGGCATTTATGAAGCTTTTGTTGATGGTTCTTATATAGATGGTAAAACAGGATACGGTGCGGCAATATTTTTGGGTGATAAAGAAATAGAAAAGTTTTCCGGAAGGCTTGATGATACATCAACAAGGCAGTTCGGAGGGGAACTTTATTCAGTTACTCTTGTTTTAAAATGGTGTGAAATAAATAATATAAAGAAAATAAGAATAAATTATGATTATTTGGGTATTGAATATTTTGCTACGGGTAAATGGAAACCAAAAAATAGTCTTGCTCAAGAGTATGTGGAAATAGTTTCTTCATGTGATATAGATATATTATGGCGAAAAATAGATAGCCATACCGGAAATAAAAAAAATGATTTAGCGGATAAATTGGCTAAAGAAGGCGTTAACAAGTAAATTTCACAAAAATTTCACAAATGTTTCAAGGAAAGTTTTCACAAAAAGACTATAATTTAAAATAGTAAAGTAGCAAATAAAAAAATATATTGAAAAAATAAGGAAAATAGATTATAAAACTAGTAAGATAGTAAAGTAAAAACAAGGAACATAAATGAAAGGATTGATTAAGTTAAAATCAATTAATGTTTTATTGTCTACGAGAGTAATGAAGATTACCCTTGCGATGCTTATTTTTTGCAGTATGATAATCAACGGATTTATGCCAAAATCCATAGAGAATAAGGAGAGTATAGCAGCAATAATCGGAGCGGTAGTAAACAATGTGATAGTAGAGACATTCAAGAGTTGTACGGACACATTGACGGTGATGAGTAATAAAGTGACAAAAGATTTGTATAAGTATTTAAGATTGGGAGAGACGGGAGCAGAGGCCCCGATAAACGGCGGACAGAGTAAAGAAGAAACACCTGTAAACACCAGCAGTGACAGCGGAATAGAGATAGAAAGCAGACAATATAAAGAGTTGGTAGTATACAACGAAGAAGATGAAGCAGTAGCAATATCAGTAGGTAAGATATCGGAGAGATTGTATAGGCTGTACAATAATGTGAAAGTGTACTGTAGCGGTAATACAATCACAGGACTTTTATTCTTCATTGTGTTTGTGATAGCAATAAGGAATAGGAAGGAAGACGGGATAGCAACAATAACTAAGAAGAATATGGAAGATAGAACTAACTTGTGCTGATGAGGCACAGGTTAGTTTTGTTTTTTGTATGAGCAAAAAACAGGGAGAAAAAGATGAAAAAAGAAGAAATAAAAAATAAAAATAAAAATATAGAAGAATTAGAGGGGGGCAAAATGAATATCTTAACAAAGGTAGTCATGGGTATAAAGAAATATTTTAAGGAGACGTACAGCGACCACGTGTTTAGGAAAGTGGTGAGCATATTGGTAGTGCTATGTTTTGTATTGAACATAGCGAACTTACCGGTATATGCAAAGAGTGACAGAAGAGCCAAAGATAACAAAGAAAAAAATGAACAGGTGATAGAGACAGGTAAAACTGACACGAGTGAAGTAGGATTGATGAGTTCGGATGAAGCGATGAGAACGGGAAGCGGAGAAGGAGTAAGTACGATGAATGCGATAGGGAATATGAGTGAAGAGCAGGTAGACAGCATAATAGAGATAGATGAGGAGAACGGAGTAGTAAAAGATAAAACAAAAGGCAATAAAGTAGTGGCGGTATATAATTCGGAGAAAGAGCAAGTATTAGGCTATTCCGGACAGAGTGATATAGTATATTACCAAGCACTTGTAAACAGAAAGAAAGCTCTTGAAAAGGAAAACTCAACGGGATTAAAACAGATAGAAAAGATAGGAGAAATAGAAAGACAAGAAGTAAAAGCAGATACCGATAAACAGGAAGGAAATAAACAAGAAGAAGTGAATAAGGAAGAAGAAGAAAAAGATGATGATGCTATAAAAGGTATAGAAGAAGAAAACAAAGAAGAGTTGGATGTTAATGTAGAATATAACAGGATAATAAGCGAATTATCAAGACAGAGCGGAGTAGATAAAGAGGAAGTAAAGGAAAAATTGGATGAAGCATTAGCAGGAAAGACGGAAGAAGAAAAAGAGGGAATTTTAGGCTTATTGGCAAGTTTCTTTGAACAAGGCGGTAGTATAATAAACTGTGCAATATCAGCATTGGGAGAGGTTTTAAATATAACGAGTAAAGGTGTATTGGGATTACAAGCATTACTCTTGGAAATAAGTACGGGATTATTTACAAAAAACAATGAAGATTTAATTAAATCCGGTGATACACAGCTTATGACAAGTATGTATACAATGCAGTCTGTAATGGCACAATTCGGACAAGATGCACAGGGTTATATTAGTGACATAGATATATTTATCGAAGGTTTAAAAGCGGGCGAAAGTGCAATAGTATGGGTGAATGGAGATCACTACATAACGGTAACGAAATTAGATAGCGGGAACTTTACAATAAGTGATCCGAACGTTCGTGGTGGAGA
>JAEEGF010207163.1_pt1 | contig 10794 bp, 10 predicted proteins | sample 9134171 | NCBI WGS metagenome assembly JAEEGF01 (sample SAMN16246542, study PRJNA631951) | gut metagenome | biome: gut microbiome; feature: rumen; material: AP-attached | host: Bos | place: Iran: Karaj | collected 2018-10 | reverse complement strand
AAGGATCATGGCGTCCGGCACCTTCTCGATGGCTACAACATCGCTCCCGGGCTCGCTCTGAGCCAGCGCGCAGGTAAAGCTGCCCTTTCCGCATCCGCTTTCCAGCAGCACCGGCCTGCCGGGCTTTCGCCAGCTGCCGCGCATTGCTTCCGGCTCGGCAATCAGGTATTCCGCACACCGTTCCATGCGAGGCTGCAGATTGTGCCGTTTGCGCATTCGCATTTTTATCTGTACCTTTCCAATTCGTTTGCATGCATTTCAGAGGATTGAATTCTTTGGGAAGCTTAACACAGCTTTGCAAAAACATCAAGCCTCAAAAAACGCAAGGCTTCTCTTCACAAATTCGCAATTCTGTGCTAAGATGCTTTCACCTGTTACAACAGGTGCCGGGTGAAGAAGTCCCGGCAAGTTGAAAAAATCTTTATTCTATGAGGCGTATCATGCAGACATTTACTTATCGCCCGCAGGGCGTGTGCTCCCGGCAATTTGAAATCAGTATTGAGGACGGCAAAGTGATGAGTTTCAGCGCCATCGGCGGCTGCAGCGGCAACCTGCAGGGAATCGGCCTGCTGATCGCCGGAATGCCGGTTGACGAGGTCATCAGCCGTCTGGAAGGTGTCCGCTGCGGTTTTAAAGACACTTCGTGTCCCGACCAGCTGACGCGTGCCCTGAAAGCCTGGAAAGTCGAACAGGCTGAAACAGAAGCCTTGCCGGTCGAAGGCTGAGGGCTTCCGGTATGCTGGAAGACATTCTCTCGCAGGGATTTCAGGCGCTTTCGATCCCCTTTACGGCTGAAACGCTTTCCGCATTCCGCACGTATACTGCCATCCTGGCCGAGAGAAACCGGCAGATGAACCTCACCGCCATCACAAGCGAGGACGAGGTCGCGCGCCTCCACTTTCTGGACTGCGCGGCGGTTCTCCCCTTTCTTCCAGCCGGAAACTGCCGGGTGCTGGCCATCGGCAGCGGGGCAGGGTTTCCGGGGCTGGTATGGAAGCTGCTGCGGCCGGACCTCTCTCTGACGCTGCTGGACAGCCAGCAGAAACGCGTGCATTTCCTCGAAGAGGTCTGCGGCGCTCTCGGTCTTTCAGACGTCAAATGCATCGCTGTGCGGGCTGAGGAAGCTCCGGGTGAAATGCGCGGGCAGTTTGACGTTGTCACATCGCGCGCAGTTTCGAGGCTCAACATGCTTGCCGAACTGAGCATGCCCTTTGTGGCTGTCGGAGGGCGGTTTCTTGCCATGAAGGCTGCCGCCGCCCCGGAGGAACTCAGAGAGGCTGCCCATGCGCTGAGCGTTCTCGGCGGCTCCGAGGGAGAACTCCTCCCCTGTACAGTACCCGGTCTGGACGCAGAGCGCTATCTGGTTTCAGTAAAAAAACTCCGCCCGACGCCGGCAAAGTATCCCCGGCGTTATGCGCAGATCAAAAAACAGCCGCTGTAAGTGCGGCTGAATCGGAGGCAGAACCATGGAAAAAATCAAAATGACAACCCCCATCGTTGAGATGGACGGCGATGAAATGGCACGGATCCTCTGGCAGGAAGTCAAGGCCCAGCTGGTTGAGCCATTTGTTGACCTGAAGGAGGAATACTACGATCTGAGCATTGTAAGCCGAGACGAAACGGAAGACCAGATCACCGTGAATTCGGCGCTCGCGACGAAGAAATACGGCGTCGCGGTAAAATGCGCCACCATTACCGCCAATGTGGAACGGGTTAAGGAATTCAACCTCAAAAAAATGTATAAAAGCCCGAATGCGACCATCCGCAGCATTCTGGACGGCACGGTATTCCGTTCTCCGATTCTGATTGACGGCATCGCCCCTCTGGTCACAAGCTGGAAAGAGCCCATTACCCTTGCGCGTCACGCCTATGGCGATATCTACCGTGCGACGGAAATGCGGATTAAAAGCCCCGGTAAAGTTGAACTGGTCTATACCGCGGAAGACGGCACCGAGTTCCGCCAGCTGGTGCATGAGTTTACGGAATGCGGCATTGTGTCCGCCATGCACAATCTTGACAGATCCATTGAGAGCTTTGCCCGCACCTGCATGCAGTTCGCCCTGAATGCAAGGCAAAACCTGCTGTTTTCCTCCAAAGACACGATTTCAAAAGTATACGACCGGCATTTTCGGGATGTTTTCAAGCGGATTTATCTGGATGAGTTTATCGACCGCTTTACCGCTGCCGGTATTCACTATGAATACTGTCTGATTGACGATGCCGTATCCCGCGCCATCAAATCCCCCGGCGGTTATGTCTGGGCTACACAGAATTATGACGGCGACGTCATGAGCGACATGTTCGCAACCGCATATGGTTCGAACGCCATGATGACGTCGGTGCTGGTATCGCCGGATGGAAAATATGAGTACGAAGCAGCGCACGGCACGGTTCGCCGCCATTATTACCGCTATCTTCAGGGGGAAGTCGTTTCCACGAACCCGATGGCGCTGATCTATACCTGGAGCGGCGGTCTGGAAAAGCGGGGCGAGCTGGACGGCAACGAGAAGCTCCGCCGTTTCGGGCAGATGATCCGGGAAGCCGCCCGGCACGTCATTGAAGCCGAAGGGATTATGACGGGCGACCTTGCCAAAATCACCTCACGCCCCGATCCTCAGGTGGTGACCGGGCATCAGTTTATTGCCGCCACACGCGCGGTACTGGAAAACTTGATTGCACGGGAATGGCCCGAAGAATAATCAGGCACAGGAAACGGCCGGCAGCGGATTGCTGCCGGCCGTTGTTTCTTCTCGTGAACTTGCTTTTTAAGCTGCGTTCCGGTTTACTTCCAGCCGAACGTGACGAGGCCGTAGATGTACAGCGCCGCGACGCAGATGGGAACAAAATACTGGAAGATGGGCTTCATCCAGTTCTGGACTTTCAGGCCCTTGCCGGCGTTTGCCTCAGCAACAAAGTTGTCCCATCCCCAGCCGAACTTCCAGCTGCAGAACAGTGCGAAGATGAGGGCGCCTACCGGCAGGCAGTTGGTGCTGACGATGAAATCCCAGAAGTCAAGCCAGGCACTGCCGTCGGCAAAGGGCTGGAAGTGGAACACGCTGTAGCCCAGCGCCGTGGTGAGCGCCAGCAGGAAGATGCCAATGCCGCAGACCAGGCAGCCCTTTTTACGGTTCCAACCGGTCAGATCGCGGATGCAGGCCAGGATGTTCTCAAACACGGCAAGCTCGGTGGAGAACGCCGCGAACACCATGAACAGGAAGAACAGGGAGCCCCAGAAGCGGCCGCCGCCCATGTTGTTGAAGACAGTCGCCATGGTATCGAACAGCAGAGACGGGCCGGCGTTGACTTCGATGCCGTAGGTGAAGCAGGCCGGGAACATGATGAAGCCGGCCATGATGGCGACAAACGTGTCCATCAGAATGACGTTGACGGATTCACCCATCAGGGAGCGCTCCTTGCCGATGTAGCTGCCGAAGATCGCCATGGAACCGATGCCGATGCTCAGGGAGAAGAACGCCTGGTTCATGGCGCCGACAATGACGGAGCCGTTGATCTTTGAGAAGTCGGGAACCAGGTAGAACTTCAGGCCTTCCTTCGCGCCGCCGAGGGTCGCGCTGTGTCCGGCGAGAACAATCATCAGGACAAAGAGGGCGACCATCATGTACTTGGTCACACGCTCAAGCCCGCCCTGCAGGTCAAAGCTCAGCACGAGGAAGCCGAGGGCAACCGCAACTGCCAGATAGATTACATTGACGCCCGGGTTGGTAATCATCCCGACGAAGCCGAGATCCGCCGTTTTGCCGGTCAGGAACATGACAAAATAATACATCATCCAGCCGGTGACCACGGTATAGAATGCCATCAGGGCGATATTGCCGAGCAGTGCGACATAACCGTGGATATGCCACTTCTGTCCCGGTTTCTCCAGCACCTGATACATTTTCACCGGGCTCTTCTGAGAGGCACGGCCCATTGCAAATTCCATGGTCATTGCCGGCAGGCCAAGCAGAAGCAGGCACAGAATATACACCAGCACGAAGCCGCCGCCGCCATACTGGCCGGTCATCCACGGGAATTTCCAAACGTTACCGCAGCCGATCGCGCAGCCTGCACTCAGAAGCAGGAAGCCCAGACGGCTGCCGAGTTTTTCACGTCCGTTATTCATACAATTACTCCTTTCGGAAAATTTGTTCTATTAAAGCATAAAATTTCTCCGATTGCAACAAAATGTTCATACATTCTTCATTTTCTATATCATCACCTTTTTCATTCCGCTTGCAAGCCGCCCGGACTTATTGTATAATGCGGAAGGTTTAACAACTGAATACCGAAAGCAAAACTCTTTGAATTCTTATGGCGCATCCCGCGCCGCACATTGACCCCTCCCGGGGCAGTGATGAAAGGAGAAACATGATGAAAAAGAGACTATTTGCAGCCACCCTGGTGCTGGTGCTGGCGCTCGGGCTTCTCAGCGGATGCGGCAAAAAACCGTCGCAGACCGCGGACGCTTCAAAGCGCTCGGCAGCAAACGAAATCTGCATCGGCATCGCCCAGGATTTTGACAGTCTTGACCCCGATTACATGACGGCGGCAGGAACCAAAGAAGTGTTATTCAATGTCTTCGAAGGGCTGGTAAAGCCCAACGCGGACGGGGAAATCGTTCCTGCAGTCGCATCTGAGATCGCAAAATCGGACGACGGCCTCACGTATACATTTACCCTGCGTGAAGGCGTGAAGTTCCATAACGGCGATCCGGTTACGATGCAGGACGTTGTTTATTCTCTGGAGCGCCGCTGGAAGAACGACGATTCCGCGGCTCACCTCGCTGCGCTTGAGGTTATTTCCTCCCTGGATGCCGGCGACAATGTCCTGACCATCACCCTTTCCGCCCCGAGCAATGAATTCCTCGCAGCGGTTATGAACGCCTACATCATCCCGGCAGACTATGCAGCACAGGAAACCGCCCCGGTCGGAACCGGCCCCTACAAATTCGTCTCCCGCCAGGTACAGGACAGCATGGTTCTGGAGCGCTTTGACGATTACTGGGGTACCCCGGGCAAGCTGCAGAAGGTCACTTTCCGGATCCTCGAAAACGCCGAGGGGCTGGTTCTCGGGCTGCAGAGCGGCGCGCTGGATCTTGTTGCGCACATGAGCAGCGACCAGACCGTGCAGCTCAGCAAAAACGACTTTACCATTGCAGAAGGCAGCATGAACCTCGTACAGGCGCTGTATCTGAACAATGCGGAAAAACCGTTCAACGATGTGCGGGTACGGCAGGCGCTGTGCTATGCCATCGACAAGCAGGCCGTGATCGACCTTGCCTTTGACGGATACGGGATCCCGCTCGGAACCAGCATGTTTCCGTCTTTTGCGAAGTATTATGATGAATCCCTGACCGACTATTATCCGCAGGACATTGAAAAGGCAAAGTCTCTCCTGGCCGATGCAGGCTATCCCAACGGTTTTGATATGACGATTACCGTTCCCAGCAACTACACCCCCCACGTGAATACCGCCCAGGTTCTGGTCGAACAGCTTCGCGAAGCAGGCATCCGTGCAACCGTGCAGCCCGTGGACTGGAGCACCTGGCTGGAGGATGTATACAGCAACCGGAACTTCCAGAGTACCGTTACCGGGCTCACCAGCGACAATATGACGGCACGAAAGCTGCTTGAACGCTTCGGCAGCCAGGTCGGAAACAATTTCACGAATTATTCCAACGACGAATACGATGAAATCCTGGCTCAGGCGCTGAGCGCCGTCGATGATGCGGAACAGACGGAGCTTTACCGCGCACTGGAGCGGAATCTCACCGAGAACGCGGCAAATGTCTATCTGCAGGATATGGCGGATCTCGTCGCCCTTCGCAGCGGACTCAGCGGGCTGACCTTCTATCCGATTTACGTGCTGGACATCTCGACGCTTGAATGGAAGTAATCTTCCCGATCAACGCTGCGGGCAGAGCATCATCTGCCCGCAGCAAACTGATTCTTGGAAGTTATGTAAATTTATTATGTAAACCATTTTGATCTGATGACAAAAACCGTACTGAAACGAATCGGGATGCTGGCGATCACCATGCTGCTGGTTTCCTTCCTGACTTTCCTCGCATTTGAACTGGTCTCCGGTGACCCGGCGCGCACCATGCTGGGGATCGAAGCAACAGAGGCCCAGGTTGCTGTGCTTCGGCATCAGCTTGGGCTGGATTTGCCGTTCGCCCTGCGCTATTTCCGCTGGCTGGGCGGCTTCTTCTCCGGAGATCTCGGGCTGTCTTACAGCTACAAACTGCCTGTCTGGGATCTGATCGGCGGAAAGCTTGAACTGACCCTCTGGCTGAGTCTTTTGAGTTTTGCGCTGATTGCCCTGATTTCCATTCCGCTGGGCGTGTTTTCCTATCGTCTGGAAGGCGGATTCTGGGACTGGCCGCGCACCCTGCTGAATCAGCTTTGCATGGCTGTCCCTCCCTTTTTTACCGGAATTCTGATCTCCTGGTGTTTTGGGATTCTCCTGCGCATGTTCACGCCCGGAGAGTTCCCCGGCCTTGACAATGACTTCTTTGCTTCTCTGCGGCATCTGTTCTTCGGCGCTTTATGCCTGAGCATCCCGCGCATCGCCATGACGGTGCGGATGCTGCGGGCAACGGTCATTTCGGAAATGAACAAAGCGTACGTCAGAACCGCGATCAGCCGCGGAAATGACCGGCGTTCCGTGCTGACCAGACATGTTCTGAAAAACTCCATGGTTTCTACAGTCACTTTTCTCGGGCAGACCCTTGCGGAACTGGTCGGGACCGGCATCGTCGTGGAACAGGTGCTCGGGATCCCGGGCCTCGGCCGCTTTTTGGTAACCTCTATCCTGCATCGCGATTATCCCGTGGTACAGGCCATTGTCGTGATTCTGGCCTTCTGGGTCTGCCTTGCAGGGATGCTGGCAGATCTGGTGAACCAGACGATTGATCCGAGGCTGCGCGCATGAAGAAGAAGTGGAATGTATACCTGACGGTCGGGCTGATTCTGACCGGACTCATGGTCTTTGCCGCGCTGCTGGGCAGTTTCTGGACGCCGTATGTGCCGACTGCCATGAAATACGGACGCTTTCAGGCACCTTCCCTCGTCCACCTGTTCGGCACGGACAACTTCGGGCGCGACATCTTCAGCCGCGTTCTGAAAGGCACCGGCACTACGCTAGGCATCGCGCTCTCGACCGTTTCGATCGGTGCGGCGGTCGGCACGCTGGTCGGCGCGATCACCGGTTACTACGGCGGCTGGCTGGATGAAGCGCTGATGCGCCTGAATGACGCGATCACCGCATTCCCCAGCTTCCTGTTGGCACTGCTGATTGTCAGCCTCGTCGGCCCGGGGAAAAAGTACAGCGTTGTCCTGGCACTGGGGCTGGTGTTCATCCCGAGCTTCGCACGCATCATGCGAACGGAATTCAGGGCGCTGCGCGGGCGGAACTTTGTCATCGGTGCACGCCTGATGGGTGCGAGCAACGGGCGAATCCTGTGGGTACACCTGCTGCCGAACACGCTCCGTGCACTTCTGCCCGCGTTTACGATCGGTTTCAACAATGCAGTGCTTGCGGAAGCAAGCCTGAGTTTTCTCGGCATCGGGGTTACGCCGCCCGATGCATCACTGGGATACATGCTCGCAGAAGCGCAGAGCATGCTGGCCGCGGGGCCGTGGTATGCGCTGTGTACGGGACTCACAATCGTGCTGCTGGTATTCGGCGTCGGACTGCTTGGTGAGGGGCTTCAGGATCATGCTGGAGATACGTGATCTGCATGTAAAATTCAATAACCGGGACCGCGAAGCAGTCGGGGGGATTTCCCTGACGATCGGGGACGGTGAGATCGTCGGCCTCGTCGGTGAGAGCGGCAGCGGCAAAACCGTTACCGCCATGAGCATCGCAGGTCTCCTGCCGCGAAAGCAGTGCAGCTATTCCGGGGAAATCCTGCTGGATGGGCGTGATCTGCTGCACGCCAAACGCGCGGAACTGAGGAAACTCCACGGTGCGGAAATCGGCGTGGTGTTTCAGGAACCCATGAGCTCTATGGACCCCCTGATGAAGATCGGGGAACAGGTCGCCGAAGTGCTGCTGATCCACACAAACCTCGACCGGGAGGCCCGGAAGCAGAAAGCTTTGGAAGCCATGCGTGCCGTGGAACTGCCGGATCCGGAGAAGCGCTGGGACAAATATCCGCATGAACTCTCCGGAGGCATGCTGCAGCGCAGCATGATTGCGGCCGCCATCGCTTCGGAGCCGAGCCTCCTGCTGCTGGACGAACCGACCACAGCCCTGGACGTGACGATCCAGGCGCAGATTTTGGAGCTGCTGAAAAAGCTGAACCGGGAGCGCGGGATTTCGATGCTCTTCATCTCGCACAACCTCGGCGTGGTGCGGAAGCTCTGCAGCCGCGTTGCCGTGATGCAGCGCGGTCTGCTGGTTGAGGTCGGTGAAACCGAGGCGGTTTACCACAACCCGCAGCACCCCTATACACGCCAGCTGATCGAGGCAATCCCCCACAGAAGTCGGTGAACAGGATGAACGAAGAACTGGTACTGGAAGTCCGGCATGTAAGCGCCGGCTATCGGGAAGCGGGCCGTCTGCCCGGAAAACTGATTTACCATGAGGTCATCCATGATGTGGATTTCAAAGTCCGTCATGGGGAGATTCTCGGTCTGGTCGGTGAAAGCGGAACCGGCAAAACCACCCTGTCCCGTGCGATTCTCGGGCTGATCAAGCCTGAAGAAGGCGAAGTGATCCATTACACCAAACGCCCCCAGATCATCTTTCAGGATCCCGCAGGCGCATTGAATCCCGCCTACAGCGCGGAATGGGCTGTGGAAGAGCCGCTGCGCATTTTCGGGAAGTATGACACTGCAGAACGAAAGCGCCGCGTACACGAGATGCTGGAACGTGTGGAACTGCCCCGCGAATGCTGGGCCTCGCTTCCCGGCGAGCTCTCCGGCGGGCAGAAACAGCGCGTCTGCATTGCCGCTGCGCTGATTCAGCGTCCCCGGTTTCTGATCGCCGACGAGCCGGTCAGCGCGCTGGACGTCACCATCCAGGCCCAGATCCTGAAGCTGCTGAAGCAGCTGAGGGACGACCTGGATCTCAGTTACCTCTTCATCTCCCATGACCTGAATGTCGTATACAATCTGTGCGACCGCGTTCTGGTCATGAAGGACGGCCGTGTGGTCGAGCAGGGGGATATTGAGGAAATCTTCCGGCACCCGAAGGAGGAATATACCCGGCGGCTGCTGGAAGCCGCAGTGTAAAGAATACGGGCTCCGATCCGATGAGCCCGCCAGGAGGAACCGACCATGGCCGTGATCCGCTACATTGCCGACCTTCACTTTGGTGACGAAAACATCATCGCCTACGACAACCGTCCGTTTTTGAGTGTTTCCGAGATGAACGAAGCGCTGATTGAACGCTGGAACCGTGTGGTGGGCAAAGACGACCTGACCTGGATTCTCGGGGACTTCTGTGTGGGAAGCACGGAAGACTGGGCCGGGATTCTGGACCGTTTAAACGGGCGCAAGGCCCTGATTGTCGGCAACCATGACAGCCGGGAGGCAGTCGAGACGCTGCGGGACCGCTTTGAAGACATTGCCGACTACCGCGAGATCAAGGACGGAACGCATCAGGTCGTCCTCTGCCATTACCCGATTCCGAACTTCCGGGATCACTACTTCAGCTGGGTGCATCTGTACGGGCATGTTCACACCGGGTTTGAGGCAAACATCGTGGAGCATTCCAAACTGCTCCTTCGCAAGCTGTATGTGCGGGACGACGTCTGCCTTGCATACAATGTCGGTGCGATGCTCCCGTACATGGATTATACCCCGCGTACGCTGGAGGAGATCCTTGCTTTTAAAACATGAGTGTTACGACCTGCTGATATTCTTCCGCATCTGAAAGAGCCGGGCTGCCCGGAAGGGCAAGCCCGGCTCTGCTATTTTATCTGTCCTATTTCTGCGTGATAAACGGCCTGCAATCAGCCTTCAAAATGTGCGGTATACGTGTTTGAACTTTCCGCTGACCGGATCCGCCTGCGGCATCTGCTTTGATCGCCTGATCTTCAGATTCGTCACTCCCCTGTCTGCAAAAAACGCCTGCAGTTCCCGCTCCGCTTCCGCAAATGTAGCGTCGGGGTCTTCACAAATCAGCCGGAGTTCCAGCTCATCCGGGGCAGTCTGCACCAGCTGGAATCGGCGAACGCCCTTCACTTCCTCAAGAATCCTGTAGAGCGACATCGGGGCAACTTTAACGCCGTTATCCAATACAAGGGTGTCGTCTGTTCTCCCCTCGATCTCCAGCCAGCGCGTGTTCCGGCCGCAACTGCAGGGTTCGCTGTGCACAATAATGCGGTCGGTGAGTTCATAGCGGATAAAGGGCTGGATGCGGTTTGCCAGGTTCGTAATCAGCACCCTGTCGGAGAGCACACCGTCTTCCACCGGTTTCCCGTCCCGGTCCACGGGCTCGACGATCACCCAGTCCTCGTTGATGTGCAGATGGCCTTCCCGGCATTCGCAGGCAATCTCCCCCGCCTCCGTGCAGGAATAATGCGTCTGCACCGTGCAGCCGAACTTGTTCTTCAGTTTTCCCTTGACGGCTTCCGTCAGCAGTTCCCCGCCGGTAATCACCACATCGGGATGAATCCTGAGTTCTTCCGCATCCGCAAGCAGCGCCAGGTTGGACGGATACCCGCTGAGCATGGCGGGATCAAACGCATTGAGTTCTTCCACAATCTGGGCTTCGGGCGCATTGACATCCACGGTAATCTTGGTCTGTCTGCCCGGCATTTTCAGCTGCAGATAACGGGACATC
>JAEEGF011536113.1_pt1 | contig 10795 bp, 6 predicted proteins | sample 9134171 | NCBI WGS metagenome assembly JAEEGF01 (sample SAMN16246542, study PRJNA631951) | gut metagenome | biome: gut microbiome; feature: rumen; material: AP-attached | host: Bos | place: Iran: Karaj | collected 2018-10 | reverse complement strand
CTGAGAAAATCACTCCTTTTGGAGGAATATTTCATGTGAGAGAGCAATTTTCCCATTATGTCGGCCCCATTATCGACAAAGTGCTGGGTCTGCGGTGTGCATCTTACGGCTATCAGTACAGTGAGATTGTCGGTTCGCTGTCAAGCATCTACTTCTGCGGCGGCGACTGCGTTGAGGACGTGACGAGCCACCTGATGCACCATCTCTCACTCCATCCCACTCTTCGCACATGCAGTTCTGACACCATCCTGAGAGGGATTTCGGAGTTGGCCACAGCTAACACGACACAGGAATGAGCTATGACTTCAATACGGCCAACGAAGCTGAACAGCCTGCTGGTGAAGGTACTCAAGAATATAGGCCGGCTTGTGGCCGGAGAGTCATACAATTTTGACTTCGACCACCAGTTCATAGAGACGGAGAAGTACGATGCGAAGATGACCTACAGGAAGTCTACCGGCTAAAGTCCCGGTGTGGCTGTCATTGGAGACCTCATCGTAGGCATAGAGAACCGCGACGGCCGCTCGGTCCTTGGGACGCTTTCTTGCGCTCCATAGGTGCTCAGGCACTTCGTGGATGTCCAGCAAAGAACTTTCAACCTTCAACTTTCAACTCTCAACTCTCACCCTTCACCCTTCAACTTTCATCCCTCAACTATTTTCCAAGGCTTTCGAGGTTTCGACGGGCATTCTCATCACCCAGTCTCTCAGCGCGTCTGAAGAGTTCGGCAGCTTTGTTGACATTGCGGAATACTCCGTTGCCATCCCTGTAGAGCTCACCGAGTTTGTTGATGGCGTCAGCATGATCCTGGTCTGCAGCCTTCTGATACCATACGGAAGCCTGGTATGCGTTTTTGGTTACACCGATGCCGGAACGGTAGCAGTTGCCGAGTGCGGTCTGCCCGTAAGGGCTGTTTTGCATGGCAGACTTCTCATACCATGTGAAAGCCTTGGTATAGTCAATCTTTGTGCCCCTGCCATACTGGTAGCTGTGCCCGATGTTGTACTGACCGAGAGCATCGCCGGCATTGGCAGACTTTATATAATACGTCAGGGCAATACTGTCGTTTTGCTCTACGCCTGCAATGCCCTCGTAATAGCAGTAGCCGACGTAGTTGAGGGCTTCTGCATCGCCTTTGTCAGCAAGAAGCTGATAGTAATGGCGTGCCTTGGTCTTGTCTTTTACGACACCGTCCTTGCCGTACCAGTAGATGTAGGCGAGGTTGCCGATGGCAGTGTTGTTACCCTTCTCTGCCGCCTTCTCATACCATTCAATGGCTTTGTCCATGTCCTTCTCCATACCTTGTGCAGACTCATACATAAAGCCGAGGCTGAGCATGGCAGGCGCATAGTCCTGTTCGGCAGATTTGAGATACCAGATGAAAGCCTTGCCATAGTCAACCCCGGTGTAATAACCAAACTGGTAGAAGGTGCCGAGGTTGTTCTGTGCTGCGGCATGCCCCATCTCGGCAGCCTTGCTGTAGAGGCTGAAAGCGCGTGCAGGGTCTTCCTTGCCATAGACATCCTTGTTCATGATGTTGCCGGCAAGACGGTTCATGGCCTCTGCATTGCCTTCAAGAACCATCTGCTCCAGTCCGGGGATGGATTTCTTGTAGTATGTGTATGCCACGTCCTTGTCGATCTTCACACCGCCGTTGCCAAGTGCGTAGCAGTCGCCTATGGCATCAGTGGCACAGGCGTCTCCGTTGCTTGACAGCTCAAGTAGTTGGCTGACGGTGAGAGATGAATATTTAGGGGTTTGGGCATGTAGGGTAAATGTAGAGATGGTTGCCGTAAGAATAGTCAGTAGTATCTTTTTCATATCTTTTAGTGTGTGGTTATGCTTTTGCGTACAAAGTTACACATTATATAATTAATGACAAAACTTTTTTGTAAATATTTTGCTGTCTCAGAAATTATTATTACTTTTGCAACTCAATATTTGCGAAAAATAATCAGAATGAATAATAACGTGATATCAAGGCTCCTCGTGCTGCTGCTGATAATGGTGACAAAGACTGTGGCCGTGACGGCGAGGGGAGAGGAGAGCAGGCAGGATTCGGCGCTGTGTTATTTTGACAGTGTGGAGGTGGCACTGCTGACATGTGAACCCCATGATGAGGTGTATAGCCTCTACGGACATACAGCCATAAGGATTACCGACAGGAATGCCAACACTGACATTGCGGTGAATTATGGTATCTTTAACAGTAAGGCAGACTTCTTCGTGCCACGCTTCGTGTTCGGACTGACCGACTATATGATGGGCGTCACCGATATGCAGCAGTTCCTTGCCGAGTATGACTACTATGGCAGTGGCGTGATGCAGCAGCGCCTGAACATGACGGCGCAGGAGAAGCAGCGTCTGCTGGAGGCATTGAGGGAGAATGCGTTGCCGGAGAATGTGGTGTATAGATATAACTTTTTCTATAACAACTGCACGACGAAGGCAAGGGACATGATACTCGATGCTCTGGACGGCAAGGTGGAATATAAGCAGAAAGGCTTGCAGGAGGGGGAGCGCTCCTTCCGTGACCTGATACACTCAAAGGCTGGCACACACCGCTGGGTGGCAGCGGGAAATGACTTGCTGCTTGGTGTTCAGGCAGATGAAAATACTACGTTTGCAGAGCGTGAGTTCCTGCCACAGGTGCTGATGATTGATTTCGACGATGCCGTGGTGAAGCGTAATGACGGCAAAGTGGAGAAACTCGTAGGTGAGTCAACATGGCTGTTGCCATCGACACATCCTACGGTGTTTAATGAAGCACCGGGGGTTCCTCTGACACCGATGCAGTGTGCAAGCGTGTTCTTCAGTGTCATCTTGGCACTGTGCGTGGCTCATTGTGTGACACGCAAGAAAGTGTTTGAAAAGATAGAGTACGGAGTTGTGTGCTTATATGGCATTGCAGGACTGATATTGCTGGCAATGGTATTCTCACAACACCCTACGGTACGTATTAATTTCCAGATACTTGTATTGAATCCGCTGCTGCCGTTTATCTGCATGCCAAGGTTCAGAAACAAATATACATTTGCTATCGTCACAGGCTGCCTGGTGGTGTTCTTTGTGGCAGGCTTTTGGCAGAGGTATGCTGAAGGCATGTATTTAATGGCATTGTCTTTGCAATTAATAGCGCTGACGCACTTTTTCTTACATAATTTTGGCGGTTTGAAAAAAAATCACTAACTTTGCATTTCAGATTTTGCTAAAGGTGGGTTCTAATAATTCCCACTGTCAGATTTTTGAATTTATTTCGAGGGCAAAATGTTAGCTGATAAGTGTTGCGCTCCCCCGCGAAACGGGGGAGAAGCGAAGCGGAGGGGGTGTAAAGACCATTGACCATAGCGGGCTATGTGACCGCAGAAGTTAACAGTTTGCACCGAAGGTTTAGCTCGACGGCCCGAAGGGGAAAGTCAAAGAAAACAAAAAGATGACATAATGATATTCATATAATTGACTAATTTAACTCGTGGGAATTTTTAGAACCCACCTAAAAGCAAGTGGGAATACTAACATAGAAAAAATAAAACAATAAGATATGAACTTCAATTCAATACTCTCGGCTCTCTTTGGCAACAAGTCAAGCCGCGACATTAAGAAAATCCAGCCACTCGTAGATAAGGTGAAGGCTGCTTATCCTGCCATACAAGCACTCAGCAATGATGAACTCCGTGCAAAGAGCAAGGAAATACAGCAGTTCGTACAAAACTCTTGTGCTGAACAGAAGAAGCAGATAGCAGAACTTAAGGACAAGATTGAGCAGACACCAATAGACGAGCGTGAGCCTATTTTCAACCAGATAGACAAACTGGAGAAGGAGGCGCTGGACAAGCTGGAGGAGGCACTCAACGTGGTGTATCCTGTGGCTTTCTCTATCGTTAAGGATACGGCTCGCCGTTTCACAGAGAACGAGGAGACTGTGGTTACTGCTACTGACTTTGACCGTGAACTGGCATCTGACCCGGAGAAGGATTTCGTCACGATAGACGGTGACAAGGCTATATACCACAACCACTGGACTGCAGGCGGCAATGACCTGAAGTGGGAGATGGTGCACTATGACGTACAGCTCTTCGGCGGTACGGTGTTGCACCAGGGTAAGATTGCCGAGATGGCGACTGGTGAGGGTAAGACACTGGTGGCTACATGCCCTGTGTTCCTCAATGCCTTGACAGGTAACGGCGTACACGTGGTGACGGTGAACGACTACCTCGCTAAGCGTGACTCTGAATGGATGGGCCCTCTCTATATGTTCCACGGACTGTCTGTGGACTGCATTGACAAGCACAGGCCAAACTCTGAGGAGCGCCGCAAGGCTTATCAGGCAGACATCACGTTCGGTACGAACAATGAGTTCGGTTTCGACTATCTGCGTGACAATATGGCAATGCACCCGGAAGATCTCGTGCAGCGCAAGCATAACTATGCCATCGTCGATGAGGTCGATTCAGTGCTTATCGATGACGCACGTACACCACTTATCATATCTGGTCCGCAGCCAAAGGGCGACATACAGATGTTTGAGGAGTACCAGCCATTGGTGGAGAAACTGGTTGGCGCACAGCGCAAGCTTGCCACACAGCTCCTTGCTGAGGCTAAGCAGAAGATAAGTGACGGCCAGAAGGCTAACAACAAGGATATGGTGGCAGAGGGCTTCCTCGCTCTGTATCGCTCATATAAGGCACTGCCAAAGAATACTCCGTTGGTGAAGTATCTTTCAGAGGACGGTATCAAGTCGGGCATGCTTGCCACCGAGGAGATATACATGGAGAACAATAACCGTAAGATGCCTGAGGCTATCGCTCCGTTGTATTTCGTGGTGGATGAGAAACTTCACTCTGCAGACCTTACCGACAAGGGCGTGGAATGGCTGTCACAGCAGGTGGACGACAAGGAACTGTTCGTCATTCCTGACATTACATCAGAGCTTTCTGCACTTGAGGCAGACAAGACCCTCAGCGACGAGGAGCGCCTGGCAAAGAAAGACGAGCGCCTGAACCACTTCTCTGAGCAGTCAGAGCGCGTGCATACCCTGCAGCAGTTGCTGAAGGCTTACTCATTATATAATAAGGATGATGAGTATGTGGTCATTCCAAATAACGACGGCGTGATGGAGGTTAAGATCGTGGACGAGCAGACCGGTCGTATCATGGAAGGCCGTCGCTGGTCAGACGGACTGCATCAGGCTATCGAGGCCAAGGAGCACGTGAAGGTGGAGGCTGCCACACAGACATACGCTACAATCACACTGCAGAACTACTTCCGTATGTACCACAAGTTGGCTGGTATGACTGGTACGGCTTCTACAGAGGCTGGCGAGTTCTGGGACATCTACAAGCTTGACGTGGTGGAGATACCAACAAACCGTCCTGTACAGCGTATAGACATGAACGACCGCGTGTATAAGACTGCGCGTGAGAAATATAAGGCTGTGGTTGACGAGGTTATCGCAATGCGCGATGCCGGTCGTCCGGTTCTCGTAGGTACTACCTCAGTGGAGATATCAGAGTTGCTCTATAACATCTTGAAGCGCAACGGCGTGACGGCACAGGTGCTTAACGCCAAGGAGCACGAGAAAGAGTCGCTCATCGTGGCAGAGGCAGGTAAGAGCATCAACGGCAAGGGTGTCGTTACCATTGCTACCAACATGGCAGGTCGTGGTACCGATATCAAGCTTACGCCAGAGGTGAAGGCTGCCGGCGGTCTTGCCATCATCGGTACGGAGCGCCATGAGAGCCGCCGCGTTGACCGTCAGTTGCGTGGTCGTGCCGGACGTCAGGGTGACCCGGGTTCTTCTGTGTTCTATGTATCGCTTGAGGACAAGCTGATGCGTCTGTTTGCATCAGAGCGTATAGCAAAGGTGATGGACCGTCTTGGCTTCGAGGAAGGCGAGCGCATTGAGTCATCAATGATTACCAATGCCATAGAGCGTGCGCAGAAGAAGGTTGAGGAGAATAACTTCGGCATACGTAAGCGCCTGCTTGAGTATGACGACGTGATGAACAAGCAGCGTACCGTAATCTATGAGAAGCGCCGTCATGCCCTCATGGGTGAGCGTATAGGTATGGATATTACCAATACCATTTGGGACCGTGTGTTATCTATACTTAACAATAACGATTACGACGGTTGCAAGGAGCAGTTCCTCAAACTGTTCTTCATGGAACCACCGTTTACAGAGGAAGAGTTCAACTCGACAGATCGTAACCAGCTTGAGGAAACGACATTCCAGACTGTAATGACGAACTTCAAGGCTCATGTTGACAAGGTGGCAGAAGAGGCTGCACCAGTCGTTAAGCAGATATATGAGGATCCTAATGCAAACTTCGAGCGCATCCTCATACCGCTGACCGACCTGCACATGATATACCGTATGTCGTTCAGCCTGAAAGAGTGCTACGACTCAGAGGCAAAGAACATCATGCGTGAGTTCGAGAAGATGATAATCCTCCACAACATTGATGATAACTGGAAGGAGAACCTGCGTCAGCTCGACGAACTGCGTCATTCTTCACAGAACGCAAGCTATGAGCAGAAGGACCCATTGCTCATCTTCAAACTGGAGTCAGTAAAGCTGTGGGATGCTATGATTAATCAGATGAATGACAGCATCTGCTCTACGCTCTCACGCATACATATCCATAAGGAGCAGGCACCTGAGCAGGCACCTATGGACGTACCGCAGCCAATGCCACAGCCACAGTATCAGACCAACAAGCCTGAGCTGAATGGTGACGGCACTCCTGTGCAGCAGGGACAGCCACGTCGTATGGTACAGCGCCCTGGTATGCCACCTATGCCTGATGGTATGGACCGCCCGGGATACATAGATCCTTCAATGCCACGTGGTCCACGTATTCCTGTAGTGGGCACAAAGACACCGCGTCCAAACGATCCATGTCCATGTGGCTCAGGCAAGAAGTACAAGCAGTGTCACGGTAAGAATAACTAAGGTTGGCTCTAAAAAATCCCACCATATAAATAAATAGGAAAATGTCTGAGAAAACTAACCACCAGATTGTCCGCTTCGTGCAGAAGCTGGCAGAGAAATATCCTCAGCAGGATATTCCAGAATTGTTTACCGATGTGCATATACGCGTTTCGCAGGAAACGGGTGATGTAATGGCGTTTGACGATGATGACAACGAGATTACTCGTATTGTCGTTGATGAATGGATTAATTCGCCTGTAGAGTCTGACAAGTTTTTCTCAGATGTTGCCGACGTACTGCGTCAGGTGATACAGGAGCAGGAAACAGCTCAGGGAGAAAAATCACTGCTCGGTATCATTGAGCCATATAACTATGTGCTTGAGAATGAAGCAGGCGAACACATGGCAGAACTCTATGTCGTTGACGATGCTGACACTATAATTATCGGACAGGACTTTATGGATGGTTTGGACAAGGAGCTTGATGACTTCATAGACAATTTGCTGAAGAAAGAATAGTCACGGGACTGTTCTATAAATAACGAGGCGAGGTTTCTGACATCGCAATGACAGGATGATATTCTTGTCGTTTGCTGCGTCAGAAACCTCGCTTTATATTGGCTCCTAATTGGTAGATGCCTAATTTACAATATAATTCAGCACAAAGAAGGCAGAAAGAACATACATGGCAATAGAAGGCTCCCGGTACTTTCCGCAACAAACCTTCATGACTACATACGACAGCATACCAAGTACGATGCCGTCAGATATGCTGTAGGTGAATGGCATGGCTGTTATAGTGACAAATGCTGGCAGAGCCTCCGTAATCTCATCAAAGTTTATGTCCTTTATTCCCTTTGTCATTAGCAGGCCGACTAATACCAGCGCACTTGTCGTGGCTGTTGCCGGTATTATCAGAAACAGTGGTGAGAAGAATAGTGCAACGAAGAACAGCAATGCGATGGTCAGCGATGTCATGCCTGTTCTGCCGCCTTCCATTACCCCCGTAGAGCTCTCCACGTAGGTTGTTACGGTAGATGTTCCGCACAATGCGCCAAAAGCAGTTCCTATGGCGTCAGCCATCATTGCACGGTTTAGTCCGTGTATCTTCCCTGTCTCCTTATCTACCATGCCGGCACTCGTGGCAGTACCTATCAGTGTGCCAAGCGTGTTGAACAAATCCATGAAAAGCAGGGTGAAAACCACGACGTAGTAACTCAGGTCAAAGCTCAGGAACTTAGAGAAATCCAGTTTGAAGGTAATGGTACCCATTGGCTGCGGAGCACTGATTAGCGAGAAATCCTCCGGCATCTGCGTAACACATAATGGTATGCCTGCAAGCGTTATTATTATGATGGTATAGAACAAAGCTCCCCTTACACCCACTGCCATCAGTATGCCACCTATCAGTATGCCTGCAGCTGCCAGCACCGAAGCAGGGGTCCATTCTCCCAGGGTTGTAGTAGTGATTTCGTCACCCACTATCAGACCGCCGTTCTTCAGACCTATATAAGTTATAAAAAAGCCTATACCAACAGAGATGCCATAACGAAGGTTCGTGGGTATAGCTTCTACTATCGCTTCTCTTACCCTTAGCATTGTCAGGATGATAAATGCTACCCCCTCAAAGAAGACAGCCGTCAGTGCCTGCTGCCACGTATAGCCCATGGCAAGCACTAACGTGTAGGCAAAAAAGGCGTTCAGGCCCATGCTCGGTGCCAGTGCATACGGCAGTTTTGCATAAAGTGCCATTACAAGAGTGGCAATCGCCGACGACACTACCGTAGCAGAAAACAGTGCGCCCTTGTCCATGCCCGTATCGCCCAGTATTAAAGGGTTTACTGCAAGGATGTACGTCATCGTGAGAAAGGTGGTCAGTCCTGCCATCATCTCCGTCTTCATTGAGTGTTTTGATGGGTCGAACCCCACCAGTGCAAAGAATTTTTCTTTCATGTTCCTAATATGAATTTCACTCTCCCGACTCCATATATCCCTTGGGGAGTGATGCCCTTATGTTTCTTTGTGAGAAAATGCCAAGAGAGGATGTGCCTATTGGTTATGACACACCCTCTCTTGTTTGTATTATGGATTATGCTTTGATAATCATCCGTTATCTCATTATAACCTTTCTTACGCTGCCGTTGCTTCTCTTCTCAATGTAGATGTTGCCACGTATTGGGTTATCTACAGGACGGCCGTCAAGAGTGAAGTAACCTGTAACTACAGGAGCTGTCATCTCTGTAGGAACTTCGTTGATGGCAGTAGCCTCCTCATCATCCTCTGTGAAGTCTAAGCCTGCTGCAGCCTTGGCATTTACAGATGTAAGGGTGGTGAGAGTGATGTTGTCGTATGCCACGTGAGAATACCAGCGACCGAGAACGTTCTTCAGCGACTGTATGGTAGCGAAGCTGCTGCTGAGCGTTGCATTGTTGATTACGGTAGAGCCGTTGCGTGTCACTGTGAGTTTCACACCGCTTGAGCTACCTGTTATCGTGAAGTGATAGAACTGTGTTGGATAATAGGTAGAAGAGATAGTAGCGTGTGAGCTCAGGTAAGGATTACATGCAATAGAGCCTACTGATGTGCCGCTGCCGTTTGTCACGGTTGCTGTTGAAGCCTTGCCAGCGAATGATATGTTACACAGAGTGCCGTTGCTGCCTATTACAGAAACAGTAGAGGTGTTAGCGCTGCCGCTTACGAGTGCGAGGTCGAACTCGAATGTGTAGCTTGTAGCACCGGTAAAGTCGCTGTTGTTAGCGAATGACAGGTTCACGGTGCGGTCATTGTTGTTGCCGAGGTAGATATGGAAGAAGTGGTTGCCGCTGCTTTCAGCTACCTGGTCCATGTTAGCCACACTGCCTGCTGCCACTGCAAAGCCGTAGTTGTTAGAACTTGCAGACTCGAAGTCGAGCTTGTATGCCTGAGTGTATGCAGTGCCGCTCACCTTCAGGTAGAGCACGCCGCTCTCAAGACTCAGAGATGCTGTAGAACCGCTGGCTACGTTAGCCTCGATGATGATGTTAGAGAGGCTGCCGCTTGCCACAGAACCTACGGTGCCGAGCTCATACTTGCCAGGAGCCAGTGCTGATGAAGAGTTGAACTGGAACACAGGAGCAAGGTACTGAGGGCCATACTGCCATGACTGCTTGCGAATGTTGAGTGTGGTGATGCCCAGCTTATCGCCGCTGACATTGCTGGTGCCGTTGATGTCAAACACAACTCTTGAGCCTTCCTTCAATGTCATGGTGCCCACGTTCATGTGACCATAGCCATTGTTTGTAGTATAAGGTGTGCTCTTAGAGTGGTCACAGATATACAGTGCGCTGCCATACTCCATCTCGATAGACTTGTAACTGCTTGTAGAGCCGCTGAGTGCGCAACCGAGGAAGAGCTCAGTGAAGCGGTTAGCCCATACAGGACTGTTAGAGATGCTGCCGTAGCATATCAGTGCGCCCTGCCATACATCGGTGTTACCGGTATGTGAGTGTGTTACGTAAGGCAGATGTGCAGCTGAAGAGCCCTGCTTACATACGTTTGTAGAACCAGACAGTCCGTAGCCGGTCAGGCGTATGCGGTCCCAGGTGTGCTTTGTCTCAGTGTAGTTTACGAGATCACCGCCCTCGATTGTAGTGCGAGAGTTGAGGTAAACAGTAGAAGGCTTAGCGCCGCTGGCGATAGCAACAGAATACTCAGAGCCATTGCCGTCAGGCCATACTAACACGTCCTTATTATTATAAGAGGTGCTGATGGTACCGCCGTTGCCAATACCAGTGCGGTTAGTCCATGTGAGTGGTGGAGGAGCCTGTGTGAGTCCCTCGAGCTCACCTACGAAGAAACTTGGGTGAGGTGGCTGGTTGTAACC
>JAEEGF010431029.1_pt1 | contig 10795 bp, 6 predicted proteins | sample 9134171 | NCBI WGS metagenome assembly JAEEGF01 (sample SAMN16246542, study PRJNA631951) | gut metagenome | biome: gut microbiome; feature: rumen; material: AP-attached | host: Bos | place: Iran: Karaj | collected 2018-10 | reverse complement strand
CCCCAGCGGTTGTCAGGGGCGTAACGATTGAAGTAGCTCTGCGTCATGGCCGCCTCAAGGAAATAGCGCCGGTCGTAGTCGTAGCGTACACTCTCCATTATGTCGGAAGGAATCATAGGCAGGTCATACTGCACCAGCTCGTGGCGGGTGTCGCCCATAAGGCCAAGTGCCAGATGGTGGAGTCCGAAATGACGATCATAGTCGATGTTGAGCCGCCCGTAGAGATTCTGGTAGCTTGACACAGCAGTAAAGCCATTGCCTTGCGACACGGAGTTGCCGAAGAGCAGGTAGGTTGGCTGACCGTCGACGATAGAATAGTTGTAGACGGGGTTCTGCTTAGTGCGAACAATGGCGGTGCGTGTCTGATGGGCTACGCTGCCAGTGAACGAAGCAGAGAGTCCGCGCACCAGCTTGTCGAAGTCGTACTTGAGGGTTAGCGTAGCCATGATGTCGCGCATATTGTCGTTGATGTAGCCCGACTCCCATGCCTGCGCGGCCAGGTTGTTGGTGTGAGCCATTGAACCGCCCCACGTGCCATTGGGGTTATGGATGGGATAGGCATTGTTTGGCGTGCGCCAGATATTGAGCAACAGATCGCTGTAGCCTGAGCCGGAACCACCGGGCTGGTTACCCTCGATGACGCGTCCGATAGCCGTCATCGAAGCGGTGAAGTCGTCGGTAATGTTGATGTTGACTTTCGACGAAATCATGTAGCGGTTGATGTCCAAGTTGGTGTTGTAGCCGTTGTCCTTGTTGGTCTTGAAAAGACCGTCCTCACCGGTGTAGCCCAGCGAGACAAAGAACTGGGCGACCCGCCCGCCACCACTGACATTGAGGTTGTAAGACTGCGACATGGCATTCTTATTAAGCAGCTCATCGTACCAATTGACATCGGGATGGGTAAAGGGGCTGGACTGCGTCTGGTAGGCGTCGCGATCGGCCGTGTTATAGATGGCCGAGCGCCCATCGTTCTGCAAAGCTTCGTTGAGCAGGTAGGCGTAGGCGTCGGCAGAAAGTGGCTTCTGATTCATCGTGTTGCTGTGCAGGCCCCACTTTGCCGTGAATCCAAAGTGCAAGCGGTCGCGCGTCGGCATCTTGGTGGTGATAATCATGGCACCACGTGAGCTCTTCATACCCAAGAACATGGATGACAGGGCATCGCGGGCCACCGTGACGCTCTCGATGGCCTCGGGGTCGAGGGAGAGCATATTGCGCTCGATGCCGTCAACGATGATGACAGGTGCCAGACCACGTGACGAGATGAAGAAACGCGTGTTGTCGCTATAGGGCGTCTGGCCATAGCTGGCTGGCCGATAGCCAATCAGGTCGGCGGAGGTGTTGACAGAGGTGCGCGGCAGGTCGCTGCCCCTATACTGACTGATGTTGAGGCCTGGGATGCGCCCTTGCAAGGAGGTGAGGATGTCGGTGGAGAGGTATTTCTCCATGTCACGGCCGCTGACCGTAGGTGCGGAGGCTACTTGTGAGCCCCCTCCGACCTCACCCGATTGGGGGAGGCTGTCTGCCTTCTCATCAGTCTGAGCGAAGAGAGAGGTAGCGTTGGCAACGCAACATACTGAACAGGCGATTAGATATTTGATGATTGTCTTCATAATCTGCGGGATTGGAGGTTATTCGCATTCAAACTTCAGATTAAACAACTCATTGTCGCTGTTGGACGAGCCCAACTGCACGCGGTCGTCGTCAGACTGATTGACTATCTTCGAGCCATCGGCGTTAGAAAAGTAGTAGTCGAGGTGGTCGATCTGCTCGTCAGCCGGCACTCCGAAGAAGCCGGCAGGCCAGATGGTCAAATTGAACGTGCGACCGAGTGAGTTTTGACGATTCATGCGCGTCTGCTGTCCGATGGGAGGTGCATTGTAGATCTTACCAGTAGTGGTAACGGCATGCCCCTGGAGATAGATGTCGTCAGATGCAGCCAGCGGGTTGTTTTCCGTTGAGAGTTCTACATCAGCCAGATAGCTGATGGTGACATAGTCGTCCTGAAGGCAAGTAAGTGGCGACACGCGATTGAAGTGGCGGTTACAGAAATCGATGGGCATGCCCTTGCCCCCAACGACCTCGAAGCACTCCGTGGCGAAGATGATCTTGCGGTGCTCGGTACCGTTGCTGAAGCCATCGTCGGTGTGGTTGACGAAGAATCCAATCTTGCACCTGCGGTTTCGCTTGCCGGTCTTTGTACGCACAAAGATCTTATAGGTAGGATCCTGGTTGTTGGTGATATTCCACGTGAGGTCGGTCTGGAAGACCACCCACTCCATGTCGTCTAATACATTGGGGCCAACACCATATTCGCCCAGCAAGCACTGCACCCATGTGCGGCCTTCGCCCCACTTGGGCAGCTGTGAATCGGGGATAACTGACATGGGCATCTCAAGGTTACGGTCGGCAGCAATGTCGCACTTATAGGTGACGGTGGCATTGTTTGCCAGATCCCAGTCGCGGGGTACGAGCATAGCAAAGACGAACTTGGTAGTACAGCCCGCGTTGTCGGTGGTGCGACACTGAATATGTCCATCGAGAACAAATGTCACGTTGGACTGCGCCTGTGCATAGTAAACGTCGTTGCCACTGGCATCTTTCTGAGCGATATGGTAATCGTCGATGAAGACACAGTCAGCAGCAGACAGGGCCACGGCTACAGCCAGTATGATCACGTCTGTGAAATGTCTGAGGAGTTTTTTCATTGTTTTTGAGAATAGGAGTTGATTAGTTAGGAGTAGCGGTAAAGTAGGATCGTTCCGACTCCGCTAATATCAGTTTTCAGTTCGTTCGAGCGTGTAGGTATAGACATTGCTGGCACACCCTGGCGAGAGGGTGATAAGCAATGAACGCTGACCGCCAACAACAGGTGAACGGAAGTCGACATCGACGCTCGTGGCAGCCCCGTCCTCAAGGAACGAGAGCCTGAACGGATAGTGCGGGTTGTCGGTGCTCCACTGGCCGTCTTTCTGCACTACGAAAGGCAAATAGTTCTCAATGTGATAGCGACCGTCGTCACCCATGTGAAGAGCAAAACGACTGAAGTCCATATCGGTTGTGATGTCGATATTGTTGCGGGTAACGGACTTCAGTTTCCATACACCGCTCACGTCCTTGACAGCCTCTGTGACATCGTAGGGATTTGAGTCGTCGCTGAACTGCGAGCACCCGGCGATTGCCAAGGCTCCTAATATAACATATAATAGCTTTCTTTTCATGTCACTATTCATTATTCACTTTTCATTATTCATGATACAAAGCCGCTCAATCATAGTAAGGATTCTGAACGAGGTCGGGCGTCTTCACAATCTCAGCATACGGGATGGGCCAAAAGTACATGGCCTTACGGAACACATGGTTACGCACAACAAATTCACGTGGCACGTAAGTGATGGCACCTGTCTCTTCGTTGACTACGCGGGTAATCTCCATACCGTGCATAGGCTGATTCTCAGTCTGCTCGGCAATCATCCAACGACGCACATCGAAGAATCGGAAACCTTCGAAAGCCAGTTCGATGCGGCGCTCCAGACGGATAGCCTCGCGCATCTCCTCTTGCGACATGCCGGCCTTCAGGCCGAACATACCATCGGCACCGGGCAGGATGCCAGCGCGTCGACGTAGCAGTTTAAGAACCTCGAGTGGGCCATACGTATTGCCGTCGGCCAGTGTTTCAGAGAAGTCAGGGCCTCGCCACTCGTTGGCAGACTCGGCATAACTCAGCATGACCTCAGCGAAACGTATGAGCGGTCGGGACTGCGGTGGTTCAACCCACCAGTTGCCAGAGGCAGCGCGAGGCAGCATCTTACGGGTGTAGAGACCTGTTGGCGTTCCGCTGTGGACAGCGTCTGCGGTGGAGTTCTCACCCTGAAAAGTATATACGGTATAGCTGTAGTTCTGCTGATTGCAGATGCGGCTGCCGTTGTAGACAATGGAGTTCTCGAACCGAGGATCGCGGTTCTGCGCCGGCTGCAGGGGGTTGTATTTATAGGCACTCTCCTCGATGGGCTTTCCGTCAGCCATCGGGAAGGCCTTCGCCAAATCGTAGTAGGCATAGCCTGCTCCGCCATTACCTCCACACGATGGGGGGTCGAGCAGCTGGCAGGTGGTAATCCTGATGGGCATCTTCTTCATCAGGATAATCTCCTGATAGGCGGCGTAGGGATAGCTGAACGTGCCACGATCGGTCTCATCGGTGTAGACATTGACGAACTCGGCAGGCGACTGTACGGCATAGAAGCCCCAGCCAGGCTCAGCTTTGCCATCGTTCCCGTCGGGGAACTTATGGCAAGTGTGAACCTCAAACAGCCGGTAGTCGCCCTGCATCTGCATGGCACGCTTAGCAGCTTCATAGGCACGGCGCCAACGCTCTGGATTGGCGTCGGCATAGCCTAAAAACGGTTTTGTCTCTTCAGTGCCGAACCCAGAACCATTGTGCAGGGGCGAGGCGGCGTCAAGGGTGACACGCATGATAAGCGCGTAGCAGGCAGCCTGACTGATGCGCCCATTGCTACGGCCCGAATTACGGGGTCGCAACACGTTTTCAGCCAGCACGGCGTTGCACTCGTCGATGATGTATTCTACACAAGTCTCGTAGGTCTGGCGTGTGGCGTCAATCTCGTCCTCAGCGCCATAAATCTTGTCGTAGACAATAGGCACACCACCATAGTGACGCAGCAAGATGTAGTAGTACCAGGCACGCAGGAAGCGGGCCTCTGCCTTGTACTGCAACAGGGTAGCGGGATCGATGGGAGCGCGATCGGCCAACTGCAGGAACTTGTTACAGCGACGGATGTTGGTGTAGCACTTGTCCCAGGCGTCGTTTGTGACAATCACAGGATTGATGGTGCCTGTAGCAAAGGCAAGGCCTGTCGAGATGTTCGACGAAGCACGCGGCTCCGACTCGTCGGCTGCACACTGCAGTCCACCTTCGCCGAAACGGTCGAGATCGGTGTCGAAGCCAATGTCGGCATAGATTTCGGTGAGGAAGCCTGTGGCATAGGCACTGTCAGCAAAGACGCTCTCCTCGTTCAGGTCGGTGGTGGCCGTCTGGTCGAGGAAGCTGTCGTTGCAGGCCGCTAAGAGCAGAACGCTCAACAGCAGCGGGAATAATAGCTTTCTTTTTCTCATAGACTATATCTTAATTATTCAAGTTTTGCATTTTTACTTTACCTCCTCATCTCCTCACCTCCTCATCTCCTCATCTCCTCTTTTTTATTGTTTACACGACTGGGGGCGAGAGAGCCACTAATGTGGATGCGTTAATCTTTCTTAAACTTCCAATGCCCTGCTTTTACCGTGGTCTGGTTAGTCCCCCACACGACGTCGGCCGTCACGCCCACAGGCAGATCGACCTGCAGTTCTTTGCCACGCCACTCAACACTGATGGGTCCGTAGGGCGTGGGGACTGAGGCCTTGACCCACGACAAGGTCTCTGCAAGTCCCTGCTGGGGGGCTATCGTGACGTGCCGGTAGCCAGGATGCTCGGCATCAGGCCGTATGCCGGCCAATGCTTGGTAGAACCAATGGGCCGTTATAGCAGTTATGAACACGGCTACACTCAGCGTTCCATGACTCCCAAGTTGTAGTGGCGCCATTGGCCAGCATGTGCAGATAACCGGGGTAATCGGGCTGACGGAGAAGCTGAGCCATCAGGTCGACTTCGCCTTTTTCAGTTGCCCACTGCGTAAAGATGGGCACACCCATCAGACCTGCGGCTATGTGGCTACCATAAACCGTGCGTGAGCGCTCAACAATCTTTGCATTCACTGCTGTGCACAGGCTGTCGGGCACGGCACCAACAAGCACGGGGTAGCACATGTCGAGAACCGAGCCTGTGCCGTAGGTCTGCGACTCTGGATGGTAGAACACTTCATGAATACGTTGGTTCAAAGTTTGGCGACGCACCACGTAGTCGGTTGTGTCACGGCCAAGTGCGCGAGCCATCTTGGTCATGGCCAAGAGGCAGTCGCTAACAAAGCAATTGCTGGCCAATACAGGTGACTCGCCACCTACGTCAACACCCTGGGGTGCCAGCCAGTCACCCAGGAACCACATCCGACGCGGCGTGTCAGGCCAAGTCTGCAAGAGGCCGTCAACGCTACATGCTTCAACGTAGTCAAGCCACTGGTTCATCTTGTCGAACAGACGTTCCATGGGGCGAGGGTCAGCATAGTTCAAGTAAGTACGCCATGGGGCCATGACAATGAAGCCGCTCCAATAAGGACCGCCACCGCCACCACCGGCAGGTGCCACATAGGGCAACGAGCCATTGGGCTCAACGACATCGCCCCACGCCGTCAGCCAGTTAAGGAAAGTGGGCGCCACGTCGTACATGGTCTGTAACGTCATGGTCGACGAATTGCCATCGCCTCCGTAGCCCATACGCTCTAGATGCGGGCAGTCAACCATATAGCCGCTGAACGTCAGGCACTGCATGGTGTAGTGAATCATGTCGTGAATGCGGTTAAGGTCGTCGTCACTACAGGCAAACGATGAGCGCGCGTCGCTGACGCCCGACAGCTGCAGTGCGGTCACCTCGGGCTGTATGGGCGACTTGAGGAGCACGTAGCGGAAAGCGTGGTGGTTGAACTTATTGCAGAAGACTTCCTCATGACCACTGCCGCCAGCAACGTAGACATCGCCTTCGCCCTGACTCTCAAACGTGCCACCAACGGGGATATAATCGGTGTATTGGGTCGTCACTTCCTGACCCTCGCTGAGTCCGCTGAGACGTACCTCAAGCCAGCCCGTCAGCACGCGTCCCATGTCGATGAGCCACTCGCCGGGAGCTGTCTCGCTGATGCTCTTGGGTTTTACACGGTCAACAATCCGATTGCCACCAAACATCTGTGGCGTAGCCCTCATACCATCAACGGTAACCACCTTAACGGGAGTCCATGTGCGGGCTTCAAGGTTGGCGGAAGCAAGGGGGCTTGCCCCCTTGTCACTTGCCCCCTTGTCAGCAGGCAGGAGGCGTCCATCAATACGCTCACCGCCAAACTGTAGCGGATACCACGTGCCGGTGTCACCATAGCCACTGGGCGAGGCCTGCCAAGAGGCATCGGTCTGCCCGATGATGCGCCACCGGCGGTCAGCCAGAAGCTCGTCGACTTCGACCTTCACAAGCGGGCCGGGATACTGCGCGTAAAAGGTATTCTCTTTGTACCAGCCCTGGCCAGCCCAGACCACCAGCTCGTTGACACCTTTTATAATATAAGGAGTGACATCGTAGGTGACGATGAGCGAATGGGTGTCGAGCTGCGACATGGCGGGCTGCAGCACGCGGTCGCCTACACGATGCCCATTGACGTAGAGCTCATGATAGCCTAGGGAGTTGACATGGACGAAAGTGGTGGCAGAAGGGCGTTGAACGGTGAATGTTGAACGAAGCAGCGGTGAACGCACGCCGCCATAAGCTGTGTCCATGCCAATGTAGTCGCCAGCCATCCCATTCAGCAAGCCTACACTAAAGCGCTGGACTTTGCTCCACACCGAGGGACGCTGCTGCTCGTCCCAGGTACGAACGCGCCAATAGCAGAGACTGCGCTCGCTAAGGGGCTGTCCATCGTAGGCAACCATCACCTGATCTGCACGTTCCACTCGGCCTGACTGCCATAGATCAGCCTTGCCAGTAACGAGCAACAGGCTGTCAGAAGCCACTTCTATCTCGTAGGCTGTTTGGCAGGCTTTTTGTTTGTTTGACAAGTTCTGCCAGCTGAAGTGGGGCCGCACGTTGTCGATGCCTAAAGGCTGCACAAGGTTTTCACAAAGCAGATGGTCAGGCTTTAGCGACGAGGAACTCGAGCCACACGACGACAAAGCGATGATCAAAAGTAGAGCTATCAATAATCTATAATTCATTATCTGTATTTACGATTTGACGATTTACTATTTATTTACGATTTGACGATTTACTATTTACTATTTATTTACGCTTTAGCTATTTGCTTATTTAGCTGCGCCCTCAGGGATGCAAAAAAATACAATGATCAAATCGTAAATAAATAGTAAATCGTAAATTGTCAAATAGTAAATGGACTCTTAATTCTCACCGTCCTCTCATTCTGACCAAAAGGCTTTATTCCAATTGACAACGGACGGTTAACAACCGTTGATGAACCATGGCTGAACGTAATGACACGCTCTTCACCAGGCATCAGCGTCACGTAGTTATCACTCCAAATGACGGGGAGCACGCGCTCGCCAGTCTTGGTATCAATCAAGCGCAGACGGTTAGCAAAGCTGACGCGCTGTGTGGTGTTCTTAAGGCGGACGGTCTGTCCGTCGATGACTTCCACCTTCAAGCGGGCCTCTGGCAGATGCCAAAGTTGGGCGTTATCAAGATAGTGGGCGGTATTATGCCAATAGAGGTTCTCAGAGAGCAGTTCGCCGGCGGCACTTCTGAGCTCCAAGCGAATAAACACGAGGTTAGAGGGGGCGGGCTTCAAGCCTCCCGCAAAAGGAAGGTTAGAGAAGGCTTCAGCCACATCGCTCGCATCGACGCTGACGACGGATTCGCGACGGTTGAGCTCACGACCGTCAAGGCTGAAGACAGTGGCACGCACGGTGGCATCACGTATAGCAGCTGACGTGGTATTGACAACCTTGACGCTGCCTGTCAGGCAATTCCACTGCACGTGCTGCGGCTCACAAGCCTTTCGGGCTCCCCAGTAACAGCCGGGGGGGTCGAGGTAGTAGTCGTAGGTCTGCCAGACGAACGAGGGCTAGGCGGGATGGCTCATCCAGATGAGCAGGCCCGCAGCGTCGTTCCACATCTTGTCTTGCCAAGCTTCATACATGCCACGCATGTCTTCTAGGTTGACTAGCTGAGCCTTGTCGCAGAACTCCTGAAGCGACTTAGAGGCGCCATAGCGCTCGTCTACTGAGCGGCGGTAGTCGGCAGGTCCGGCGTTCGAAGCCTCCTTGCCAAAGAAGTGGTGGTTCCAGACGTTGTCGTCCTCGTCCTTTAGCTGGTCGTCGGTGGGCAGCGGCCACTGCTTCTCCTTAGGGATGAAGAGCTGCACACTCTCGTATTGCGGGAAGGTGGCCATGCCAATCTCCGACCGCATGCCATAGCCGTACGTGCGGCCGTAGGGGTAGGCAGGGGTATCGAAAGCCAGGTTGCTGGCCGACGTCTCAAAGTGGTGGCGCGGGGGCAGGTCCTTCCACCAGCCACTGCCCGAAAGGCCGTCCTGGTTCGAGCACGACTTATAGAGGCGTTCATTGGCGTCTTCCTCCATGACAATCATGCGCAGGGCTTGGTCAATGTCGGGAACGGGGTGCGTCTCGTTGGCACCGCACCAGAGGGCTATTGAGGGATGAGAGCGCAGGCGTCGCACCTTGTCGCGGGCGTTGCGCTTGAAGTCGTCGTGGTTGACGACGTCATTAAAGGCGACGTAGAGCCAGAAGTCGTTCCAGACCATGATGCCCTGTTCGTCGCAGTAGTCGTAGAACTCATCATCGGTGACACAGCCTGTCCAGAGGCGGATGGTGTTAAAGTTCATGTCACGGTGCAGACGGATATAGGTCTCGTACTGGCGGCCATGGCAGCGCAACAGGTACTCGCTCATGCCCCAGTTGCCACCCTTCAGGAAGACACGCTGACCATTGACATAGAACTGGAGAACGGGATAGCCCACATCGTTGGTCTCGATGCGGTAGTCATATTGGCGGATACCGAAGCGTAGGGTACGCTCATCGCTAAGCTTCCCGTCGGTATAGCAGCGTAGGTGGCACTCGTAGAGGTTGGGCGCTCCGTAGCCGTTAGGCCACCAAAGACGGGGCTGATTGACAACGAGGGCCTCAGCATCGCGGCGGTCGATACGCAGGGCGGCTGTGTCGAGGGGATTCACCCATACCTGTTTGGTGAACTGCAGATTGCCTGGCATGATGGTGCCACTCACCGTGACCAGCTGCCTGGTCTCCGAGGCGTTGGCCACATCGGCAATGACAGTCAGTTCAGCCCGATCAGTCCCTGAAGGGATAAGCCGGGTACGCACGCAGGGGTCGAGCAGCCGCACGTCGCGGGTCACCTCGAGGCGCACGTGGCCCGTGATGCCAGCCAGACGACCGGGGATGTAGGGAATCCAGTCCCATCCGGCACCGGCCAGATAGCTGGGACTACAGGCCACGCCATAAGGGCCTTCAGCCTTGCGTGTCTTTTTCTGGTCTGTGTCATAGATCTTCACCTCTATCGTTCCCGTTGATTCTCCGCCGCCCGTGCCCAGCGCTCCGCCGCTGGGTAACAGCCGGGTGACATCAAACCGCGAGCGAAGCATGTGGCCGCTGACGTCCTTCTCAGAGGTCGGCGTGCCAGAAATCTTCTCTCCGTTGAACCAGAAGTCGGCATAACGGTTGGTATTGTCAAAGCAGAGCCAGAGGCGCTCATCAGCCTGCAAGGGCCGCGGAAGGGTGAACACCGTGCGATACCAGTAGGGACGGCTATACTTCGTTTCGTCCACGCGGTAGATGTTGCTACCGTATTCAGGGCAAGCCTCACGACCAGCCTCCACGTAGGCGGTGAACACCGTGCCTGGCACGGGGGCTGTGACGGCATCTTCCATGCTGCGTTCAGGACTCACTGTCCACTTCGCAAAGCCATCGCTCGTATCCAGCGAATAGCTGAGCAGCTGTGCCTCCATGGTCATGGCTGCCATCAGCATCAAGGTATTCAAGAATAATCGCTTCATATCGGTGTCAATTCACAATTCTCAATTCACAATTCTCAATTCACAATTCACAATTCTCAATTCACAATTCTCAATTCACAATTGTCAATCCTCAATTATCAATT
>JAEEGF010775806.1_pt1 | contig 10797 bp, 8 predicted proteins | sample 9134171 | NCBI WGS metagenome assembly JAEEGF01 (sample SAMN16246542, study PRJNA631951) | gut metagenome | biome: gut microbiome; feature: rumen; material: AP-attached | host: Bos | place: Iran: Karaj | collected 2018-10 | reverse complement strand
GAGAAGCAGAACGAGTATTTGCCACGTGGCGAAGAGGCCAAGGACCTTGAACAGTTCATCTCCGAGCGTATCGACATCGGCTGGCTGGCACTCTATCGCCGCTCCGCTGGTGACCAGAACTACAAGTTCATCGTAAAAATCTACGATAAAGACGAGAAGCCACTCTATACCATCGACCTCGGACAGGTTTCTGACAACAACTACTGCGAGGTGCAGGATGTCCGCTGGGATAACGATACCCACAACCTGCTGTTCAACATGGCTTGTCCCAGCTATGCCAGCGGCGTCAATGGCAAGGGCTCCAAGCTGCATTGCTACAATCCTGAGCGTCGCGAGATGGTGTGGTCAACCGACTGGCTCACCAGTAACGACATCTTTATCCTCGATTCCAAGTTCGTGTTCTGTTCGTATGGTTTTACCAGCGAGAAGAAGTTCCTCTTCATGCTCGACAAGTACACGGGCAAGATTTACAGCAAGTTGCCCTTTACCTATAAGGTGGAATACCTGGAGCTGCAAACCGAACAAAACGGACGCGAATATCTCTATGCCGTCGACTACAACGACAACCTCTTCAAGTACTACGTCGAGGGTGCCAAGACGGTAGCTGAGACTGGTAAGGTGTTCACCGTAGTCTATGCCGTCAGCGACGACGGCTACCTGAACGTCCGTTCTGAACCTTCTATGAACGGTAAAGTACTCACCAAACTGTGGATGCAGGATCACGGACTGGGACGTGGCGTTCTGCTTGAGAAAGGCAAGCAGTGGAGCAAGGTCAGCGTCGACGGCATCGTGGGTTACGTCTATACCAAGTATCTGGGCCAGATGTCGTGGATGCTCGGCAACGGTCCGAAGATTGTGGCAAGCAAAGCTACTGTCATCTATTGCGAGGACAATGCCGATGGTGCACTCAAGCCCTTCTACACCATCCCGAAGGGTACCATCATTGCTGACACCTTCTTTGAGCATTCATTTGACGGTGTAGAATACTACGAGCTACGCACAGGTCACGATTATCTCTTTGTTAAGAAGACTGACGTCATAGTGAAGTAAGTTCTATATTGACTATAGATTATTATAATTTATGGTAGAAATTTGTGATAGTGCTGCGTTGAAAGCAAAAAAAGAAAAATATCAGCTGCTCACGGAGCAGATTAGTGCTTTGATAGAAGGAGAGACGGATAGTGTGTCAGTAATGGCTAACGTTTGCAGTGCCATTCATGACGCGATGGGCTTCTTCTGGACGGGCTTTTATAGGGTAAACAATGGCGAACTGATACTTGGCCCGTTTCAGGGGCCTGTAGCCTGTATGCACATTGGCTATGGTCGTGGTGTATGTGGAACGGCATGGAAGGAACAACAAACCATCGTTGTTCCAGATGTTGAGCAGTTTCCAGGACACATAGCTTGTAGCAGCCTCTCACGTTCGGAGATTGTTGTCCCCGTTTTTGATCAAGATGGTAACGTTGTGGCCGTCCTTGATATTGATAGCAAGGAACTGGCCACATTTGACGATACGGATAGAGTCTTTCTGGAAGGTATCTGCAAGATGATACCTGCACCGCCATGCGGGCTTCAGGCAAAATGAATCTTATTGGATGGCCATGAAGGCTTGCATGAACTCGTTGAGCTTTAACAGACCGTAAGAGCCAGACACACAGGACGCCTCGTCGTATTGCTGAACACTGTCAGGCTCGATGCCACGATGCCAGAAGAGGAAAGGAACGGGCTGACCTACATGGACGCGCTGTTCAACAGGTGTCAGGTGATCGGGGAGTACGGCAATGCATACTGGTTCATTCCAAGTTGCCACTTTGTTGTAAATAGGAGCGATAAGGCGCTGGTCGAGATACTCAATGGTCTTCAGCTTCAACTCAAGGTCACCATCATGACCAGCCTCGTCGCTTGCCTCGACATGAACAAACACGAAATCATCCTTCTCAAGGGCCTCGATGGAAGCCTGGGCTTTACCTTCATAGTTGGTATTGGCAAGTCCTGTGGCACCTGGTACTTTGATGATGCGCAGACCGGCATATTTGCCGATGCCTTGAATGAGATCGACAGCCGAGATAACGGCGCCACTCTTAATGGCTGCATACTGCTCCATCAGCGTTTCCATAGACGGACGATAGCCGCCACTCCAAGGCCAGATGCTGTTGGCCTGACGCTCCCCGCGCTTGGCTCTTTCGATATTGAAGGGATGCTGGGCAAGCAGTTCCTGCGACTTCAGTATCATCTCGTTGATGAGGTCAGCAGTTTCTTGCGGAGAGAGTCTTTTCGCAGAATCCGTATTCTCTGTGGCTTCTGGTTTCACCAGCAGCGGGCGCCATTCTTCGTTAGGGTGATCATGGGGTGGGGCACAAGTGATGTGTTTGTTGCCGCCCTTGATGACCAACAAATGGCGATATTGAATTCCGCAGATGAATTTCACGCGTTCGCAACCCTCGCGTTCGTTGATGGGTTTAGCGAGGTTTTCATTGAGATAGTCAATCAGTACACGGGCATCATCCGTCTCAAGATTGCCACCGTTATGGGTGATAATCTTGCCGTCCTCCAAAGTGATGATATTACAGCGAATGGCGAAGTCATCATCCGCCATTTCGTAACCTATACTTGCAGCCTCTAAAGGGCCACGACCTTCATATACTTTGTTCAGGTCGTAGCCGAGAATGGCGGTATTGGCCACCTCTGAACCTGGAGGAAAACCTTCGGGCACGGTAATGAGTCGTCCACAACGACCTTCGCGTGCCAACTGGTCCATCATGGGTTTATGGGCATATTGCAACAAGGTCTTCCCACCGAGTCTTTCAACAGGCAGGTCGGCCATGCCGTCACCCAAAATAATAATATGTTTCATAGTGGAAAAAGGCTGGACGGCAGAACCGTCCAGCACACTATTAAATATTAGCGATTGACATGATATTGGCGAAGACACCAGCAGCCGTTACAGCAGCACCGGCACCATAGCCTTGGATAAGCATAGGGTACTCCTTATAGCGCTCGGTGGTCAAGAGCACGATGTTGTTCGAGCCTTCGAGGCCGTAGAAAGGATGACCATAAGGCACTTCCTTCAAGGCAACGCTAGTTTTGAACGACGAAGGATCGTTCTCGTCTGCTTCCATCGTAGCAACGAAGCGCCAGCGCTTGTTTTCAGCTTCCAGCTTCTGACGACGAGTCTCGAAGTCGGCATCCAGTTCGGGCAGACGCTTCCAGAAGTCGTCGAGGCTGCCCTCGAAGTAACTGTCGGGCACAAAGAGGTGCTTCTCCACATCGTCTTGCTCTACCTTGTAGCCTGCCTCACGAGTCAGAATGACCAGCTTGCGAATCACATCCGTACCACTGAGGTCAATACGTGGGTCGGGCTCAGAATAGCGTTGCTCTTTGGCACGACGAACGGTCTCAGAGAAAGGCACATCGGCAGCAATCTCATTAAAGATAAAGTTAAGCGTACCAGAGAGGATAGCCTCGATTTTCAGTATCTTATCGCCTGAGTTACACAGGTCGTTGATAGTACCGATAATGGGAAGACCAGCACCAACGTTGGTCTCATAACGGAACCACACACCACGGTCACGAGCTGTCTGTTTGAGTTTTAGATAACTGTCATAGTCACCAGAAGCAGCAATCTTGTTGGCAGCTACAACCGATATGTTATGCTCTAAGAAGGTCTGGTAAAGCATTGCAATCTGACGGCTGGCCGTACAGTCTACAAAGACGCTATTGAAGATGTTCATCTTGACGATTTCGTCGCGCATGTGATCGGTGTTGGCAGGAAAGCCCGCACGTAACGTCTTTTCGTAATTATCAAGATCGATACCGTCGCGATCCAGCACAAAATTATCTACATCGCTGATACCGACCACATTCAGCTTCAGACGACGCGATTGCATGAGGAACTGCTGCTGGGTACGAATCTGTTCGAGCAACATGCCACCAACAGTACCGATACCGCAAATGAAAAGATTCAGCACCTTGTATTCTGACAGGAAGAACGAGTCATGGAGCACGTTAAGTGACTTGCGCAGGAATTTGCCGTCAACCACAAACGAAATGTTCGTCTCGGAAGCACCTTGGGCGCAAGCAATCACGGAGATACCAGAACGTCCCAAAGTACCAAACAGCTTACCGGCAATACCTGGTGTCTGCTTCATGTTTTCACCAACGATGGCGATAGTGGCCAGGCCGCTTTCCACCTGCATTGGGAACATTGCGCCCGTCTCAATCTCCTTGGCGAATTCAGCATTCAATACCTCAGCAGCAGCTGCAGCATCCTCGTCGCGTACACCAATAGAAGTAGAGTTCTCAGACGAAGCCTGTGATACCATGAATACGCTGATGCCCTTGTTTGCAAGGGTTGTAAAGATACGGCGATTGACACCAATCACACCTACCATTGAGAGACCCGTCACAGTAATAAGCGATGTGCCCTTAATGCTCGAAATACCCTTAATAGGTTTCTGGTCGTTCTCAATTTTAGACTTAATCAATGTACCTGGATGTTCAGGATTGAAGGTATTTTTAACCTTGATGGGTATATTCTTGACACAAACGGGATAAATCGTTGGGGGATAGATGACCTTGGCACCGAAGTTACAGAGCTCCATGGCCTCTACATAAGAGAGTTCATTGATAGTATAGGCTGTCTTGATAACCTTTGGATCAGCAGTCATGAAGCCATCGACGTCGGTCCAAATCTCCAATACTTCTGCATTCAGAACTGCAGCAATGATAGAAGCTGTGTAGTCAGAACCACCACGTCCCAAGTTGGTAGTCTCGTGGCTGTCACGGTCACGGGCAATGAAGCCGGGTACTACATACACGTTCTTTTCGCTAATGGTCTCAAAAGCTTTTTTTACCAGCTTTGTAGTCAAGTCGGCATCAATCACGTGCATGCCCTGTTTATCCCACGTACGGATAAAGTCACGGCTGTTCATGCGGATGCCGTTCTTAATCATTGCAGCTACGATATGAGAACTCAGACGCTCACCGTAAGAGACGATGGTATCAGCTGTCTTCTCGCTCAAGTCGTGAATCAGGTACACACCATAGAAGATACTCTTCAACTGGTCGAAGAGCTGATCTACATTATTAAATAAGTCTATGCGCTTTTTATCATCCGTAATGATGGCCTCAATCATCTGGTGGTGGCGTGTCACCATCGCGTCAAACTCCTCACGATAGTGTTCATCGCCCTGCTTGGCCATCTGTGATGTGGCGATCAGTTTGTCGGTGATGCCGTCAAGTGCACTAACTACTACTACGACAGGTTGCGTCCGAGCCTCTGTCTCCACAATTTTCTTCAAGCTAAGAATGCTTTTTACGGAACCTACGGACGTTCCGCCGAATTTCATTACTTTCATATTTCTATGCAATTTACCTTACCACCGGTACCCCAAAACAAGCGGGGACTACTCCAATGGCGCTGCAAAGATAATGCAAATATAACAAAATACCAAAAGAAATTTGACTTTTCTTTTGGTATCATGCTTATATTGTTACCTATGACCGACTAAATCTCGTCACTCATATAGCCTTTCGGCAGTCGTCGACAGTTATACTGTGAAGCCATAATCTCGCCGTATGCACCTGCCGAACGGATAGCCAGCAGATTGCCGCGATGTGTACGATTCAAGTCAATCTGCTTGGCAAAAACGTCCGTCGATTCACAGATAGGACCTACAACGTCGTAAGTGTCTGGCTCCTCTTCGCTGCTGATGTTTTCTATCTTGTGATAGGCTTGATAAAGGGCAGGACGAATCAGGTCAGTAAAACCGGCATCGACGATGGCAAACTTCTTGACAGAGCCTTCTTTAATATATAAGGTACGCGTAATGAGCGAGCCACACTGGGCAACGACAGCACGCCCCAGCTCAAAGTGAAGTGTCTGACCAGGACGCAGTTTCAACTTCTTTGCATAGGTGTCAAAGTATGACTTGAAATCGGGAATGCTAACGCGATTGGGGTGCTGATAATCGACGCCCAAACCGCCACCGACATTGATGTGCTCGACCTGAATCTGGTGGCGTTCCAGTTCCAGTTGCAGTTCGTTGACACGGTTGCAGAGGGCTTCGAAATCGCCCATATCCAAAATCTGTGAACCAATATGGAAATGCAGACCAACCACCTTAACATTAGCCATGCTTTGGGCCTCCTCGATGACTTTCAGCATGTCGCGAATGTCAATGCCGAACTTGTTCTCGGCCAACCCCGTCGTGATATTGGCATGGGTATGGGCTCCCACATTAGGGTTCAGGCGGAAAGCCACACGGGCCACCTTGCCCTTGGCTGCAGCCAACTCGTTAATAATCTCAAGTTCTGGAATACTCTCTACATTGAAGCAGAAAATGTCGTTGTCCAGTCCGAGATTGATTTCCCAGTCGCTCTTGCCTACGCCAGCAAAAACGATCTTACTGCTTGGGAAACCTGCTTTGACTGATGCCTCTATTTCGCCACCGCTCACGCAGTCGGCACCAAGACCGGCCTCGCGGATGATGCGAAGAATCCTGGGGTTGGCATTAGCCTTGACAGCATAGTGTACGCAGAAACCCTCATGCTTTTGGGCTTCGCTGTTAATAACACGGAGCGTTTCTCTCAAGAGCTCCGTGTCATAGTAATAGAACGGCGTCTGTATATCCTGAAACTTCGCCGTTGGAAATTGTCCTTTTGTCATTGTGTTGGTATCGGTTTAATTAAAGAGCATATCGCTCAAACTCTGCAGTGCACGTTTCTTGTCTTCCTCACGAATCAGGAACGAGATGTTGTAGTTCGAGCCACCATACGAAATCATGCGAACAGGAATATTCTTCAGTGCATCCATTACCTGCGTTTCGAAACCGATATTCGACCAATCAAGGTCGCCTACGACACAGATGATGCACATGCCGGTATCAACAGTTACCGTACCATACTTCTTCAGCTCGTCAACAATCTCGCCAAGATGGGCCGAATTGTCAATAGACATTGAAACACCGACCTCCGAGGTGCATACCATATCGATAGGTGTCTGATAGCTCTCAAAGATTTCAAACACCTTGCGCAGGAAGCCAGTAGCCAACAACATGCGTGACGATTTAATCTTGATGGCAATGATATTGTCTTTTGCTGCCACAGCCTTAATCTTACCATATTCGGTCTGGTTCGAGATGGTTGTACCCTCAGCATCGGGCTCCATGGTGTTCAGCAGACGAACGGGAATGCCGCTGTACTTGGCAGGCTGAACGCAGGTGGGGTGCAGAATCTTGGCACCAAAGTAAGCCAACTCGGCAGCCTCTTCAAAGTGCAGCTGATGAACGGGCTGTGTCTTGTCAACTACACGTGGATCATTGTTATGCATACCGTCAATATCCGTCCAAATCTGAATCTCCTCAGCATTGATAGCAGCACCTATCAATGATGCTGTATAGTCAGAACCACCACGTTGCAGGTTGTCAATCTCGCCATACGCATTGCGGCAGATGAAGCCCTGCGTGATATATACCTGCTGGCCCTCGTTCTTCTCCATAATAGCAGCCAGTTTCTCCTTGATATATACGGGATCAGGCTCAGAATTCTTGTCTGTACGCATAAAGTCAAGGGCATTGAGCAGTACGGCCTTGATGCCCAGTTCCTGCATATAGGCTACCACCATATTGGTGGAAATCAGTTCGCCTTGAGCCACAATACTTTTCTCCTCAAAACTGGTAAACAACTCCTTGGTAAACGAGCGCAGATAGTTCATTTCAGAAGTCAGGAACTCACGGATTTGAGCCTTCACAGCATCAGTAGAGTAGAGCTCATCAATGTGCTTCAGATACTTGCGCTCCAACTGGTTAATGACCTCATTGGCTCCCTCAGGATTCTTCTTGTAGAGATAGTTTGAGATTTCCACCAATGAGTTGGTGGTACCCGACATTGCTGAGAGCACAACAAATACAGGTTCACCTGACTTGGTTACTAACTTGGTTACTTCTTTCATGCGAGCCGGTGATCCTACCGACGTGCCGCCAAATTTCATTACTTTCATTGTATCTTTATTTTTATCTTTAATCTTTCATCTTTAATTATTCATCTTTCACCCTACATTGACAGGTCTTCACGAGTGGAGTAGTCGACTGCCTGTTGTGCAGAAACCTCTTCCTCTTCGGTAAGAGCCATCTTGTTGTAGTCGTTGGTAATTTCCTCCAGTCGATGGTCAATACAGCGATACACAATACCTGGATATTCATCGAGTAGGGGAATGTTATGCGTTGTCATGACAACAGCCGTACCCGACTGTGTGACCTGGCGTAACAGACTAATGATGTGAGCTGCTGTATCTGGATCCAGATTACCCGTAGGCTCATCGGCAATGATAATTTTAGGATGGTTCAGCATAGAACGGGCAATAGCAACACGCTGCTGCTCACCACCTGACAATTCATGTGGGAAACGGTCGGCATATTCTTGTAGCTCCACATCCTCCAAAACATCGTTGATGCGTTCTTCTATCTCCTGCTTATCTTTCCAACCAGTAGCTTTCAGCACGAAAGCAAGGTTATCGTGAACTGTACGGTCGCTCAGCAACTGAAAGTCCTGAAAGATGATGCCCATCTGACGACGCAAAGCAGGCACATACTTACGCTTCAAGCCACGTAGGTCATGATTCAACACTATAGCATTCTCAGCCTCGTTAAGGTCTAGTTCGAAGTAGAGCGTCTTTAACAGCGAACTCTTACCAGAACCCACACGACCAATGATGTAAATGAATTCGCCTTCATCTACATGGAAGTCTACATCTTGCAATACGGGGGTACCGTCCTGCTGAATGATGTTTGCTTTCTTATAATCAATAAGCATAATTCTTTGATATTTATTGCGGAAGCAAATTATTCACTATTCACTCTTCACTTCATCGTACCTGCAGCCTTGGCCTCACGACGCTGCTTATCCCAGTTAGGGTCATGGCGACGATGCAATTCTTCTGCCACATCCTCGATATTCAGGCCCTTTTCTGCTAAAAGAACTATCAGATGGTAGAGCAGGTCACTGGCCTCATAGACCAAGTGTTCCTTAGTACCATTAGTGGCCTCAATAACAGTTTCCAACGCCTCTTCGCCTACTTTCTGGGCTATCTTGTTTACACCGTCCTTAAAGAGTTTTGTGGTGTACGATCCCTCTGGCATCTGCTGTTTGCGCTTATTGATGAACGCCTGTAATTCAGAAAGGAAGAGTAGGGGATTACCCTCGTTTTCCTCGCCCCAGCAGGTGTCCGTCCCAGTATGACAAGTCGGACCTATTGGATTTACGCGAACCAACAACGTATCTTCGTCGCAGTCAATTTTCATGTCTACCAGGTTTAAGAAGTGCCCTGACGTCTCACCCTTAGTCCATAATGTCTGACGTGTACGGCTCCAGAAGGTCACATGACCCGTATCAAGCGTCTTCTGATAGGCTTCTTCGTTCATAAAACCTAACATCAGCACCTGACGGGTTGTCGCATCTTGTATGATGGCAGGCACCAAGCCGCCCATCTTCTCGAAATCTATTTTCATATTCTTACGTTTATTCCTTCTTGTCTTAAGTATTGTTTCAGTTCTGGAACGGGTATCTCGCCAAAGTGGAATACTGAAGCAGCCAAAGCAGCATCAGCATGTCCTTCTGTAAACACGTCACGGAAATGCTCTTTCTTTCCCGCGCCACCACTGGCGATGATAGGTATCGATAGCGTATCAGCCAATTCGCGTAGCGCCTCGTTGGCATAACCGTTCTTCGTACCATCATGGTTCATCGAGGTGAAAAGTATTTCGCCTGCACCTCGTTCCTGCGCCTCACGAGCCCATTCAAACAAGCCTCGTTCCGTACGTTCGCGACCTCCCTTCAGGTAGCAATGCCACCCGTCTTCATCCAGACGGGCATCAATGGCAACGACACAAACCTGGGAACCAAAACGGCTGGTGATTTCGTCTATCAGTTCTGGGCGACGTATGGCAGCGCTATTCACACTTACCTTATCAGCTCCCGCATAGAGCAGACGCTCAACATCCTTCAGTTCGTTGATGCCACCACCAACCGTAAACGGTATATTCAGTGTCTGAGCTACTTTCGTTACCATTTCTGTGAACGTCTTACGACCTTCAAACGAAGCAGTGATATCAAGGAAACATAGCTCGTCAGCACCCTGCTCTGAGTAAGCTTTACCTAACTCTACAGGGTCACCAGCACTTCGCAGATTCACGAAATTGATGCCTTTAACGGTCTCGCCGTCCTTGACATCCAAACAGGGTATTATGCGTTTTGCCAGTCCCATAGTTCTTGCAGATTTATTTTACCTTCATAAATGGCCTTGCCAAATACAACAGCAGGAATGCCTGCAGCATCCAGTGCCTGGATGTCATCCATGGAAGACACGCCTCCACTGGCTATCAGATGTAGCTCAGGATAAGTCTCCATCACCTTTTTGTAAAGGTCGATAGCAGGACCTGCCAAGGTGCCGTCTTTCGAAATCTCCGTGCAAAGCACCTTGCTGACACCAGCATCAATATATTTCTTAAGGAAGGGTAGGAGGTCTTCGCTTGAATCTTCTTTCCAACCATTAATGCTGATACGCCCATTCCGAATGTCAGCACCTAAGATAATGCGTTCAGCACCATATTTCTCAAGCCATCCCATAAAGCGTTCAGGTTCTGTGACAGCTATCGAACCGATGGTAACCATCGTGGCGCCACAACGGAAAGCCTCTTCAATATCTTCGTCTGTCTTGATGCCGCCTCCGAAGTCTACTGTCAATTTTGTCTCTTCTGTGATACGACTAAGTACTGAACCATTGACAATATGCTTTGATTT
>JAEEGF010434205.1_pt1 | contig 10797 bp, 9 predicted proteins | sample 9134171 | NCBI WGS metagenome assembly JAEEGF01 (sample SAMN16246542, study PRJNA631951) | gut metagenome | biome: gut microbiome; feature: rumen; material: AP-attached | host: Bos | place: Iran: Karaj | collected 2018-10 | reverse complement strand
CGGAAAGAGCTTCATATGTTTCCGTTTTGTTCCATTAGTTATGTATTATTCCTGTTGTAACAGCTTTAACAACGGACAAAGGACTATAGATAGAATATCTTTTTTGAGGTAATGCTTCTCCTGTAGCTTTCTGAACTTCATGTCCGGGATCAGGAGGAATCACGTCAGATACTGTATATCCATCATACCATTCTTTGATCTGAACAAAGGAACGACCATACTCTACACATAATTCTTTGACCTCTTCTTCTAAAAATCCAGAGTATGGCGCAAGCTGCATAGGCGTAATTATGGAATATTCATCAAACATATTTAACGCTGAATGCTGACCATATTTCTTTATTGGTAAAATACCAGTCATGTATGCCAGTGCCACATACTCTTTATCCTTTAGCCAGTCACGTAAGAAATCAAGATAAAGCTTCTGCCCTTCATCATCTTCTTTGCGGGCACGGAAAACTGCATCCCACTCATCAATTATTATTACAAAGTGTAAATTGTTTTTTCTGTAGTACTTTTCCATACTGTATGGAAGATCATCCGCATCAGACTGTACATCCGGATATTCCTCTGACAGATCATCAAGAACTCTCTTTGTAAGCATTTTGAGTGATTCGTTTACATCCTTATTATCCTTGATAAAATCAGTCATAACGACCCTTATCACATCAAAATGATTAAGATACTGATTCCAGTTCTCTTTCGAGGAAATATTAAGCTCTCTAAATAAATCGCCGCTATCTCCCTTACCATAATATGCAGCAAGCATATTTGCAGCAATTGATTTACCAAATCGTCTTGGTCTTGATACACTGACATACTTCTGTTCAGTCTTTACGACAGTATTCAAATATGCAATCATTCCGGACTTATCTACATAAATTGCAGAATTAACAGCCTCTTCAAATTTGCCCTTACCCGGATTAAGATATATTCCCATATTTCTCTCCGATTCTGTATATCGATAATAATAATTTTATTTTATCATATATACCGTCCACATATCCTTAGTATCAACAACTTCGCACTGATGACTGCCTTTAATTTCCCCTATAATCTTATCACGATTATCATGATCTGCGCCGTAGACCACTATCTTATCCGCTCTGGCTAATTTTTCATCTAAAGCACCCTCTGTATTCGCCTCATTCACATAATACAGCTTGTCATATTCCAACAGTTCATCCGTAAGTCTCCATATATTATCGGGAGTTGCGTCGTTATACATTACAATGACCGGCGTATCAAGGCTCTCCATCTCCTTAGCGAAGGCTATCTTACCTGCATCCTCAGGATAAAGGAATAGGACATTCTGGTCTATGGTCAGTCCCTTGATGAGAATAACTGCAAAAATAAGCAGTGTTCCCAGGACTGGAATCTGAATGTCTGCAAAGCTCCTGTTACCTACTATCGCCCTTATACCTATCCTCGTAAAATACGCTGCAAGCAGCAGTACTATCGGATAGATTGGCATCTGATAACGATTGGAGGTATCTCCAAGTAGAAGCGCTGTCTTTGAAACCAGGAAAAAGTAACCAACAACTGAAACCATCAAAATTCTGATGTGAGCGATATGGAGCTTATCCTTCTCCCCTTTAACTCTCAGCATAAAGAAAAGTGCTATCAGCGCTATAACTGCCAAAACAATTATTATCCAGAGCATTCCTGAAAAGAGATATTTATTCATAAGTCCAAAGAAGAATCCCAGTCTGTCCCAGATATTTGACATATCGGAAAAGGCCTCGGCTGCTTCCTGTCCTCTGTAGCCTCTGAAAATATGTGAAAGTGCTGAAGGATATATGAGGACTGTTATGCCAAGGGAAACAGCTCCTCCCAGAGCATATACCAGGATGTATTTAAATCTCTCCGCCATTGATGCGGCCTGCTGAACAAATTCCTCATCTCCCAGTATGTTTTCGATGTTAAGGACAGGCGCAGTATCCTTGTCAGTATCCTGATTCTTTTTCTTTCTGTTCTTAGGCATAAGAAACAGGAACCACACACCGAACGAAAGCCCCATAACACACATATAGATCAGGTAGTAATACTGAGTCAAAAATCCGAGAACACTTACCAGTGCTATCGCTGCCACATAGGATACAAACCCCTTTTTGAATTTTGCATCGAAGGGCTTATCAAGAACAAAGCCTTTAAGCTCATTTCCCGCATAATACTTTTTTATCAGACTTATCAGCTTCATGTGCAGATAGGCGGATGCCAGCACAAAAACCGTAAGCCACATGTACATTCTGATGAATAGCACACAGGAAATAGTCATTGGATTAAAGCCGTAAACGAACATAAGAGTAAGTCTTAGGCCCTTACTCATTCCAATAGCCTTCGCAAGCTTATTAAGAATTACAAAACTTATGATAAAGGCGATAAGATTTACGATAAGCCCCTGCCATTTGCTAAAAATCCCCGGACTCAGTGAACAAACCGTATGCAGAAGATCATAAAAAAGCGGAGGATGAACATCCCATGACTGCACCAGATGGACAAGTCCATAATTAAAGCCTTCGCCTGTTTTAACTACAAATTCATCCCTCAGGGTGTCAGTATCCACCCACTCTCTGTCCGGATAATAAAAACCAAGGCTTCTGTTTGATGAAAAATAAGAATAGTACTCGTCCTGATGGTAACCCGCTTTCTGTGCTCCATAGAAGCAGATAAATACCACCTGAACGATCAACATAAGAAGCAGTATTAAGCTATACTGTTTTGTCTTTAGCTTCATGCTCAGCTCTTCTCTCCTATACTATTTAATCCCTCTCACCTTAGCATGTGCGCTCCTCACTGCCTTTGGTGCTATACCAAGTGCAACAAGATACGCTCTGTTCTTTGTCGTAAGATATTTATTTGAAAAAATATCCTTCATATGTTTTTGCAAAAATCCCACAACTTCTTTACGGTAGAATTTATTGCCATGATTCATCTTACTTATCGGAATGTGTAACAGGTAATCAAGTCTCTGAATAAGACAAAATCTCATTGCCACTTCCATAAGAGCAGGAAAATTCTTCCTTACCAGTCGATACGCCACATCGGAATTTCTCACAATATCCGTAAACACCGGAGGGAAATAATCCTTCTGATCCGCTTTTTTCCTTGAATTGCTGCCGCTCCTGTAAAAAACATGGTAATACTGCTGTGGCAAAATTACCAGCTTCTCCACCCTTTTTAGCATATGTATCATAAGATAAAAATCTTCGTTCAGCTCATTTTCAGGAAATCCCCTGCACTCCCCCTTAAACAGGGCTCTGCTTGTGAGCTTGGTGCAAAAGGACGCATCCCCTGTATGCATCAAAAGAGTCCTGAGGTGCTGCTCACCGTTTATGGTCTTCACTGCCTTAGGCGGGATACAGACATCCGGCAGTCTTGTTCCATCCTCTGCTATCTCATCCCTTGATGCTTGGGCCATAAGTACCGGTGATTCCTCTGTACTGTTCTCTTCTATCGCCTTCATGAGACTCTCATACATGTGAGAGTCCACGTAATCATCCGAATCCACGAATCCGATATAATCTCCTGTAGCCGCACTTAGCGCCAGGTTCCTGGCCTTACTGCTTCCGCCGTTTTCCTGATGAAGCAGAAGCATTTTGGGATGCTGTTCGCCTTCCTGCTCAGATTTCTCTATGAATTCCTCTATCCGCTTATAGGTATCATCCGTTGATCCGTCATCAACAACAATTATCTCCATAAGCTCAGACGGATAGGTCTGGTCGCGGACAGATTTCAGGCAGCGGACTATCAGATCCTCGATATTATAAGCAGGTATTATTACACTTATCTTTTTCCTGAATGTCATCACTCTAAATGATTATCCTCCTGAAGTGCTCTGATAAATCCCGGAGCCTTTATAATATGAGCAACACTCATAGGTCCGTTTTCCGGTGGAATATACTTTTCATTCGCAGCAAGCTTACTGCAAAAATCAAGCAATTTCCTTGCCGCGGCAGAACCGTTCCATTCATCGGCCACGGTCTCATACGCTGCTCTCTGAAGCCTTCTTAATAATTCTCCTCCCTGTTTTCCATGTATTATCATATCGAGCTTTTTCTTTAGCTCTCTCTCATCGCAGCCGCCAAAGGTAAGTCCGTTTTCTCCGTTTCTTATAAGATAAGGAACCGATCCTGCCTCAGAGGATGCCACAACTGCGCAGGCACTGTTCATGGCTTCGTTCACAACTGCTCCCCAGCCCTCAAGATAGTTACTTGCAAAGAGGAAAACATGGCTCTTTTCCATGATATCCCTTACTTCATCAGGCTTCATAAAACCGCTGAGAGTAACCTTATCCTCCAGGTTCTTTTCCTTTATCATGGCTGATATCTCCGAAAACAGCGGACCATCACCAATTATATCCATGTGGAAATCCACATCATTTTCTCTTAAGTACTCAGCAGTCTTAACTGCAAGCTCAGGATGCTTTAGCTTAATAAGACGAGCTGCAAAGCATAACCTCAGCTGCTCGCCATCCTTGTAGAGCATGTCAGATATTTCTGAAGTCTCATATTTTCTAAAGGGCGGAAAATACCCCCATTTAAACATTTTTCCAGGATAAGCACCAATAAGCTTATAATCCCCGGACACATACGCCCCGGCACACAGCATGTAAACAGGCTTGTTCCTGTATTTAATGTGCTCATCATACTTTGCCTTAAGGCCCCTCGGGGAGATCATCTTCCATCTGCCCTCACGGTAGATTCTCTCACTCACTCTGATAACCGGTTTTCCGGAATCAAGTCTTGCTATTATCCTCTGCATGGCAGGGGTATCCTTTTCAAGACCCGTCCATCCAAGGATAAGCACGTCCGCCTCGTCTATGAGCTTAAGGCATCCTTTCTCATCCTCGTAAAGTCTGTGCACATAGGACAACTTTCCGCCATCCTGTCCCCATCCCATATTCTTCCTCTCAGATTCCATGGGCTGAGCCTCAATAAATGCAAATGCTTCGCCAAGCCTTGAGAAGAGTTCATCACAGAAGGGAATCTGATGATGATTTATGAAGTTAGATATAAATGTAATCTTTATTATGGTCTTATCCTCATCCATCAGCTTCGCTGACACCTTCTCAATTACTATTTATCTCCTTGTATATCTCGATTAGCCGCTTGTAATTCTCTCCGGCATCGTGGGTTATCATGGCGTGTTTTCTTGCATTATCTCCGTAAACAGCTGCAATTACAGGCTCTCTGAACATCTGCTTTACACACTTTGCAAGCTCTGACACATTTCCGGCTTCAAACAAAAGTCCGTCCACATTTTTCTCAAGCATACTCGGAATACCGCCTGTCTCAGCAGCAACAGTCGGAACACCAAGGAGCATGGCCTCTGCCATGGTATTGGGTGAGTTCTCAACGATTGACGGACACACGAAAACATTACACTTAAGAAGCTGCTCCTTCATCTGCTCTCCGGAGAGCTTTCCAAGCATGATAACCTTTCCGCCAAGCCTTCCACGTCTTATCAGCTTCTTCAAATATTTTCCATAAGCGGAAATTCTGATAGCCAAGGGATATTTACTACGTCCGGAGGCATTTTTCTGCTCATCCGGAATAGTAACTGTCTTTCTCTTAATTCTGCCAATAACACTATTACCTGCCACGTACAGCTTCGTATCAGGAAATTCCTGCAGTATCTCAGGCATCGCTTCAAGCATGAAATGAAATCCCTTGAGAGGATAATCTCCCTGGGATAGAAAAATGCTGTGTGACACCGTGTTAACCGATCTCCATGCCCCCTTGTAAAAGGTAGGTCTCATGGTCTCGTTCATTTTATGGTACTTAGCTTTAGGATTTATCGCAGCAGTAGCCTCTTTGTCAAAATCGGTTCTTCCTGTGATGTGTCCCGTCAGCATTATTGCTTTTCTCTCATTCTCAGCACGCTTCTCAAACTTCTCCTGCTGCTGTACGAGCGAATCATTTTTATATCTGTCGCGGAAGGTCGTATCCTTATACACACTCTCGGGAAGCCCTGCCATATACAGCTTACTGATCTCACCACAAATACCCTGCATCCCCAGAAGTGTTTTTTCCGGCTTATCAAATACCTTTATGGCTGCCAGGCTGTGCGGGAACTCCGTTCCAAAGACATGTATGATATCAGGCTTAAAGTCCTCGTATATCTCACCAAATCTGCCTTCCAGCTTTTCATCATATATCTCAGGCGTATTCAAATTCTCACAAAAGCCGTAGAATTTGACACCGTCTATTTCTATAGCATCCTTCCCAAGGTTATCAGCAGGAAAAGCCACACCAAGAGTGACATTCCCGGATTTTTTCCCGGATGAAATCCTGTCATAGGCTCCTGATAACCAGCCCTCTCTGTCTGACCAGGGAAGATTATTAGCTCTCGCAAAGGCAGGGAGCATTATATTACAGACCCACAAAACTCTCATAAAAAACCTCTTAACGATGCCTGTAAATCAGGCTCTTAAGTTTATTGTAGATACCGGCTGTCTTGGGATTCTCCGATATCTTGGTGCGAAGCGGCGCAAGAGTAATAGCTCGTATCATATCGAACTTTTTAATCTGCTGCTTCGGCAGATACATGCGTATAATCTGCTGCCTCTCGTTCTCAGATACCTTGCGGTTCTCCTTCGTCTCTGAAAATCCTCCGCCCTCGTAATCAGCCACGCGCATTTTCATATACTTGGTCTGCGCTTTCTCCACATAAAAACAGCGAAGGAAGTGTTCGTAATCAGCCCTCACCTTCCAGACCGTATCAAAAGCATATCTGAAAACCAGTCTCTCATCATAGAAGCAGGCCTGATGCGAAGGAACATTCCTGTAGCAGGCAAAATCATCAATCTTCGGATTGGAAGAAACCCTCTGCCTAGTCTTCATCTCGAAAATATCACCATAATAGATGGTGGGCACAATTGTTCCGGAGTCCCTGCTATCAAGCTGGATCTTCTCGTAAACCTTCTGCAGTACCTTATTGTTTGAGAAAACATCACCGCAGTTAAGGAAATAGACATATCCCGGAGCAGTGTCAGATTTTAATCTGCTTTCATCCTTCTTAACCGCATCTACAGCCATGTTCATGGCATCGTAAATTCCATGGTCCTTGCTTCTGATAATACGGATACTTCCATCGCGGTATCTGATGTCAAAGGAACCATCGGAATTCACTTTTCCAGCACTAAGACGCTTTCTTCCGCCAGCCTCTGAGGTCTTGTCCTCACCACTGACACCGAGAACCTCCTCCGCTTTTTCAAGGGACCCATCTGTAGAGCCACCATCCTTTATGACAATAGCCACATCCTTAAAGGTCTGAGTCTTTATGCTCTCCAGTGTCTTTAGAAGATCCTCACCGGCATTATATGAAACTACAATGATTGTAAAAAATGGTCTTTTCATGTTATACCTCTGTCAGCCAAAGCCTCTCTCCGATAATGTTGCCGGAAGCTCATGAAACAGAAAAGTCTCATAAGGCAAAATTCTTACTCCGTCGTCGCCTGCCTTCATCATGAAAACAGCGAAATACATAACACATCCGGCTATGGTCAGAACCTTAAACATTCGTCCGGCATTATATCTTCCGGCTTCCCTATCGCCAATAAGCCTTGCTAAAAGTGCAGGCACATACAAAATCTGTGTAATAGAAAAATAGTAAGCGATTCTTGAAATGGTGGGCAAAAACGAACAGAAAACATACATGAGCAGTGCACCGTAATTAGCGTAAAAATAAAAGCTCATTCTGCGGTCCTTCACCACGTCTTTTCCCAAAACAAAGAATGCCAGCAAAAGCACCGCAACGCATCTGGCAATACCCAGCTTACTGGTTCCGCCTGTCAGGAATTCCGTTCCCTCGTAAGAAGGATACAGCTTTACCGCCATATTCAGATAAAAATCCTTTAAAAACAGGCATGATATACATAACAGGGCAAGTGCACCATGCATCCACCTTTTCCACTTCATCTGAGCCAGCGGATACAATACCAGCACCACCAGCAGTGACTTGTGAAAAAGTGACCCCAATAAAATCAGAATAATAAACCTGGGCCAGTCTCTTTTTATGCAATAATTTATGGAATAGAAGGCTATTCCAAGAGCCAGGTAATTTCTCACAGTGTTAAGGGACTGGAAATAGTAACCAAGCAGCATGAACATCGCAAAGGACATAAAGAAGTCCTCTGCCTGAATAAATATCCCTGCCAGGAAAAAGAACACGGTAGCAGCGGCAAAAATCGCAAACACTCCAACATAGTTCTCAAATCCCGAGAGATAATAAACTATCTTGGTCAGATAATTAAAACCCACCTCTGTAGGAACAAATGCATTACTGTAGGTTCTGTGCATGAACTCAACATATTTGCTGTAATCATTCCCTACATTTAACCTGAGCGCAGACACGCCTGTAAGGATAACAAACAAAAACAGAAGTCCCACAGAATTTCTCATCTGAATTCTGCTTATTCCGCGGAAAATGCTGCAGTATTGTCCCGTCCTTATAACCGGCGCGGTTTCGGTTCTTTTTATCTGATATGCAATTATAAGGCTTATCGCAGTAAGCGCTAAATAAACAAGCATAAGATAACCTCTGGGACAGGCAAAAGCTATTTGTGTAAATTAAAAATTGCCTTCTCTCTCCTCCAGCTTTCCCTGTCTGATTCCCTTTTTCATAAGTCTGTAGCACTGAAGCACAGACTTTTCCCTACACATCTCTTTTCTCTTGACCAGTACAAATCTAAGGCTCATCGCAGCTGCCAACGAACCGTACAGGAAATGGTAAAGCACGCCTCTGTCAAAAAAGAATTTGTCATTATATCCATCAAACCATGTAGAAGGCCTCTCTGCCACCTCATGTCCTATGCTGACATCAGTACGGTATATCCTTATTCCGCTCTTTAAACAGTCATGTAAAAAAAGCGAATCCTCACCGTTACTGTATTTAGCGCCTCCTCCAAACAGGACTGAGAATTTTACTCCTGCATTTTTTAATGCAGCGGTTCTGGCCACTATGGCATAGGCCGGATATCTTCCGTAGTTTTTCCATGTCACCCTGGCAAAGTCTGTATTGTGATAGGTTTCACGGCCTTCCTGAGCCTTAACATTGAACATCAGCATGTCCGCCTCAGGGTGAGCATCAAACTCCTTCTCAACCAGCTCTGTGTAGCCGTCATTATAAACAATGTCCTCATCAGCGAACTGAAGAAGCTCGCGGTCCGCGTTTTCCAGCGCAAGATTCCTTGATAAGCCAACTCCTCTTTCATTTCTGTGAAGACATTTTATCCTGCAGACCCTTCCCGTTCTGTCAGTATAATCATTTTCAAAAGTCTGATCCTCATCACACTGATTGACGATGACGGCATCAGACTGAATATTCATTTTTGATGGTAATGCCTTGGTATCCTGCCTGACTGCAGCTACCAGCAACTCTATTCTAGACATATCAAAGCCCCAGATATCTGTTTAAAAGCTTTATATCAGCATCTGTGATAACAATACCGCAGACATTGCAGCCAAGCTTTCTAAGAAGGGAAATAAGGTGCTCTGTCATAGCTCCGTTATGAGTTCCCATGGATACTGCGATAACAGCTCCGTCAACACTTGACAGCTTGGCAGCTGAATCATTGGAATTACCGGGAAGTGTCATGGGTACTACTTCAGCCATGCCTTCAGGTATTCCGTTTCCGATGACGCTCTTAAGTCTGGATACGGTCTCCTCAGCTTTTTCAGATCCCTTCCTGTCATCAGCACTTATAAGCGCCACTGACTTTTCATTTTTCAGCTTCTCCCTGAACATAAACAGGAGCTCATTTCTGAAAAACGAAGGCTCCTCCTCTCCGTCACTTGTAAGAACGCCAAGAACAGGAAGATTGTATCTTCTCTCCACATCCTCCGGAACATATACAGCATCATCCATTGCCTTTGAAAACAAAAGCACGAAAATGGCAAAAACAAATCCCAAAACTGCACCAAATATTACAGCAACGTTCATTTTATCCGGGATAAGCTCCATCTTTGTATCTGTTCTTCCAAGAAGCTTAATCTGTGTAAATGCCTCATTATTTCTTCCATATTCTACCAGAGCTGCATTAGCAGCATCTGCTATGGCACCAGACAATTCCCTATTGGGATTGGATACGGTAAAGATCATAACTCTGACATCAGAGGGTATATCCGCATTCACGGAAGCTATTACCTCTTCCCTTGTGACATCGCTGCCCTCGTGATATCCCGCCTCATCAAGCTTCTCCATTATTCCGTCAAGAATATTGTAGTCGGTTTTCTCAACAAGGTTCTGATCCTCTGCCTTTACAAGAAGATTCCAGGTATAAGCATTATAGAAATCCACCTCTGTGCCTTTGTTCTCATCATAGGCAAAGGTGATGTAAAGCGTGGATTCAGTCACATAATTCCTTGCAGGAGCATATACAACATTTGCAAGGAAATAGATTATTCCCGCAATGATTGCTCCTATCACAGCTGCCACTGGAATTATCCATATTTTTTTAAGAAGCACCAGATAAAAAGCCCTGAGATTCAGTATTTCATTATCGTAGCTTTCACGTTTAGTTGCCATTTAGTTTTCACCGGAATTTTTAAGTGCTGTAGTCTGTGTTTCCTCTACGCCTTCAGTTGCATCGGGAGTAAATAAAATCTTAAGTGTCAGAAGCGTCAGCTTGAAATCAAGCCATACTGAATAGTTCTCAATATAGGCAAGGTCAAGCTTAAGCTTATCATACGGAGTGGTGTTGTATTTACCATAAACCTGCGCATATCCTGCAAGTCCGGCCTTAACCTTCATTCTGAATGCGAACTCGGGCATTGTCTCCATATACTGAGCGAT